>ERZ791923.3309-NODE-3309-length-12539-cov-3.217158_pt1 | contig 12539 bp, 7 predicted proteins | sample MGYA00510133_ERZ791923 | MGnify/ENA primary metagenome ERZ791923 (study PRJEB30046, sample SAMN00792106) | human gut metagenome | study: EMG produced TPA metagenomics assembly of the A metagenome-wide association study of gut microbiota in type 2... | reverse complement strand
CGACCAGCGGCGTACCGCGCGGGCTTGCCGGGATGACGCGCTTATCCGCCACGCGGCTGACCAGTTCGCGGATGTCGGCGTCGTTCAGGCGCTCGCCGGAGCGGACGCTGCGCTTGCACGCCAGCGCCAAAATCGCCGCGCGCCGCTTTTCCAGCGAAACCACACCGCGCTCATTCTCCAGCTGGTCGATGATGTCGCGCAGCAGCCCCGCCGCCTGCGGCTGACCGAGGATCATCGGAATCGACCGAATCGACACCTCATTCTCCCCGAACGGCTCGACCACCAGCCCGATGTCCGCCAATTCCCGCGCGTGCTCGTCGAGCAGCTGCTGCTCCCGGCGCGTCAGGCTGACAATCATCGGCACGAGCATCTCCTGCCCGCAGCGGTGCTGGTCGAGCGCCTTCATCATGCGGTCAAACATCACACGTTCATGCACCGCCTGCTGGTCAATCAGCATCAAATTGTCCGCATATTCCACCAGAATGTAGCTGTCAAACAGCGTGCCGATCATGCGCATGTGCGTCTGTTCATTCGGCAGAATCGTCTGCTGCACCGGTATCGGCGAAACCAGACTTGCGGTCGGTTTCAGCAGATTTGCAGGCGGCGCGGCGGGTTCGGCGTTGTAATGCTGCGCCAGTGCTGACGGGCTGCGCATCACCAGCGGCTGCTTCCACGCGGGAATGGCATCGTTCGGCGGCTCGGACGGCTTTTCCGCTGGGGCGCTTGGTGTCGGAATCGGCGGGTTTTTCGCAGAAATTGCCGCCTTTTGCGGGATTTCCGTACCGACGGTCGGTTTTTTCTCAACTTTAGGTGGGACAGCAGCTTCCGGCTGCGCAGTCTCACTCGCCGTCACGGGCTGCCGAACGACCGTCACGGGCACCGTCGGCGGCGGTTCAGGCGTCAGGCGCAGCACATCTGGCTGCTCGACGGGCGCTTTGTCCGCCAGCGCATCCGCCACAATCGCCTCGACCGCCTCCGCGACCGCCGCTTCGTTCTGGAAGCGAACTTCAAGCTTGTTCGGATGCACGTTGACATCCACCGTGTCATACGGCATGGTCAGGTGCAGCACACACGTCGGGTACTTGCCGGACAATACGCGCTCCCGGCACGCCGCTTCTACCGCCGCGGACAAAATCGACGACTTCATATATCGCCCATTGATGAAGAACGACTGGTGGTTTCGGCTGCCGCGCCCGCTTTCGCCCACGCCGACGAAGCCTTTCAATATCAGCCCCGCCTGATGCCCGTCCACCTCGTGCATGGAGCGGAGCATTTCGCGCCCGTAGATGCTGAACACGGCGGAGGACAGCTTGCCGTCGCCCGCGGAGTGGTAGAGCGTTTTGCCCTGACTGATGTAGCGGAAGGACACGTCCGGGCGGGACAAAATCAGCCGCATCATCAGGTCGGACACATAGCCTGCCTCCGTGACCGGCTTTTTGAGGAATTTCAGGCGCACCGGGGTGTTAAAAAAGAGGTCGCGGACGACAAACGTCGTGCCTTCAGGGCAGGCGGCTTCTTCGATGGACTCAATCGTTCCGCCGTTGTTCTGCACCTTGATGCCGCTTTGGTCTGCCTTCGTGCGTGTTGTGCAGGTGACATGCGCCACCGCCGCGATGGACGCCAGCGCTTCGCCGCGGAAACCCAGCGTCTGGATGCTGAACAAATCATCCGTGCGGCGGATTTTGCTCGTCGCGTGGCGCTCAAACGCCATGCGGATGTCCTCGCCGCGGATGCCGCTGCCGTTGTCCGTCACGCGGAAATAGCTGATGCCGCCGTCGCGGATTTCCACCGTAACCGCGCTGGCCCCCGCGTCCAGCGAGTTTTCCACCAATTCCTTGATGGCGGCGGCAGGACGCTCCACCACTTCGCCTGCCGCGATTTTGCCAATGACCTCATCGGACAGGAGCTGAATCTTTCCTGCCATTTGCTTCCCTTTCTGTCTGTTTTCCCGACTTTCGGTCGGTTTTCATGAGATTTCGGTCGGTTTTTGCCGACTCTCGGTCTGTTTTTATACTATTTCCAAATGAGAATGCGCCAAGATGCGAAGTGAATTTTTCATTCTGGCTAACGGGAGTGAAACGCAGCGTAGCAGCGCTACGCTAAGTGGAACGACCGGACGCCAGAAGGGAAAAGGCACGAGCAGCTGGTGCAGGCGAATTTGGAAATAGTATTACAGTTTTCTTGCCTTCTCGCGCAGCAGGAACAGCTTGTTAATCGCGTCCATCGGCGTCAGCGCCATCACATCCAGCGTTTGCAGTTCGTTGATAATCTCTGTCTTTCGGTAGTCAAACAGGTTGACCTGTTCGTCCTTGCGCTTCTCGGCATCGCCCAGGATGTTCTGTCCAATGCCGTGCTGGTTGATGTCGCTGACTTCCAAACGTGCCTGAATTTCGTGCGCGCGTACCAAGACCGGATGCGGCACGCCTGCCAGCCGCGCAACGTGAATGCCGAAGGACTTGTCCGCCCCGCCGCGAATGATTTTGCGCAGGAAAATAACGTCCTCGCCGTGTTCCTTGACGGAAATGCAATAATTCTGCACGCCGTCGATATGCCCTTCCAGCTCGGACAGCTCGTGGTAGTGCGTCGCGAAAAGCGTCTTTGCGCCGGATTTTTGCTTGTCGCACAGGTACTCCACCACCGCCCACGCAATCGCCAAGCCGTCGAACGTGCTGGTGCCGCGCCCGATTTCGTCCAGAATGACGAGGGATTTTGCGGTCGCGTTGCGCAGGATGTACGCCGTTTCGCTCATCTCCACCATGAATGTGGACTGCCCGCTGGCGAGGTCATCCGACGCGCCGACGCGGGTGAAAATGCGGTCGGTGACGGGGATTTTCGCTTCCTTCGCCGGGACGAACGACCCGATATGCGCCATCAGCGCAATCAGCGCCACCTGCCGCATGTAGGTGCTTTTGCCCGCCATGTTCGGCCCGGTGATGATGCACATGCGGCAGTCGTCAGCATTCATGTGCGTGTCGTTGGGCACAAATCCGCCCTCGCTCATCGTTTGCTCGACGACCGGGTGGCGCCCCTCGACAATATCCAGCGTGCCGTCCTGCGTCATTTCCGGGCGGACGTAGTGGTACTCTATCGCGGATTTCGCCAGCGACAGCAGCGCGTCCAGCGATTTGAGCGCCATCGCCGTCTTTTGGATGCGCGCAATCTGCTCCGCGATTTTCTCACGCACCTCGGTGAACAGCTGCAATTCCAAGCGCGTGGACTGCTCCTGCGCGCCGACGATTTTCTGCTCGATTTCCTTCAGCTCCGGCGTCATGTAGCGCTCGCAGTTCGCCAGCGTCTGCTTTCTGGTGTAGCGCGCCGGCACCATTTCGTAATACGACTTGCTGACCTCGATGTAGTAGCCGAACACGCGGTTGTACTGGATGCGCAGGTTGCGGATGCCCGTCTCCTCGCGTTCCTTCTGCTCCAGCTCCAGAATCCACTGCTTGCCGCTCGTGGACGCGGCGCGGTATTCATCCAGCATCTGGGAATAGCCATCGCGGATGATGCCGCCCTCGGTGATGAGAATCGGCGCATCGGGGTGAATTGCGCGGGTCAGCAGGTCGGTCAGCTCCGGCAGGGTGTCCAGCGAATCGCGGATTTCCTCCACCGCCTGACTTTTCGCCTCACGCAGCAGCTCGCGGATTTTCGGCACTTTTTGCAGCGACGCGCACAGCGACAAGCAATCCCGCGCGTTCATCGACTTATAGGCGACCTTCGACAGCAGGCGCTCAATGTCGTACACGCCCTGCAATTCCTCCGCGAGCGTCATCGTCAGCACATGCTCCTGCGCAAACTCGCCCACCGCGTCCAAACGGCGGTTGATTTTCGCTTCGTCCACCAGCGGCTGCTCAATCCACGAGCGCAGCAGGCGGCCGCCCATCGCCGTGCTGGTTTTGTCCAGCAGCCAGAGCAGGCTCCCCTTGCGGCTTCTCCCGCGGATGGATTCCGTCAATTCCAGATTTCGCCGCGTGTTGCGGTCAAGCAGCATCGTTTCGCTGCCCTGATAAATGCGCAGGCTGGTCATGTGCTCCAGGGCGTTCTTCTGCGTCTCGGACAGATACCGCATCAGCGCGCCCGCGGCACTCGCGCCCGCCTTGTACTCGTCGCTGAGTCCCAGCGGCGACAGGTCATTGAGCGCGAAATGGCGGCAGAGCGCTTCCGTCGCGTTCGCCAGCTGAAACCACGCGCTCGGCTGCTCCGAAGCATTCTGCATCTCCCGCTGCAGGCACGCGCGCAGCTTCACTTGGTCATTGCAGATGATTTCCATCGGGGAAATGCGCGCCACCTCGTCCGAGAGCGTCGTTTCCGGCTGGGTGATTTCGTGGACGTAGAATTCACCCGTGGACACATCAGCGAACGCCAGCCCCGCGCGGTCGGCGACAAAGCAGATGCTTAACAGGAAGTTATTCGCCTTCTCGTCCAGCATTGCCGGTTCAATGACCGTGCCGGGGGTGATGATGCGCGTGACGGCGCGCTTGACCAGCCCCTTCGCCAGCGCCGGATCTTCCATCTGCTCGCAGATAGCAACCTTATAGCCGCGCTCGATGAGCTTCTCGACATAGGTATCCACCGCGTGGTACGGCACGCCGCACATCGGGGCGCGTTCACTGAGTCCGCAATCCTTGCCCGTCAGCGTCAGTTCCAGCTCGCGCGAAGCAGTCCTCGCGTCATCGAAGAACATCTCATAAAAGTCACCGAGGCGGAAGAAAAGAATGCAGTCCTTATATTCCGCCTTGGTATCAAGGTACTGCTGCATCATCGGTGTGACGCTCGCCATGTCTGTTCCCCGCTTTCGTTCTTGTTGCAGTTTAACTTGCTGTTTTTATGGAATATGCCTTATTGGTTTCTTTCGCTGCTCCCGTCGCGTCTGCGGACGGGAGGAGTTTTTCGGCTGGCTTGCTTGATTTCTAACCCATATAGGCATGTTTCCAGAGATAATCTTCCTGTTTATTCCGAATTAGTGGCAGCCGCCGCAGGAGGCGCAGTTGCCGGTGCAGCCGGAGGTGGGCTGACCGCCTTTGTCGTCTTCCGTTTCGCCGGTGACAACAAGGCGCAGGATGCGGTTCACGTTGTCCATCATGTCCTGATACTTCTTCTGCGCGTCCCGCATGTCGCGGATGATGGGGCAGTCGTTCATCGCCTGCTGCACGTCTTCCAGTTCCTGCGCGGCTTCGGCAAGCTGCGACGGGTCGATGTCCGGCTTGCGCATCGCCTGTTCGACCGCCGTGCGCTTTTCCATGTAGGCGGCAATCGCCTTCGTCGCGTCTTCGTCCTGCGTCACCTGCTCTTCCAGCGTGTGCATGTGCTGGTAAACGTCGCTGTTCAGAATGGCTTCCGCCAGCTTCTGCGCGCACATCATAACTTCTTTCATATTGATTGTCCTTTCTGATTTGCTGCCGGGTTAGGGTAACACCGCACAAATGAGGTGGTCGACTGGCGAATGGATTTTTCGTCAGATGCAAATGCAAATTTCGAAGGTTTACTGGAGGTAAATCGAGGAATTTGCATGCCGCAGATGGCGGAAAAGACATCGCCAGACGTGCCGCCGAATTGTGCGGTGGTGCCTTAGATTCTTTCACCCGTGAGCGTGTTGTTCTTCGCGCCCACAATCTTCACGCGGACGATTTCGCCCACGTCGCTTTCCGTGCCGGGGAATGTGACGGACAGCCCGTGCAGCCCGTGGCCGGACACATCCGTGTCGCTGCGGCGGCTGAGTCCCTCCACCAGCACTTCCTCTTCTGTGCCGATGAACCGCGCCAGCGCCTTCTTCTGGCATTCCTCCTGCACCTTCAGCAGTTCCTGAATGCGGCGGGAGGACACGTCTTCCGGCACTTGATTCGGCATTTTCGCCGCGCCCGTGCCCGTCCGGGGCGAATAGATGAAGGTGAACGCGCTGTCATAGCCGACCTCGCGCACAAGCGACAGTGTGTCCTGAAACTGCTCCTCCGTCTCGCCGGGGAAGCCGACGATAATATCCGTCGTCAGGCCGATAGCCGGAATCGCCTCGCGCAGCTTATTCACGCGGTCAAGGTACTGCGCGCGGTTGTAGTGGCGGTTCATCCGGCGGAGGATTTCATCGTTGCCGTGCTGCACCGGCAGGTGGAACTGCGGCAGGATGTGCTTGGAATGCGCCATCACATCAATCAGCTCATCGGACAAGTCCTTCGGATGGCTGGTCATGAAGCGGATGCGCGGGATGCCCACATCATCCAGCGCTTTGAGCAGCTGGGCGAACGTGACGGGCGTTTGGAGCCCCTTGCCGTAGCTGTTCACATTCTGCCCCAGCAGCATGATTTCCTTCACGCCGCTGTCACGCAGCGCTTCCGCTTCCGCCACAATCGCGCTCATTTCGCGCGAACGCTCCCGCCCGCGCACATACGGCACGATGCAGTAGGTGCAGTAGTTGTCGCAGCCGTACATAATCGTGATATACGCCGCGTCATGGCTCAGGCGCTGCACGGGCAGACCCTCGGCAATCGTATTCTGCTCCTCCACCTCCACCACCGCGTGGTCGCTTTCCAGCGCTTTGAGCATCAGTTCCGGCAGGCGGTACAGGTTCGCCGTGCCAAACGCCAAATCCACAAAGCGATACTGCTTCAAAATTCTCTCCGCCATGCCCGGCTGCTGAATCATGCAGCCGCACACGCCAATCATCAGGCGCGGATTCTTCTTGCGTACTTCCTTGAGCCACGTCACGTTGCCCAAGGCGCGGCGCTCGGCGTTGTCGCGCACGCAGCAGGTGTTAAACAGCACAAAATCCGCCGATTCGCGGTCGGCGGCTTCCTCCATGCCCATGTCGCGCAGCATTCCGGCAAGGATTTCGCTGTCATGCGCGTTCATCTGGCAGCCATAGGTCACAACGTGGTAGCTCTTCGGGGCATCCGGCATCAGGCGAATCTGCTGAATATACTGCCGCTGCTCTTCCAGCTGTTCTTCTGAAATGATGACAGGCTTTCTGTCACTCATGGGCTTCCTCCTGTTTTGCAAGCATTTCCCGCAGCGGCGGACGTGACCGTTTGCGCGTCATTTCCACCAAGCCGAGGGAGGTCAAGCCGTGAATCACCGTCTTTACGCGGTCGGACGCGAACGCTTCTTCCAGCGCGTCCAGCACCATCTGCCGGTGTTCCGGGGTCTTCATGTCAATCATATCAATGATGATGATGCCGCTCAAATTCCGCAGGCGCACCTGCCGCGCAATCTCGCCGCACGCTTCCAGATTCAGCCGCAGCACGGTGTCCTCTAACTCGCGCTTGCCGGTAAATTTGGCGGTGTTGACGTCAATCACCGTCATCGCCTCGCACGGGTCGATGACCAGCGTACCGCCGCTGCTGAGCCACACGCGGCGCTCCTGCGCTTTTTTTAGCTGCGACTCGATTTTGTAGATGGTCAGCAGGTTTTCAGGAATCACCTGAACCGGCGCAATGCCCGCGGCTTTTTCCGCCACCGCCGGGTCGTCCGTCACAATTTGGTCAATCCCGCGCGGGCGATAGTCATCCAGCACGGCTTCGAGCGGGCTTCGCGGCTGCATCAAGACGGACGGCACATGCGCGGTCGGCGCAGCACGGCGAATCTGCTCCCACTGCTGGAAAAGGCGCTCCGCTTCCGCCGCGAGTTCTTCCTCCGGCGCATTCTCCGCCGCCGTGCGCATCACCAAGCCAAAGCGCTCCTGCGCAATCGCCCTGCCCGTCTCCTTCAGCGCCTTCCGCTTGCCATCCTCCGTGATTTTGGACGACACGCCAATCATGCGGCTCATGGGCGTGAGCAGCATCGTCTCCCCGCACAGGCTGATGTCGCGCGTGAGGAACGCCCCCTTGACGCCCTGTGCTTCCTTGCGAATCTGCACAATGACCGCGTCGCCCGTTTTCGGGTAGGACAGCCCCGTGTTCTTCTCTTCCAGCGGCAGGAAGCCATTTTTCTCCTGCCCAATATCGATGAACGCCGCCTTCATCCCCGGCACAATGCGCTCCACGCGCCCCAGCAGCACCGCTTCCGCCGTGTCGCCCTCCTGCGGGAAAAAGACTTCCGCCAATTGCCCGTCTTCCAATATGCCAATCAGCGGCTTTTCACCCTGATGCACAAGCAATGTTCTCATAGGTTCTCCAAGGGCGTCAGTTCGCCGTTTTCATCCCGACCCAGCAAGCCGTTGCGGATAATCAGCGCATCCGGGGCGTTTTCCAGCCCACAGAAGGTGCTAAGCGCACTTAACAGCATATCCGGCTTGCACGCCAGCGTCTCCGTCAGCGCCATGACGGCATGAATCGCCGTGCCTTCGCCGGAGAGCGACACCAGCAGCGGGCGGATGTCCGTCTCCTTCATGCCGGATTTCGTGCGGCGCATGGCAAGAATACTCGTCTGTTCAAGGAACGCCGGAATCGCCGCAATCATCTTTGCCGCCGCGTTCGCATCCTCGATTTGCAGCGTGTAATCCGCCGCCTGCACGAGCGCCATCATCGCCGGGTGCTTGTCATCCAGCGCACGGGCGAAAGAAAGCTGCAAATCCGGCGGCAGGGCGCGGTTCATCTGCTGGAGGAAATCATCCGGCGACACCTCGCGCGCCATCGTCACATCCAGAATTTCCTTTTTTCCCGCCGCACCGGTGGACAGCGCCGACGCGAACGTCAGCAGAATATGCGGATTATACCCATTGGAATACGCCACGGGCAGCCCCGAACGGCGCAGCGCGCGCATCATCGCCCGCTGAATATCCAGATGCCCGATGTGGCGCAGGCGGATGCCCTTTTCAAACACAGCCATTATCCGCAATATTTGCACACCCCTTTGAAGCGCTGCAGGCCGCAGCCGTTGCAGCCCTTGCGGCAGTCCTTGGTCGTCTGCGCCTTTTCTGCCTTTTCCTTCTCGCGCCACAGGAACTCCTTTGTCACGCCGCAGTCAATCACATCCCACGGCATGATTTCGTCCTTCTCGCGGCGGCGGTAGGCATAGAACGCCGGGTCAATGCCCAGCTCGGCAAAGGCCTCGCGCCACATGTCGTACTTGAACAGCTCCGTCCAGCCGTCGAGCATACAGCCCTTCTGATACGCACGGAGAAGCACCTGCCCCATTCGGCGGTCGCCGCGGGCAAAGCAGGCTTCCAGATAGCTCAAATCCGACTCATGATAATTGAACGTCACGCCCTTGATATGCAGCTTCTCGCGCAGGTGGCTCTGCTTCTCGCGCACCATCTCCTGCGTGTCCTGCGGCTCCCACTGGAAGGGCGTGAAGGGCTTGGGCACAAACACGGACGCGCTGCACACAACGCGCAGTCCCTTCGCGCGCTCGCCCCTTGGCACGGCAAAGTACGCATCGACGACCTTTTTCGCCAAATCCGCAATGCCGTCCAAATCCTCGGTCGTCTCCGTCGGCAGACCCATCATGAAGTACAGCTTGACGCTGCTCCATCCGCCGTGGAAGGCGTCGGAGACTTTGCTCATCAGGTCTTCTTCCGTCACGCCCTTGTTGATGACGTCGCGCAGGCGCTGCGTTCCGGCTTCGGGCGCGAACGTCAGGCTCGTTTTTTTCTCCTTCTGCGTCGCCTCCAGCGAATCCTTCAGCACGCTGTCCAGGCGCAGCGACGGCAGCGAAATCGACACATGCTTCTCGTCCAGACGGCGAATCAGCTCGCGAATCAATTCCGCCAGACAGGTATAGTCGCCGGAAGAGAGGCTGGACAGGCTGATTTCCTCATACCCGGTCGTGTTTTCCAGCTGCTGCGCCAGCTCCACCAGATGCTCCAGACTCCGCTCGCGCACCGGACGATACAGGATGCCCGCCTGACAGAAGCGGCAGCCGCGCGTGCAGCCGCGCATGATTTCCAGCATGATGCGGTCGTGGATAATCTCCATGTACGGCACGGGGATTTCCGTGGGATAGAACGCCTTGTCCAAATCGGGGATAATCGCTTTCAAGACCTTTTCGGGCGCTTCGGGGCAGTTCGGCTTCATGGACGCAATCGTGCCGTCCGCGTTATACTGGACGTCATAGAGCGCCGGGACGTACACGCCGCGGATGGCGCACAGGCGCTTGAGGATTGTCATGCGGCTCGCGCCCTCTTCGCGCCCCTGCATGATGACGCGGTTGAGGTCGAGGATCTGCTCTTCGCCGTCGCCGACCATGAAGGCGTCAATAAAATCCGCCAGCGGTTCGGGATTGAACGCGCACGGCCCGCCCGCAACCACAATCGGGTCTTCCTCCCGGCGATTTTCCCGCAAAAGCGGAATGCCGCCAAGCTCCAGCATCGCCAGAATGTTGGAGTAGCTCATTTCATATTGCAGCGTAAAGCCCACGACGTCAAAGGCGCTGAGCGGGCTGCGGCTTTCGAGCGTGAACAGCGGAACATTTTCCTGCTTCATCAGGTCCATCATGTCCACCCACGGCATAAACGCGCGTTCGCAGAGCATATCAGGCTGCTGATTCATCGCGGCATAGAGAATCTTCATGCCCAGATGGGACATGCCGACCTCGTAGGTATCCGGAAAGCAGAACGCAAAATGCAGCTTCGCGCTGTCCCACGGCTTGAGCTGCGTATTCATTTCCCCGCCGGTATAGCGCGTCGGCTTCTGCACCTGATCGAGCATCCGGGCGATGGCTTCTTGGTTGATTTCGGGTTGCAAAGTGGAAGTACCTCCTTAACCGTACAGCGCAGAATTCGCGCTCATTATAATGTATCATTTTTCGCGGTCAAGGTCAACTGTTTGTCGGATGAAAATTTTGCCGCCGCCTGATTTTTGGCAAAAAACAGCCGTTTTTTGGACTTGACAAGGCGTAGCACATGGCATATAATGGTTTTACAAAATCTGCACAGGAGGTCGTTTTCCATGCGCAACAAACGGATTCTGTCGTTTTTGGTGGCACTCGTTTCTCTGCTGACGCTGCTGCCCGCTGCTTCGGCGGCAAGTGACGTGTACGTCGGGCAGACGTTCTACTTCGGCAGCTATGAGCAGGATGGCAACCTGCGCAACGGCGACGAGCCGATTCTCTGGCGCGTGTACAGCGTTGATTACGGCAGCCGGACAGTGCGCGCGGTGAGCGAGTACGGGCTGGATTCGATGGTCTACAACCGCTCGACCAGCACCACCTCGTGGCACAACAGCACCATCCGCTCGTGGCTGAACAGCACGTTCCTGTCCTCCGCGTTCACGTCGGCGGAACAGGGGCAGCTGAACAGCGTGTACGTCAGCAATTCGTCGGACTATGTGTACATCCTCAGCCAGTGGGAAATCCAGCAGTATCTGGACACGGAACTGCTCTACGCCACGGAATACGCCCGGCAGTGCGGCGCGTACACCACCAGCGACACAGGCACCTCCTCCTACTGGGCGCGCGTGGACAGCACGTCGACCTTCGGCGTGTTCGTCGGCGCGCACGGCAGCTTCTACGACCACGGCAACAAGGTGACGGAGTTTGACAACGCCGTCCGCCCCGCCATCTGCGTCTCGTTTGACGTGGCGCTTGGCCGCTGGACGCCTTCTTCCTCCGACAGCAGCAGCGGACTGCTTGCCATGTCCAACCGCCCGATTTCGACGCGCTCCGGCCCGTCGACGAAGTACGATGAGCTTGGCACATACTGGAACGATGGCGGCCACACGGTGACGGTGCTGTCCCGCGCGTCCGGCAACGATATCTGGTGGCTACAGGTCGAGTTTGAGTACGGCGGCAAGACTGTGCGCGTTTACACGGGCGAGCAGCGCATCGACATTGACGTCAGCCGCGTGCCGATTGAAGGCGGCGCGATTGGTTCGGGGCGCGCAACCTCCACCACAACGGCGTACTACGGGCCGGGCACGAACTACAAGCAGCATCAGCAGAAGATTTCCTCCGGCACGACCGGCGCGGTCATGGCGTGGGAGAACGGCTATGTGTGCCTGGAGTTCCAGCCGTCTGGCTCGTACCAGATTCGCCGCGTATGGCTGCCGGAGAACGTGGTGTCCATCACCTATTATTGAGCCACGGCGGGCCTTATCACCATACGCACTCTGAAAAAGGCGGTTCAGCTTCATCGGCTGAATCGCCTTTTGGGTTATGTTTTCTTCCCGTGCCTGCGTCCCCCGGTCAGCAGCAGCCCGTAGCCGACCACGCCCGCCAGCAGCAGACCGCCGGCGAAAATCAAGCCTGTCACGGCGCTGTGCTCCGGCACGTCCTCGCTGCCGGAAATGCCGCCAGCCGTATCGCGGGGCTCCAGCGCGTTTGAAATCACCTGCGCCAGCGGCAAAATCGTGTTTTGCAGGCGGATTGGCTCGGTCTCCCGCGCGCCCCAGAGCATCCGGAGCGGCTCTTGCGCGTTCGCGGCAAAGTACACGTCCCGAATGAGCGTCGGGGCGGTGTGGTCAAGCCCCGCCTTGACGGAGAGCGCGAAATTCTTCATCAGCGCTTCATTATCGCCGCCGCGGCGGACAATCAGGCGGATTTTCGCCGCTTTCTCGCCGCTTAAGAGCGTATCATATTCCGCGGAATTGCTGATTTCGTCCTGCGTGACGGTCAGCGGAAAATCCGCCTGTTCAGGATTCACGGACACGAGCGCCGCGCCCTGATTCGCAAGCCCT
>ERZ791923.3295-NODE-3295-length-12601-cov-3.179181_pt1 | contig 12601 bp, 7 predicted proteins | sample MGYA00510133_ERZ791923 | MGnify/ENA primary metagenome ERZ791923 (study PRJEB30046, sample SAMN00792106) | human gut metagenome | study: EMG produced TPA metagenomics assembly of the A metagenome-wide association study of gut microbiota in type 2... | reverse complement strand
AAAATGCCGGCGTTTCTGATATGTGTTTAATTTGAACACTTACTTAACTTTTATAAATAGCCCAGATGACGCTCCCGGCACGGCGACGCCTGCAATTCGCTTCGGCCATATTCGCGACACTGCTCCTCTTCGCGGCGGTATTGCTTACCGGCGGCGTCCCCATCCCGGCACGCGACGTCCTGGGCGCGCTCCTCGGCGACGAAGGGGTAAAAGCCTCTTGGCGCACCATCGTGGTGGAGGCGCGGCTACCGTTCGCCGTCACGGCATTGCTCGCGGGGGCGGCGCTCTCAGTGGCAGGGCTCATGCTCCAGACCACCTTCCGCAACCCGCTGGCAGGCCCCTCCATCATGGGCATCTCCTCCGGAGCGTCGCTCGGAGTGGCGGTAATAGTGCTCGGCGTCGGCGGTCTCGGCCTCACCGGCGGCTCCCTCGCCATGGGAAGCGCAATCGTCGGGGCATTGCTCGGCGCCGCGGCTATATTGCTACTGCTCTCGCTCTTTTCCTCCGTCCTGAAAAGCACGCTCGGGCTGCTCATCATCGGCATCATGATAAGCTACCTCTCCAACTCGCTTGTCTCGCTGCTCAATTTCTTCGCGCCGGCCGAGGGCGTCCGCAACTTCATGCTATGGGGGATGGGGAGCTTCTCGGCCGTCACCCTGCGCGAACTCCCCTGGATGGCGCTCACCGTCACCGCCATGCTCGCTGCCTCATGCCTCGTGGCCAAACCCCTTAACGCCATGCTCCTCGGCGACCGATATATGGCGACGATGGGCTACCGCGTCGCGCGCACGCGTTCCTTGATATTACTTATCTCCGGGACGCTGACCGCCGTCGCCACGGCCTTTTGCGGACCCATAGGGTTCATCGGACTCGTGGTCCCGCACATCGCGCGGCTGCTCTTCTCCACGTCGATGCACAACGTCCTGCTCCCCGGCTGCATCATCCTCGGCGCCGCCACGGCGCTTCTCTGCGCATTGCTCAGCGTCCTCCCGGCATCCGCAGGCATCATCCCCATCAACATCATTACCCCCATCATCGGCGTGCCGGTCATCGTCTACATCATGGTCAACAGCCGCAAACTCAAATACTTCAACTGACAGCACCATGGACACGCCACTGCTCGCGACACGTTCACTCTGCGTAGGTTACGGAAAGAGACCGTTAGCCGGGCCGCTCGGCTTCACCCTCCGCGCCGGACAACTCACGGCGCTCATCGGCTGCAACGGCGTCGGCAAATCTACCCTATTGCGCACCATTACCGGCGAGCTCCCCGCCATCTCCGGACGGGTAGAAATCTGCGGACGCGACCTGCGGAGCATCGCAGGACGGCATCTGGCCGAACTCGTGGCCATAGTCACCACCGAACGGCTGCAGGTCGGGGCCCTCACCGTCCGCGAACTCGTGGCGCTCGGCCGCGACCCGCACACCGGTTTCTCAGGGAGACTGTCCGGGGAAGACCGCGCCGTCGCCGACCGCGCCATGCGGAGCGTGGGAATCACACACAAGGCCGACTCCTTCATAGCCGAACTCAGCGACGGCGAGCGTCAGAAAGCCATGATAGCGCGTGCCCTGGCGCAGGAAACGCCGCTCATAGTCCTCGACGAGCCCTTCTCCTTCCTCGACGTGGCGGCGCGCATAGAAATCCTCGGGATGCTCGGACGACTCGCACGCGACCACGGCAAAGGAATCCTCTTCTCCACCCACGACGTGGCGCAAGCCCTGCGCATGGCCGACCGCATCTTCATGCTCACCCCCGGCCGCCAATTCATAGAAGGCACCCCCGGCGAGCTGACGGCCTCCGGCGCCATAAACCGCCTCTTCACCACTCCCGGCATAACCTACGACCCCGTACAGCACGACTTCATCTCCCGCGAATACGGAGCGTAGGCCTCCGGCCTGCGCAACAAATGCACAACGCAAAAAAAAGCCGGACCCCCTTATTCGGGAGCCCGGCCTGAGAGATATTTTGTCTATGTTTAACCTTTCGTAGTCAGGATATTACATCATGCCCATGCCGCCCATTCCGGGATTCGGCATTGCGGGAGCCGCGGGGTTTTCCTCTTTCTTGTCGGCGATAACACATTCGGTGGTGAGGAACATTCCGGCGATGCTTGCGGCGTTCTCAAGCGCTACGCGTGTCACCTTGGCGGGGTCGATTACGCCGCTCTCGAAGAAGTTCTGGTATTCGCCGGTACGGGCGTTGTAACCGAAGTCGCCCTTGCCTTCCTTCACTTTCTGAACGATAACGGCACCTTCCACACCGGCGTTGTCAACTATCTGGCGCATAGGCTCTTCTATGGCGCGGCGGATAATCTGGATACCGGTGTTCTCGTCGTCGTTGTCGCCCTTGAGTTCTTCGAGCATGGGGAGTGTGCGGATGTAAGCCACGCCGCCGCCCGGGACGATACCTTCGGCTATGGCGGCACGCGTTGCGCTCAGCGCGTCGTCCACGCGGTCCTTCTTCTCCTTCATCTCTACCTCCGAGGGGGCGCCGATGTAGAGCACTGCCACGCCCCCTGCCAGCTTGGCCAGGCGTTCCTGCAGTTTCTCCTTGTCGTAGGAGGAGGTCGTGGCTTCCATCTGTGCCTTTATCTGGTTTACACGGGCTTCGATAGCCTCTTTGCTCCCGGCGCCGTTGACTATGATAGTATTGTCCTTGTTGACGGTAATCTTCTCGGCGGTTCCGAGGTCGTTAATGGTAGCGTTGGCGAGCTGCATGCCCTTCACTTCGCTGATTACGGTACCTCCGGTGAGGATAGCGATGTCTTCGAGCATCTCCTTGCGGCGGTCGCCGAACCCGGGAGCTTTCACGGCGCAGATTTTCAGTGAACCGCGCAGACGGTTCACTACCAGCGTCGCGAGGGCTTCGTTGTCCACGTCCTCGGCTATGATAAGCAGGCCGCGGCCGCTCTGTGCCGTCTGTTCCAAAACGGGGAGCATATCCTTGAGGTTCGAGATTTTCTTGTCGTAGAGCAGGATGTAGGGGCTGTCCATCTCGCACTCCATCTTTTCGGTATTGGTAACGAAGTAGGGGGAGATGTAACCGCGGTCGAACTCCATGCCTTCCACGATGCCGACGGAGGTTTCGGTGCCTTTGGCTTCCTCTACGGTGATAACGCCGTCGCGCGTCACCTTCTGCATGGCCTCGGCTATGAGCTTGCCTATCTTCTCGTCGTTATTGGCGGATATGCGGGCCACGTTTTCTATCTTGCCGAAGTCGTCGTCCACTTCCCGGCTCTGTGCCTTGATTCCCTCGACGACCTTGCTCACGGCCTTGTCGATACCGCGTTTGAGGTCCATGGGGTTGGCGCCGGCGGCCACGTTCTTGAGGCCGACGTTAACGATGGCCTGTGCCAGCACGGTAGCGGTAGTAGTGCCGTCGCCCGCCTGGTCGCCCGTCTTGGAGGCGACCTCCTTCACGAGCTGTGCGCCCATGTTCTGGAACGGGTCTTCGAGCTCTATCTCGCGGGCTACCGTCACGCCGTCTTTCGTGATATGGGGAGCGCCGAACTTACGTTCGATGATAACGTTGCGCCCTTTGGGGCCGAGGGTCACTTTCACGGCGTCGGCCAGTGCGTCAACGCCATTCTTGAGCTCTTCGCGAGCCTTTATATTGAATTTAATTTCTTTAGCCATTTTTCTTTTCTCCTTTTTTTAATTAACCTACGATAGCGAGCACGTCGCTCTGGCGCATCATCAGATACTTCACGCCCTCCACTTCTATTTCCTGGCCGGCATATTTGCCGTAGAGGACAGTGTCTCCCTCTTTGAGTACCATTTCTTCATCCTTGGTACCGTGGCCTACGGCCAGCACTTTTCCTTTCAGAGGTTTTTCCTTGGCGGAGTCGGGGATGATGATTCCGCTCATCGTGACTTCTTCAGCGGCAGCGGGTTCTATCAGAACGCGGTCTGCCAACGGTTTGATATTCATATCGTGTTCTAAATTTTAAGTTTTATTTTCTGTTTGTGGCTCTATACAAATCGCGTGCCAATTTTAAGGGGAAACTCTTCAAACCCCTCGCCAATTACAACAACCCACCGTCCCGAAAGTTCCCTAACCCCCTGAAAATAACCGCCCCGCCTGACAATGATTAACACTTCGGGAACTCCGTCCGCAGAGCAGGGACACGCCATGGCGCCTCCGACAAAGCGCCTTATGGAACGGAGGCATTCCTACCTCCGTTCCATAATCTTGGCTACTGCAAATGCACATTTACTTACTGCGCCTACTATAATCCGACTCCCGATACCTGTATCAAATCTTCTTCCGAAACATTTTCCCGGAAACATTACCGGTTATCCGAAAATTCATTGTAATTTTGTCAATTAAAACAAGCATCGCCGTCAGTGACCCGCCAAGACTCCGCTCTTCCTGCCTCGTTTTTTGCAGCGTCACATCCGTTACCGGCAGAGGTGCTTGAAACCATTGACCAAGACATCACGATGATTGACTATATAAAAGGGCCGGTGGCCGAGCTTACCCCCACCACCGCCGTAATAGACTGCCACGGCGTCGGCTACGAGCTGAACATCTCGCTGCTCGACTATTCAGAGCTACAGAAGATGGAGAGCGCCAAGCTCTTCGTCCACGAATCCATACGCGAGGACGCCCACGTCCTCTTCGGTTTCCTCGAAAGGGATGCACGCCTTCTGTTCCGCCTGCTCATCGGCGTCAGCGGCGTGGGTCCCAACACGGCGCGCCTGATACTCTCTGCCATGACCGCCCCGCAGCTCGAAAATGCCATAGCTTCGGGCAACGACGCCGCCCTCAAAGCCGTAAAGGGAATAGGCGGAAAGACGGCACAAAGAATAATTGTTGACCTCAAGGATAAAATAAACACCCCCGCCGTAGCGTTATCTACAAGTCAGACTGTGGGCACGCAGGACTTCGAGGACGCTCTCGCGGCGCTATTGATGCTCGGGTTCGCCGCTCCCGCAAGCCGCAAGGCTCTGACCAAAATCTTCAAGGCCGACCCGGCCACAAGCACCGAAAGCGCCATAAAACAGGCGCTCAAGATGCTCTGAGCCAAAGCATTGCCTCTATCCGCACGGCCTTAGGAGCAACACACACACACGGACTGACCACCGAGTTATGACAAGAAGCAACCGACGCCGACTCCTCCTCCCGGTAATACTGATAGCCGTATTGCTGGCAGCAGTCGTGTCCCGTTCGCAGACCACGCGGCCGGGCGCCCGTCCGTTGTCGCCGCCCCCTCCTCCTCCCGCGCCGCAATACATCGGTTCGAGCCGCATCCCCGACTCCGTGATTCTCCCTTCCGGAACCGTCTCACCCACCATACCGCGCAATTACGAGGACTATGCCGGCCAGGAATACGCCGCGGACCTCGAGACGCCCGAGAACATCAAGACCACCGCCGAATACGACCCCGGGCTCGGCATGTACGTAATCCGCACAAAGGTCGGCGACCGCGAGATTGTGACCCCTTACCTCATGACCACGGAGCAGTACAACGCCATGGTCAACCGCCAAGAGATGTACGGTTACTTCCGCCGGCGCAACGCCGAGAGCTACGAGCAGAAGGAGAAGCAGCCCTTCAACATCCTGGACATGAACTTCGCCCTGGGCCCGCTGGACAAGGTGTTCGGCCCCGGCGGCGTGCGTCTCACCACCTCCGGTTCGGCGCAGCTCTCGCTCGGCGTAAAGAGCAACAAGACCGACAATCCCGCCCTCTCGCTGCGCAACCGCCGCAAGACTTTCTTCGACTTCGACCAGAAAATCCAGGCCAACATCAACGCCTCGGTGGGCGACAAGATGAAGTTCAACATGACCTACAACACCGACGCCACGTTCGACTTCGACTCCAAGAACCTCAAGCTCGCCTACGAGGGGAAGGAGGACGAAATAATCAAGAACATAGAGGCCGGCAACGTAAGCATGACCACCGGGTCGAGCCTCATACGCGGCGGTACGGCCCTCTTCGGCGTGAAGGCCAAGCTCCAGTTCGGCAAGCTGACCGTCACCGGCCTCGTCTCGCAGCAGAACTCCGAGTCCAAGACCATCTCCTCGCAGGGCGGAGTGCAGACGACAAAGTTCCAGGTACGCGCCGACGAGTATGACGCCAACCGCCACTTCTTCCTGGCACAATACTTCTACGACAACTACGACTCTTTCGCCTCCCGGCTGCCACACGTCTCCTCGGGAATCAACATCACCCGCATAGAGGTGTGGGTCACCAACAAGAACAGCAACTACAACGAGTCGCGCAACTTCGTGGGTTTCATGGACTTAGGCGAGAACACGCGCCTGGCTTCCGACTACTGGCAGCCTGATATGTCGTACATGAACCCCTCGAACCAGTCGAACAACCTGCTCGAAGTCCTCAAGCAGGAATACCCCGACGCGCGCGACATAAGCCGTGTGACGCAAGCCCTCGAACCCCTCCGGGCCTACGGCATCACCGGCGGACGCGACTTCGAGAAGGTGGAGAGCGCGCGCCTGCTCAACTCCAGCGAATACACGCTCAACCCCACCCTGGGATACATCTCGCTGAAGTCCGCCCTCTCCTCCGACGAAGTCCTTGCCGTGGCCTACGAGTACACCTGCAACGGCAAGGTATATAAAGTGGGCGAGTTCTCCTCGGACGTCACCGGCACCGGGCAGAGCCTTTACCTCAAGATGCTCCGCGGCACCACCATCTCGCCGAAGCTCCCCATGTGGAAGCTCATGATGAAGAACGTCTACTCCCTGGGCGCCTACCAGCTTTCCAAGAACAAGTTCAAGCTAAACATCAAATACCTCAGCGACACCACCGGCCAGGAGATAAACTACCTCCCGGTGCCCACCGTCTCGAACAAGCCGCTGCTCCAGCTCATGAACCTCGACCGCATAGACTCCAACCAGGAGTCCAACCCGGACGGATGGTTCGACTACATAGAGGGCTACACCGTGCAGTCGTCGAGCGGCAAGATTATCTTCCCGGTGGCAGAGCCTTTCGGCGCCAACCTCGAGCGGCAGATAGGCGACCCCGCGCTTGCAGCTCCTTACGTCTATAAGGAGCTGTATGACAGTACGTTGGTCGTAGCCAAGCAGTTCGCCGACAAGAACAAGTTCTCGCTCGAAGGGGAGTACCAGGCCTCGGGCGGAGCCACCATACGCCTCGGCGCGATGAACGTGCCGCGCGGCTCCGTAGTAGTCACCGCCGGAGGAGCAACCCTCACCGAGAACTCCGACTATACCGTGGACTACGCCATGGGTATAGTCACCATCACCAACCAGAGCATCATCGACGCCGGTACCAACGTCAGCGTCTCGCTCGAGAACCAGTCAATGTTCTCCATGCAGCGCAAGACACTGCTCGGCTTCGACGCCCAATACAAGTTCAACAAGGACTTCCAGATAGGCGCCACGCTGCTCAACTTCTCCGAGAAAGCCCTCACCGAGAAGGTAAACATCGGCGACGAGGTAATCAACAACACCATGTGGGGCGTAAACCTCTCCTACAACAAGCAGTTCATGTGGCTCACCAACCTCCTGAACAAGATACCCACGGTCAGCTCCACGGCGCCGTCGAGCATCAGCGTGACGGGCGAGTTCGCCCAGCTCGTGCCCCACAAGCAGCCATCCGGCTCCCCCAAGGGGTCGAGCTACGTCGACGACTTCGAGTCCACGCAGACCGGCATCGACCTGCGCAGCCCCTACAGTTGGTTCCTCGCCTCCACGCCCGCCGACAACTCCGCCGACGCCCTATTCCCCGAGGCGACGCTAATGAACAACACGGACTACGGCAAGAACCGCGCCCTCCTCGCATGGTATTACATAGACCGCATCTTCACACAGCGAAACTCCTCCTCCATACCAGGCTACCTCAAGAACGACCTCAAGCAGCTCTCAAACCCCTACGTCCGCGAGGTGACCGTCAACGAAATCTTCCCCAACCGCCAGCTCAACTACGGCGAGGCCAACACCATACAGACGCTTAACCTCTCCTTCTACCCCACCGAGCGCGGCCCCTACAACCTCGACGCCGTGAACATCGACGACGGCGGCAACCTCCTCAACCCCGAGAAACGCTGGGGAGGAATCATGCGCAAAATCGACAACACCAACTTCGAGAACTCCAACGTGGAATACCTCCAGTTCTGGATGCTCGACCCTTTCCTCGACCCCGACAACGACAACACCCAGGGCGGCGACCTCTACTTCAACTTCGGCGAAATCTCCGAAGACATCCTTAAGGACGGCAAGAAGAGCTACGAGAACGGTATGCCCGTCGACGGCAACGACTCCTTCCTGGCCGAGACCGTCTGGGGACGCGTCTCCACGCAGAACTCCCTGACCTACGCCTTCGAGAACGCACCCGACGCACGCCCCCTTCAGGACGTCGGACTCGACGGGCTCCCCAACGACGACGAGTTCGACTTCTCCTCTTACAAGGACTACCTTGACCAACTGCGCACGCGCCTCCCGGCCTCCACCATAGCCGCAATGCAGGAAGACCCCTTCTCGGCCATGAACGACCCCGCCGGAGACAATTACCACTTCTACCGCTCACGCTGGTACGACGAGCACCAGACCTCTATCCTGGACCGCTACAAGCACTACAACGGCGTGGAGGGAAACTCCCTTTCGCCCGACCAGAGCGACAACCCGCAGTACCAGTCGTCGCGCTCGGTCCCCGACGTCGAGGACATCAACCAGGACAACACCCTCAACGAGTACGAGCGCTACTTCCAGTATAAGGTCTCCATCCGCCCCGAAGACCTCGAGGTGGGACGCAACTACATCACCGACAAGCAGGTATCGCGCGTAACCACCCGCGACGGCGAGCGAACCGTGGTATGGTACCAGTTCAAGATACCCCTCACAAGCCCCGACAAGGTGGTGGGAGGCATCAACGACTTCTCCACCATCCGTTTCGTCCGCATGTTCATGACCGGATTCCGCGCCGTCACCCACCTCCGCTTCGCCACCCTCGAGCTCGTGCGCGGCGAATGGCGCGACTACCGCTTCAACCTCAACAACCGCAACGACTCCCCGGCGGAGGGAGACCTCGACATGTCGGTGGTAAACATCGAGGAGAACTCCGGGCGCACCCCCGTCAACTACGTGCTTCCTCCGGGCGTCACGCGCATACAGGACCCGGGGCAGTCGCAGGCCACGCAGCTCAACGAGCAGTCACTCTCCCTGAAGGTCACCGGACTGCAGCCGGGCGACGCACGAGGCATCTACAAGAACTCCGCGCTCGACCTCCGCATCTACAAACGCCTCCAGATGTGGGTCCACGCCGAAGCCGCCATCGACAACGTCACCAACCTCCGCAACGGCGACATCGCTCTCTTCATACGCCTCGGCTCCGACGTCAAGAACAACTACTACGAATACGAGATACCCCTCGAACTCACCGCTCCCGGCACGTACAACAACATGAACTCTGCCGACCGCGCTTTGGTATGGCCCGTCACCAACCGCCTCAACGTCCCCATGGAGGCTTTCACCAACGTAAAGACCGCTCGTAACCGCGCGCGCTCCGAAGGGCAGGACGGCATCGGATATACCAAGCTCTACTCCATGCACGACCCCGACGAGGCGCAGAACACCGTCTCGGTGCTCGGCAACCCGTCGCTCTCGGACGTCCGCGTAATGCTTATCGGCGTCCGCAACCGCTCCAGCTCCGTAAAGGACGCCACGGTGTGGGTCAACGAGCTGAAAGTCACCGACTTCAACGAGTCCGGCGGCTGGGCGGCCAACGGCAACGTGAACCTCGCCCTCTCCGACATTGCCACCGTCAACGTGGCCGGACACATTGAGACCGACGGCTTCGGCGCCGTGGACCAGGGCCTCTCGCAACGGCGCCTCGACCGCTACGAGCAGCTCAACGTGTCCGTACAGGGCGATGTGGGCAAGCTCTTCCCCGCGGCAGCAAAGCTCTCCGCACCCGTCTATTATTCCCACTCCTCGGAGAAGAACACCCCCAAGTACAACCCGCTGGACCAGGACATCCTCCTCAAGGACGCCCTCGACGCCGCCGTCACCAAGCAGGAACGCGACTCCATAAACTCATACGCCCTGACGCGCAAGACCGTGGAAAGCTTCTCACTCTCCGGACTCAAGTTCAACGTCCAGAGCAAAGTCCCCATGCCCTGGGACCCCGCAAACTTCACCGTCTCCTTCTCCTTCAACAAGCAGAAGAACATTGACCCCACCACCGAATACCAGCACATAAACGACTACCGCGGCTCCTTCCAGTACTCCTACTCCCCGGTGGTCAAACCGCTGAAACCCTTCGCCTGGGTCAAGAGCAAGAACAAGAACATGAAATTCCTCAAGGACTGGGGCATAAACTGGCTCTTCAACTCCCTGACTTTCATGACAAACATTTCGCGCTACTACTACGAGGAGCAGACGCGCTCCGAGGTGGACGTGGACTTCCGTCTCCCCGTGCAGGTCAGCAAGAACTTCCTCTGGGACCGCTCCCTGAACCTCACGTGGAACCTCACCCCCTCGCTCAACTTCTCCTTCGCCAGCAACACCACCGCACGCATCGAGGAGACCGTCGGCGCCGTAAACAAGCGGCTCTTCCCCGACAAGTACCGCGACTGGAAGGACACCGTCCTCAACTCAATCAAGGGCTTCGGCACGCCGTGGAACTACAACCAGACCTTCACCGGCTCCTGGCGCGCACCCTTCAACAAGATTCCGGCGCTCAACTTCCTGACCGCCAACGTCACCTACAACTCCACCTACCGCTGGGACCGCGGCGCAACCATCGACGAGTTCCAGATGGGAAACACCATACAGAACCAGACCACGTGGAACGCCGACGCGCGCATAAACTTCGAGAACCTCTACAACCAGAACAAGACACTCCAGCGCATCAACAAGCGGTGGAGCACCTCCTCCTCCTCGCGCAACAAGAACAAGGACAAAGCCAAGGACAAGAAAGCGCAGAAACCCAAGAAATACGAGCACGCCATAACCCTGCGCGAGGACACCACAACCATGGTCAAGCACAACCTCAAGACCAAGAAGGTGAAAATCTCGGCACGCGGCGCGGGCGGCAACGCCGTGAAGCTCGAAACGCGCGTCGTGGACGACAACACCCTCGAAATCCTCACGCGCGGAAAGAACACCGTGCGCCTCACCGTCACCGAAGACAAGAAGGACGACCGCAAGAACCCCTGGGACGAGGTGCGCGACTACTCGCTGCGCTTCCTCATGATGACCCGCAACGTCTCCTTCCGCTGGCGCTCCTCCCACTCCCTCTCCCTGCCCCAGTTCGGCCCCAACGTCGGCGACATCTTCGGACAGAGCACCAAGTACGGCCCCATGGCCCCGGGCGTCGGCTTCGCTTTCGGTTTCTACGACGACACTTACGTCAACAAGGCGCTGGAGCGCGGATGGCTCCTCACCGGCGACAACCAGACATCACCGGCCATCTGGAACCAGGGCAAGGAGTTCAACTTCGAGCTTACACTCGAACCCATCGTCGGACTCAAGATACTGCTCACCTCCAACCTCACCGACAACCGCACGCGCCAGGTACAGTTCATGTACAGCGACATGCCCACCTCCTTCTCCGGCTCATACACACGCACCGCCGTGGCGCTCAAGACCGCGCTTAAAGGCTCCAAGGCCGAGAACGGCTACGCGTCGGAAGCCTTCACGCGTTTCCTGCAATACATCCCGCAGGTGGCCTCGCGCGTGCAGGGACAGTATGCCGGAACCGCCTACCCCTCGGGCGGATTCATGGAAGGCAACCCCCTGGCCGGAACGCAATACAACCCCGAAGTCGGGGGAGTCAGCGCCACATCCTCCGACGTCCTCATCCCCGCTTTCCTCGCCGCCTACACCGGCGGCTCCCCCGACAAGGTCAGCCTCGCACACTTCCCCGGGCTCGGCTCAATGCGCCCCAACTGGCGCGTGACATACGACGGCATCGTCAACTTCTTCAACTTCCGCAACATCTTCAAGAAGTTCACCCTCTCACACGCCTACCAGTGCACCTACTCGGTGGGCAGCTACTCCTCCTACCTCAACTGGCAGGGAATAGGGGGCGACCGCGGTTTCATCCTCGACGAGCAGACGCAGCAACCCATCCCCTCCTCCCCCTACAACATATCGTCGGTGGCCATAACGGAGAAGTTCGCCCCCCTCATCGGCCTCTCCGTCACCTTCAACAACGACATCACCCTCAACACCGAATACCGCGACTCCCGCACGCTAAACCTCAACTCCTCCGCCGGGCAGGTAGTGGAGACCACCTCCAAGCAGTTCACCCTCGGTGCCGGTTACAAGATAGCCAACTTCAACAACATCATCAAGATAGGCTCCAACCAGGGGGGCGTCTCCAACGACCTGACGCTCAACCTCGACCTCTCGCTGGCCAACAACCTCTCGCTCATCCGCCGCATCGAGAGCGCATACACCCAGGCCACGCAGGGAACGCGCACCTTCTCAATCAACTTCATGGCCTCATACGTCCTGAGCCGCCGCATCACCATCGCCGCTTTCTTCGACCATCAGGTAAACACCCCGCTCGTCTCCTCCACCGCCTACCCCACCACCAACTCCAACTACGGCATCTCCATAAACCTCTCCCTGGCAAGATAATAAGGAGCGTATGGAACGGGGGCATTCCTG
>ERZ791923.3279-NODE-3279-length-12661-cov-8.637078_pt1 | contig 12661 bp, 13 predicted proteins | sample MGYA00510133_ERZ791923 | MGnify/ENA primary metagenome ERZ791923 (study PRJEB30046, sample SAMN00792106) | human gut metagenome | study: EMG produced TPA metagenomics assembly of the A metagenome-wide association study of gut microbiota in type 2... | reverse complement strand
GCAAAAGCCCATACAGGCTCTGCCGTGCAGGGGAAAAACAGCAGCGTCCGCTCCTGCGCCTGCCCGTGTTCCAATATCTGCATGGCTCACCCCTCCGATTTCACGCACTCTGCGTAAGCCAGCGGGAACGAGGTTTTCAGCACGGTGCTTTTCCGCACCGTCCAGCCGTTTTCCCGCAGGAACGAAAGGTAATCTGCACTCGTCCATTTGCTGTGCAGCGGAAAGCCCGCCAGCTTCATGAAAAATGCTTTGACCTTTCCGAAAAAAGCGTTATCTGCGTGGGTAAAGGTCGGCGCAACCAACACGCCGTCGTCTTTCAGCACCCGGCGAATTTCGGGGAGAGCCTTCTCCGGCTCCGGCACGATATGCAGCGCATTGGCCACGATGACCACGTCAAAGCTTTCGTCGGCATAAGGCAGGTGGAACATATCCTGCACGGAGAAATGCAGCTTGGCGGATCGGTTGTCCCGCTTCGCTTCTGCGATCATCTCCGGCGAAGCGTCTGTGGCCTCAATATGAGCGGCACTGTTTACAATGTTTTTGGCGATCACTCCCGTGCCTGTGGCCAGCTCCAGCACGGTTTTGTGCCGCACGACCGGACGTAGCAGCTCAAATAACCGCTCGTAGGCTGCGGCGTCCTTTCGCATGAAGCGGTCGTACCGCCCGGCGTTTCTGTCCCGGAAAGATTTGCGTCTTCCCATTTCCTGCCCTCCCCTCGCGTTAGCGCAAGCTAACCTTCGCGTATCAGAAATCGGTTAGATTGCGCTAACCGTATTGTCTTTGAAAAGCCGCATTCATGCGGCTTCTCTGTTTATGCAAATAACTCCCGGCAGGCGCCCCGCACCAGCGTTTCCAGCACCTGCGGGTAAAGCGCCCCGATCTGCTCCTGATGGGAGACGGTCAAAATCAAGCCTCGCACCGTGGCGGCGGCCAGCGCCATGCCGCCCTTGGGCTGCAAGCCGCCCGCCTCCAGCAGGGCACGAATGTGGGTCTCGTCGTCGTGGTAGTGGGCCGTTTTCACGTTCTCCGGCAGCCGATGCAGAAGAAAATCTGCGTCTTGCTCGATGAACACGAAGGCTTTCGTCTCGGCCAGCCAACGGCAGGCAGCCAAGATCGCCGCTGCTGTGCGGTCGGCAGGAAGCAGGGTTGCGTTCTCCTGCAAGGACCTCTGCGCTACCGCGAAGCACTCGGTATGGATGTCCTCCAGTACAGCGAAAAACAGCAGCTCTTTGGAATCAAAGAATTTGTAAAATGACCCCTTGGAGATCCCAACGGCCTCCGCCAGCTGCTCCACAGAGGTTTTTCGCATCCCAATGGTAATGCCGCAGCGCTGGGCCTCCCGGATCAGGTCATTGCGGATCTGTTCATTCTGTTCGTCTGTAAAAGCCACTGCGCACGCTCCTTGAATTTATGACCGTTTTCAAACTTTCGGTCATATAGTAGCAGGAATCCATTCCGGTGTCAAGCTTTTGGAAGTGTATTCTCCCGCTGAATCATTTGGACAATCGTCGGAATTCCAGCGGGGAGACGCCGTAGGTTTCTGCAAATACCTTGGCGAATTTGTCCTGATTCTCATACCCCACCGCATTGGCCACCTCGATGATCTTCATTGTGGTAGATTCCAGTAGTTCGGCCGCCTTTTCCATGCGCTTTTTCCGGAAGTAATTCAAATAGCTGTCGCCAAGAATACCCTTCACATAAAATTTGAAGCTGCTCTCGCTGACACCGAACCGTTCCGCCAGCTCTTTGGCTGTGATCCGCCTGGTCAGGTTGCTGAGAATCAGCGCCTCGGCCTCTTTTACGATAGCGATCTGAGATCGGGTAAAGTAGGTGTCTGGTTCACTTTCGGCCGGCATATTCATCAGCTCGTGCAGCAGACGAACAGTGAGATACCGCAAAGAACCAATTTCCAGATCTTCCTTACTGGTCCATGTCTCTTTTACAAGGGAGGTGACCAACTATAAGAAGTCAAGAGGAAGTTGAAATATTTTGATTCAGGCAAAAAGGGCGCACAAAACCAAGCCCTCTTACGAGGACTTCAAAAAGAAGTTGGTGATAGTTCAGCGAACGAAGTCTGGATTATAAGACAGTTCTTTCGTCTGGAGAGTATAAATAACCCGTAAAAGCTTTTTGGCAACATGGGTAAGCGCAACGCGGTGTTCCTTACCCTCAGCACGTTTCTTGGCGTAGTAGGCCGCGAAAGTCGGTTCGTTGTTAATCACCGTTATGATTCGCTTATGATGAGGGACAGCAAGCAAGATGTTGCCGATTTGCTGGATGAACACGAGGAAAAGAAGTCTATACAGGAGCTCCTTCGAAAGCAGCAGAAGCCGCAGACACAGCGGCAAAGAAAAGCGAAACGGCACGAGCAAGAACGATGAGTTTATGCCAATGTCTTCCTCACAAGAATAAACTGTTGGTTGGCGAACCAAAAGCCGAGCTGTCACTATAACACATTTAGACGAAAGAAGGCCGCAGGTTCATTACGACCTGCGGCCGATTTCTAAGGAGGCTCCAGTATGCCATTCTCCATATGTAGGATATGGTCTGCACGGCAGACAATTTCTTATCTCGCAATTTTGTTGCCCCTCTTGACAGAAGGAATATTATACGCTATAATGATAGTGCCACTATCGGTAGTATAGCTATCAGTTATTGGAGGTGCGGAATGTCAAAGCCGGATAAGAGCATTGATTCAAAGATTTTGGAAGCCGCAAAAAAGGAATTTCTTGAAAAGGGATATGAAAAGGCATCCACAAACGTCATCTGCAAGAATGCAGGCGTAACTTGGGGCGCTTTACAAAAAAGGTATGAGGGAAAAGACGCGCTATTCTGCGCACTGGTATCCCCTGTTGCGGAGGAATTCAAGGCAACACTCATCGGTGCAAACGACGAGTTTCACAACCTGACAAAGGAAGAACAGGAAGCCAACGCCTTACATGAGGATACGGACGGAAATCAATTTATCGAATACATTTATGAGCACTTTGATGTGTTCCGACTGCTTCTGTGCTGTGCAGGAGGTTCCTCCTACGAGCATTATATGGAAGACCTCGTTGACATTCTGGAACACTCTACCCGTCGATTTATAGAGAACACCGGACATGAAGCGATTATCAACGGCAAAAAAGCCGGGAAAATGACTGTCCACATTCTCATCAGTTCCTATCTGTATGGCCTGTTTGAGCCAATCGCTCACGAAATGAAAAAGGACGAAGCAATCGAGTATGTGAATGAGCTGAAATACTTCTTTGATGTCGGTTGGGCCGACATCTTGAAGTTAAAATAAAAATCACCGATGTTCACAGCTTTGCGCTTTTTGTTACCATCTGCCGTGCTGCGGATGGTAATAAATATGACCGGCGGTTAGCTGTCTCTAACTATAAGGAGTAAAACATATGAATCAAACATCAAAGACAATTGGAAAGCTCTTAAAATACGCAGGACCGTTTCGCATAACGATTCTGCTTTCCGCCATCTTCGCCGCTTTTTCGGCAGTCATAAATCTGAAATCGTACCTGTGTGTGTATGAAGTTGCAAAACTTCTGATTCAGTCCGCAGGCAATTTCGGTGCAATCAACCTTGCAGCCATGAAGGAGCTTGGTTTTCGAGCGGTTTATTATGTGTGCATGGGTTTCGGAATGTACGGAATGTCACTGCTGTGTTCCCATATCAGCGCATATCACACCGTCGCAAGGATACGCATCCGGCTGATTCACCGACTCGGCACATTGCTGATCGGTTATCACACTTTGCATCCAAGCGGTAAACAGCGAAAAATCATCGAGAAAAACACGGACAATCTCGAAATCCTAATCGCCCATAATATCCCTGACTATGTGCAGTCATTGGTGTTGCCAGTTGCTTTTCTGGTATTCATGTTTCAATATGACTGGCGATTGTCGCTGATCTGCCTTGCTCCCATTGTGATCGGCTTCGGGCTTCTCTTTTCCATGTTGAAAGGCGAAAGCAGTGATTTTATCGGGCAAGTGCAGAAATCGGGTGAGGATATCGGAAATGCCGCAACGGAATATGTCCGCGGAATTGCAGTCGTTAAGACCTTCGGCCAAACAGCCTCGTCTTTCCGCCGCTATAAGAAAGCCGTGAAGGATTACGCTGACTTCATGACAAAGTATTCCTTTTCTATGGAAAATTCGTTCAGCCTGTACACAACCATTGTCAACGCAGTTTTTCTGTTCCTAATACCGGGCGGCATCTTATTGTATAACTTTGGGGGTGGGACGGAAAAAACCATCATGACCTTTTCATTCTTTGCGGTTTTGATTCCCTTGGTAGCATCCATTCTGACAAAGCTCATGCATTCCTCGTCCAATCTTATGCTTGCAGACGCATCCTTTATTGCCATCGACAACATCTTGAACGAAAAGCCTCTGCCGGAGCGGCAGAAGCTTAACGTCCCTGAAAATACCGAAATCAGCTTGAATGACGTGTCCTTTTGGTACGAGGAGGGAGTGAAGGCAATCGATCATATATCCATGACGATCAAGCCGGGAACCGTAACGGCATTGGTCGGAGAATCCGGCGGTGGGAAAAGCACGGTTGCCAATCTGATCGCACGCTTCTGGGACGTATCGGATGGTTCGGTAACGGTGGGCGGCGTTGATGTCCGTGATCTGGATTATTCTGATCTGATGAAACATATCAGCGTTGTGTTTCAGGATACGAATCTGTTCAAAATGTCCGTTGCTGAAAATGTGGCGATGTACAAGCCGGATGCTTCGCGGAAGGAAATACTCGAAGCATTGCAACAGGCAAGGTGCGAAGATATTCTGGAAAAACTTCCGAACGGTATGGATTCTGTGATTGGAGCCAAGGGCGTATATCTTTCCGGCGGAGAGCTGCAGAGGATTGCGCTTGCACGGGCAATCCTCAAGGATGCGCCTATCGTGCTGCTGGATGAGGCTACAGCTTTTGCGGATGCAGAAAACGAATACTTAATTCAGAAAGCACTGGATGTGCTTCTAAAAGGCAAAACGGTGCTGATGATCGCACACCGGCTGCAAACCATCGTCCATGCTGACCAGATAATTGTGCTTCAGAAGGGACGGATCGTCGAACAGGGGACACATGAAGCCCTGATGCAGCAACAAGGCGTATACGCCGGAATGTATCATGAGTACGAGAGAAGCGTATCGTGGAGAATTGGAGGACAGTCATGATATTCGGTAAGATATTTCATCTGAGCAAAGAAGGCTCAAAAGCGATCGTTCAGGCCGGCATATGGCTTGCCCTGTTCAACCTTGCCGCGCTGCTGCCTATAATCCTGCTTGCCATGTCAAATGAGAAAATGATCACGCTGTATTACGCTGACAGCGAAGCAAAGATCTCGCTGCTTCCCTATGCGCTGGCACTTGCGGTAATTCTGGCTGTAATGTTTGTAACCTATAAGGTTGCATATCACAAGGAGTATCTAACCTCCGGGCAGGAAGAATACAAACTGCGAATGGATCTCGCGGACAAACTGAGAAGACTGCCGCTGTCCTTTTTTGGGATGCGAGATTTGAGCGATGTGACGGGCGTTATTATGGACGATGTTCAGACGATGTCTCATGTCTTGTCGCAGACCGCAGCTGAGTTGATTGGCGGCATGATCACAGGAATTGTTTCCCTGCTCGTGCTGTTCGTGTACGATTGGCGGCTTGCCCTCTATCTTGCCGCCTGCCTGCCTGTCGTAATACTCGTCATGTCGCTGTCAAGGAAGATATCAGAGGGCACAAATAAAAAGAACCGAAATAAAAAGCTGAGCGTCAGCGCAGGATTGCAGGAGTACCTTGAAAACATAAAGCTGCTACGTACCACCGAAGCGATGGAGGATTATCAGCAGGGACTCAATAAAAAAATCAAGCGTATCATTCCTGGGCTTGTGCTATATGAGCTGCTGGCCGGTTTGTCCATTTCCGTTTCTTACAATGTTATGCGCATTGGGCTTGGGCTTGTTATTATCTTCGGATCGGGAATGCTTGCCGCAGGGGAAATCAGCCTGTTCAAGTTTCTGATTTTTCTGTATGCTGCGGTGCGTATCTATGAACCACTGACAAGTGCTTGTGAGCATCTTGGCGATTTCATCGCGTCTCTGGTGGGCGCGGGACGAGTGACAAAGCTGCTGGAAGAACCCGAGCAGGGCGGCAGCGAGAGTGTGAGCGTCAGCAGCTTTGATATTCGGTTTGACCATGTCAGCTTCGCCTATAATAACGAAGAAGTCCTGCACGATGTTTCCTTCACTGCAAAGCAGGGCGAAATAACCGCATTGGTCGGTCCATCCGGTTCCGGCAAAAGTACGCTTGCCCGTCTTGCGGCAAGATTTTGGGACGTGAAAAGCGGAACGGTATCGATTGGAGGAGAAGATCTGCGAAAAATCGCACCGGAACAGCTTCTTAAAAACTATTCCATTGTTTTTCAGGATGTCGTACTGTTCAACGATACGATTTACAATAACATCAAAATCGGCAAAGAGGATGCAACGGAAGAAGAAGTTTATGCAGCAGCAAAACTGGCAGCCTGCGATGAATTTATAGCGCGTCTTCCCGATGGCTATCAAACCTTGATCGGCGAAAACGGGAAAACGCTTTCCGGCGGCGAGCGGCAGCGACTTTCCATTGCCAGGGCGTTTCTGAAAAATGCGCCGGTGATTCTGCTCGATGAAAGCACGGCCAGTATAGACCCGGAAAATGAAACAAGAATCCAGCAGGCAATCAGCCGACTGATTGAAAATAAAACTGTGCTCATCATCGCCCACAAACTGCGCACCGTGGCAGGCTGTGATAAAATCGTCGTGCTTGATCAGGGCAATGTCGCGGAAGAAGGAACGCATGATGCGCTCATGAAAGAAAACGGACTCTATCATAGGCTTTATACCCTGCAAAATGAAAGCCTGATCTGGAAGGTCAGAACATGAAATGGAGGTTTTTCGGATGAACAAGGAAAAAACAAACAGGTTGAACGGAAAAGACCTGATCAATATCGGCATATTTACCGCTGTCTATTTTATACTGAATCTATTAATTGCGGCAGCAATGGGATTCATTCCAATCGTCAACATGATGATCCCATTTGTAAGTTCGCTTGTGCTGGGCATCCCCATGATGCTCTACTTCTCGAAGATCAAGAAATTCGGCATGGTGCTTATTACCTATATCATCTATGGCGTGATCCTCACGCTCGCAGGCGTCGGTTTCTACAGTCTGATCGGCGGAACGCTCTGTGCAGTGGCTGCGGAGTTTATTCTGAAAGCGAAACAGCACAAAAGCGTTTTTGCTGCGATTCTCAGCTATGCGATTTGCAGCGTAGGGGCAAACGCCAATGTACTCAGTTTTGCCCTTATGACGGAAGCGCAATTTGCAGAAAAGACTGCATACTATGGGCAGGAATACATGGATATTATGTCGGGTTACTTTTCTCACGGTTATACGGTACCATTGGTGGCCATTTCTGCTTTTATTGGCGGCATAATCGGCGGATACATTGGAAAAGCCGTGCTGAAAAAGCACTTTGCCAAAAGCGGTATAATTTGATGAAAAGCGTACTGTTTGGGCAAAAACCAACCTCCCGGCAACTCTATCTGGATGCGAGGACAAAACTTATTTTGTGCCTTTTGACTTCTTTTATCATGTTTTCCTGCAATTACACAGGAGTTATGCGATTTGTCCTTCCTGTCCTCTCAGCGCTCCCATTCTTCTCGTTTCTGATCTTGAAGAAATACAGAACGGCAACAGGGTATATTCTTGCCTACGGAATCTGCCTATTCCTTCCGGTTGTCCTCCGACAGTATGACGCGCCTTTCCTGAATATTATGTCTGCTGCAATTGCCTCGATATTCACGCAAATGCTTCCAGGTCTCTCCATGTTCAATGTACTGCTGTCGTCTACGTCTGTGAGTGAGTTCATCGCCGCGATGGATGGTTTCCATATTTCAAAGAAGTTCTCGGTTCCGGTATCTGTGATGTTCCGGTTTTTCCCAACTATACGCGAGGAGTATCAGCTTATCCGGGATGCTTTGCGGCTGAGAGGAATTGGAACTCTGGCGCATCCTTCTGAAATGCTGGAATACCGGATGGTGCCTCTTTTGACAGAACTGGTTCAGGTGGGAAACGAATTGTCCGCCTCAGCCATGACAAGAGGCCTGGATGCGCCGAATAAGCGGACAAATGTGTGCCGGAGCGGATTCCATGCGCAGGATATCATAGCGTTTGTTTTCTGCGCTGTCGTAATCATGCTTTTCATTATTTCAAAGGTGCTGGGATTGTAATATGATCGAGATAAAGAATGTAGATTTTTTCTATGAGACTGCAGAATCGGAAAGTTCCTTAAAAAATGTCAGCGTTACTGTTCCAAAAGGACAGGTGGTCTTGCTGTGCGGAGAATCCGGGAGCGGGAAAACGACCTTTGGAAGGCTGATCAATGGCTTGATCCCCTGCTATTACGACGGAAAAATGGACGGACAAGTGTTCGTTAACAAAATAAGTACGGCAGGCATTCAGCTTCACGAGTTAGCGGAAACGGTAGGTTCTGTATTTCAGAACCCAAAATCACAATTTTATACGCTTCTTACCGACACAGAGATCGTATTTGCCTGCGAAAATATCGGCATGGAAAAATCGGAGATATTCAGTCGTTTTGAAAAAACGGTGCAGGATTTTCACATGGAAAAGCTGCTCGGGAAAAATGTGTCTCAGTTGTCCGGCGGCGAAAAACAAAAGATTGCCTGCGCCTGCGTCAGTATGCTTGAGCCACCAATCTTTATATTGGATGAGCCTACCTCTAATCTGGATATCGGTGCGATCCGCGAACTGAAAAAAATTATCAGGAAGTGGAAAGATTCCGGGAAAACAATTTTGATTGCCGAACACCGGCTTTGGTGGACAAAGGATCTCATAGACCGTGTGCTTATTTTTCGAGAGGGGGAAATTGCGGAAGATATTAATGCCGCCGAATTTTGGAGCAGATCACCAGAGAAATTTCGAAGCCGTGGGCTGCGCAGTTTTTCCGGCTTTGCCCCCATAAAAGCAGGAGTAACACTGACCGATGCACACTATACGATTTCCGAATTTCAATATGCAAATGGGAAGGATTTTTCAATCCATGTCCCAAAACTTGAAATTCCAAAAGGCGCAGTCGTAGCAGTGCTCGGAAACAACGGTGCCGGAAAGAGTACCTTTGCAAAGTGCCTGTGTGGATTGACAAAATGCAAGGTACAAATATACGATGGAAATAGAACATACCGCGGGCGAGAGTTGCGAAAACTGTCCTTTATGGTTTTTCAGGATGTGAATCATCAATTGTTTTCAGAAAGCGCTTTAGAAGATGTTACGCTCGGGCTGTCTTTATCCAAAGAAGAAAAAACAGCTGTTGCAGAGGACGCACTGCGCCGGATGAACCTTGCAGATTGCAAAGATACTCATCCTATGGCACTATCCGGTGGGCAAAAGCAGCGACTGGCCATCGCCGGTGCACTGGCTGCAAAGAAGGAACTGATACTGTACGACGAGCCGACAAGCGGTCTGGACTATCGAAATATGGAGCGTGTTGCGCAGAACATCAATGCGCTGGCCGAAGCCGGAAAAACGCAGCTTGTTATCACCCATGACCCGGAGTTGGTTGAAAAATGCTGCGATTATTACCTGTTTTTTGAGAACGGGGAGATTATTGAATATGGCACATGGTCGGAGCGAACAATCAATCGAATCCGGGACTATTTTGATATCGGAACATTTGGGCATGTGTGACTATCACCCAAATGATAAGCGGGAATGAAATTCAGTCAGGCTCCGACGGCACCTTTTGCAGAAACACACCTTGACAAATCGCGTCTCAGAAAATGATCGTGGCCGACCTGCCGGGCAGCTATTCGCTATTCGCTCTCCGCGGGTTCAGATGAAGAGGTAATCACCCGCGACTACATCACCTCCGGGAATGCGGATCTGGTGCTTGTCATGGCCGATGCATCTCAGCTCAAGCGCAGTCTTTATATGCTTGCGGACTTTGTCGGGACAAAAGTTCCAGCGGTTTTGATCCTGAATATGATGGATGTGGCAAAGGGACAGGGCATCACGATCCATACGGAAGCGCTGTCACACAAGCTGGGAATCCCGGTGGTACCCATGTCTGCTATCTGCAAAAAGGACTACCGCTCCCTCTGTGAGGCCGTTGAGGCCGCCCTCGTCCAGAAGCCGGAGATCACAGGGCAAGCTATGCATTCCGCCAAAGAAAAAACAGAGTATATCGACCGTCTGCTGGATGGTGTGCTGACTGCGGATAAGAGTGCCGGTCAGGCTTTTACTAAATTTGATCGTCTGGCGCTTTCTCCCGTTCGGGGAAAGCTGCTGGCTTTCGGCATCATCCTGCTGATTTTCCTGCTGTCGATGATCTTCTCCGGTGTTGTATCGGGTATCGCATCGGCAGTACTGACGCCGCTGAGCGATGTTCTGCGCTCCGGAATGGAACAGATTCATGTCCATGGGCTGCTGATTTCCCTGATTTGTGATGTGCTGATCAATGTGCTGTTTTTCGCACTGATGATGGCGTCCTTCGTGCTGGGCATCACCCTTGGCTTCAATCTGATGGAGGAAACCGGTTATCTGGCCCGCCTCTCCTTCCTGTTTGACCGCACCATGTCCAAAGTCGGCCTGCAAGGCAAAGCGATCATGCCTTTCTTTATGGGGCTCGGCTGCACCATCGCAGGTACCACAGGTACCCGTGTCGTGGACAACTGGGGGCAGCGGGTGCTGGCCATTGCCATGAGCTGGGCCGTCCCCTGTTCAGCTACACTGTCGGTCGTGCCCACGATTGCCATTACGCTTTTCGGCAGTACCGGCGGCTTTCTGGCAATGGTGTCCATCTTCCTGTTTATGTTCCTGATGATGTGGATCGTCTACAGAGTGTTCGGCAAATCCCTTGCCCCAAGGAGGAACGGGTGGGCCTCATTATGGAGCTGCCGCCCTACCACAAGCCCGCCTTCCGCAATATCCTCTATGTGACCTTTCAGCGCACACTGGACATTTTCCTCCGGGCTCTGCGGGTCATCTCGCTGGTGTCTATCGTGTTCTTCGTACTGACCTACGGCTTTGGCGGAAGCGTAGAAAGCAGCATTCTCTACAAAGTCGGCGTTGTGATCGATCCGGTAACCAGGTTCTTCGGCCTGAAATGGCAGGCGTTTCTCGCCTTCTGCGCGTCTGCCATCTCCAAAGAGTCCCTGCTGGGCGTTTTGAATACGCTTTACGGCGCTGGCGGCAGCCTTGTGAGTTCCACCTTCGGCGCGAAGGTTTCTGCCGCAGCGGCCGGCGGCATCTCCGAAATTCTGGCCGCCAATTTCACCAAGGCGGAAGGTCTGGCCTTTATCTTCGCCATCAGCTTCAATATGCCCTGCGTCAGCGCATTGGCTGCAACCGCAAGAGAGACACAGTTGTTGCTCAGCTCCACGCTCAGGCCAGAGATGGTATTGAATGCGACCGGCTCTCGCTGCTTTTTTGAAGCGTCCATTACATTCCACCGAAGGTCATGCCCTGCTCAGACCGAGGCTCGTGATCCTCCTGCCGGCAAGGATTTTCCTCACCATAGAAGTCAAAGATCATGTCATCCACCTGCTTGCGGACGCTGGGATCGTCGGTCAGCACTTCATAGCGCAGACCTGTGGTCGGGCGGTACGGCAATTCTTCCCTCACACACTTGAGAAAGGCTTCGGCATCGGTAAACTCCTGTGTATCGCCATTGGCAAAGGACACGCGGCCCACCAGAGGCTTGTCCTGCGCCATGTTCTGCCGCTGCACATCCAGATCATAGGCCGTACAGTAGCAGTTATAATCGCCCGGAGACGGATTGCAGCGCAGGCAGTAGCGGTAATGCTCCGTTTCCACGATGTAGCCGTAGTTTTGTGTCCAGCCGCCACTGATTTTGCCACCGCGGGCATAACAGAAACGCTCCATGGCAAAGCGGTTTTTCAGCATACTCTCCCTCAGCGTGTCCACGACCTCCTGCAGCTCCGCCTTGAACGCGGGGCTGTTCAGTTCCTCTGGGCCGCGGGGCCACCAAGTATGCCAGAACTCGTTGCCGCTGCGCCCGAAGTCCATGCGGATATGGCCGATGGTACCCCGCCGTTTATCTTCTTCGGGGTGCGGGGTATAAAATAAGCCCGCCTCATCAGGGCGGGCCGAACGGATATGGAATCTGCTCATATTTCCCATCATTTTCACCTCTTTCTTATGGTATAGCTACACAACATAGCACATGTCAGCTGTAATAGCTACTGAAGCATTTGCTGTCCCTGTGTCTGCCCCTCCGGAAAGGGTGGGTCTAAGCGTCGCAGCCGACCGAACTCCGTCTCCACCACACCGTCATGCTCCATGCAGTCCGAACCGTAGCGTTCAAAATCCATGTAGCCGTCCAGCTCATAGATGGCTTCATCGTCCAGCCCCAGCGTTTCCTGCAATCGCTGCTGACCGTAACCGTAGGCACCTTCTACGATGCGCTGGTAGTTATCCAGATTTCGCAGGAGCTCACAGGCTCCGCGCAGCGTATCCGGCCGCTCGGCCTCCAGCACGGCGGCGTAGGTCAGGAGCGCACCGTCCTGCTGCCAGACGTCCTCCAAGGCTTCGGCAAAATCGTTGTAATCCTCCACGGCGGGGCAATCCGTATCACGGATCAGCTC
>ERZ791923.3262-NODE-3262-length-12713-cov-2.405751_pt1 | contig 12713 bp, 9 predicted proteins | sample MGYA00510133_ERZ791923 | MGnify/ENA primary metagenome ERZ791923 (study PRJEB30046, sample SAMN00792106) | human gut metagenome | study: EMG produced TPA metagenomics assembly of the A metagenome-wide association study of gut microbiota in type 2... | reverse complement strand
TTTATCTTTTAATCTCTAACTTTGTTAGGAATAAATGTTGAACAGACATGAGTCAGTATTTATCGTGTGAGGAAAAATCATTTTACAATTAGATATGGACAAGAGAAAAATAGTTAAGATTGTGGCCAAAAAAAATGGTATGTCACAAAAGGATGTGACGATGGTATTTGATGAAATTTTCAGTACGATGTTAGAAGGGTTAAAAGAAGAGGGGCATGTGGGGGTATTGGGCTTTGGATCTTTCAATGTGAAAAAATGTGCTGTTCGTCATCGATATGTTCTTTCAACCCAAAAAGTTGTTTTGTACCCCGAAAATAAAAAAGTTATTTTTAGGGTGGCAAAACAATTTAAGTTTAAGGCAGATGGAGTAGAAGAGGAGTAATTCGAACTTATCATTTGATGAAATTCTGTATGAATGAAAAACGCCCGGGAATAATTCCCGGACGTTTCTTTTTATATAAATTGCAACCTAATTTTATTTTGATTTCGGTTGGAAGATCATATCAACAACATTGGCTCCCTTGAATAATTTTTGGGTGAATTTCTTCACGTCTTTTGTTGTGATCTTGTCAATAATATTATCGAAGTTTTTCGGGTCGGTAACATCAATTCCACGAAGATAATAAGTTTGAATTGCACTCATCCAATATGCATTGTGAGGTTTGCTTTGTTCATTATTTTTCTTCAGGATAGTAGTTACCTTGTCGATCTCTTCTTGGGTCGGACCTTCCTTCATTAATTTGTCGATTTCGGCATAGATTAATGATTTCAAGTGTTCTGCTTTATCCGGATCGCAATCAAAGCTCATGGTCATGCTGTAGCTTTCATACGGTTCTTTAGAAGAGCCAGCTTGAACATCGACACCATAGGTTCCTCCTTCTTTTTCGCGAATGTTAGTTAAGTACCTTTGATCCATAACTCCCCTTAAGATGTTTAAGCAAAGATTGTCATGAATGCTTGTTTTCATTTCTTTGGAGAAGTTGGTGATAACGGTTGATTTCGGAGTTGTTAATTCTAGTTCGATGACTTTTTCAGTCTTTCCTTTCGGTCCTCTTACTTTCCGGTCGATCCAGTTTTCTTTCCGGTTATAAGATTTTACTGATCCCAAGTATTTTTCAACTAGCGGTTTAACAGTTTCTGCATCAATATTACCTACGATGAAGAAGGTGAAGTCACTGATATCTTTAATACGATCACGGTAAATCTCTTCGATTTGTTCAATGCTGACCTTATCCAAGAAATCTTTTCCAAATGATAATGTTCTCGGGCTATAATTACTCATAATCATGCTTACAGAGTCTTGCATAATCTTTTGAGGATTATTAGCAGAATTCTCGATAGCGGCGTAGTTACGTTGCATCATGGTTTGGTGAACCTCTTTGTCGAAACGAGGTTTCTCGAAACGCAGGTAAATCAATTGCATTAAAGTTTCGAAATCATTCGGGGTAGATGCTCCGCCAACGGATTCGGAAAGTCCACTGATACTAACACCTGCTTGTGCTTGTTTGCCAGTCAGTAATTTTCTTAAGGTAATAGCGTCATAATCGCCTAAACCGTAAGCTCCGATAAATTGATCGGTAACCATGGCTGAAGCCAGTTTGTCGACATCGTATAATGAGGTACCACCTTTACTGTAAGAAGCGACTTGTACTTGGTCTTTTTCGTAATCTGCTTTGCGGAATACAACCTTTGCTCCATTTTCTAATACCCATTCTTCTGCATCGAATTGTGGTAATTTTTTGTTAGAGATGATCTTGGAACCTTTCAAGTCTTCCGTGATCAAGGCAGCTTCTGCAGACTGATCTTTGTAAGGTTCTAAGTTAGCGTTTTCAACTTTATCCAAAGTGGCAATAGCCTCTTCTTTCGTGATGTGTTTAACTCCTTCGGACGGACCTTGCACCACGATTACCATATTTTTCCGGTTAAGGTATTGTTTTGCTAAAGCTGAAACTTCATCTACTGTAATGGTGGGGATAATGTTTTTAGCAAAATTGTAGTAATAATCAAAGTCAACGATCGGTTCTCCTTCTAGGAAGTTAGATTGCATTTCACCGATATAGTCTTCGGAAGTTGTTTTGTCTTTTTGTTTGTAAGCGGATTCTAATCCTACTAACATATTGGTTTTTGCTCTTTCAAGCTCACCTTCCGTGAAACCGAATTTTTTTACTCTTTCATTTTCACGATAAATAGCTTCTAATGCTCCTGCTTCTTCATTGGGTTTCGCGGTAGTCGAAATAATATAGGTGTTCCAGCCTCTTACAATATTGCCACCGAATCCTGCTTGGGCAGAGATGAAAGGAGGGTTGCCTTTCTGAAGTAATTCAGAAACACGTTGTCCTAACATTGTGTTATAGAAAGATTGAAGAATACCGTTTTTCATGTATTGGTGATTCTTTTCTTCTTTGGTCGGAGCCGGGTATTTAATGTATACGCTAACGGAAGATTGGGTTAACTCTTTGTCAGTTGCACATACGAAATAAATTTCATCGTGAGGATTTACCGTGAAATTTTCTCTCTTGGCCGGGTTTACCGGGGTTGGGATTTTAGAGAATAATTCTTTTACTTTTTTCTCCATCTGGTCAACATCAAAATCTCCGACAACAGCGATAGCTTGCAAGTCCGGACGATACCATTTGTGATAGTAATCACGGAGAGTCTGATATTTGAAATTTTTGATGATATTCAAATCCCCGATAACATCTCTTTGGGCGTATTTGGAATCCTTTAATAGTACCGGCATGATTTGGTTGCGAACGCGGAAGCCGGCGTTTCTTCTGGTTCTCCATTCTTCGGAAATGACCCCTCTTTCCCCGTCGATCTCTTCATCAACTAATAGAAGGTAGTGAGACCAATCGTGAAGTACAAGTAAACAAGTATCTAATAAGCCGGGATTGGTTGTGGGAACTTCACTGATGTTGTAAACAGTTTCGTCTTGTGCCGTGTAAGCATTTACATTTCTTCCGAATTCAACACCATGTTTTTCCAACATATCGGTGATGCCTTTTCTGCCTGGGAAGTGTTTTGTCCCGTTAAATGCCATATGTTCCAAAAAGTGAGCCAAACCGTTTTGATCGTCATTTTCCAAAATTGCTCCTACGTTTTGGATGATGTAAAAACTTGCTCTTTCTTTGGGTTCCGCGTTATGGCGGATGTAATAAGTCAATCCATTAGCTAGTTTCCCGATGCGAACGTTCGGATCCATGGGAAGTGGTGCCTTCATGTCATATTGGGCGAACAGGTTAGTGCTGATCAATGCCAATAAAGCACACACGATTAATAATTTTTTTGCCATACGAATTATTTTAATGTTTTAATGTTTGTGTCTGCAAATATAGCAAAGTGTAAGTAATTTTGTTCTGATACGTTAATTCTTTAACGTTAATTTAGGGGTTAAGTGTGAAAATAGGGAAAAATAGAGGGGTTTTTAGATTATTTAGAACGATTCGTTGTTAATGGGGTTTAACTTATCCGGCTGTTTATCGTATACGCTTGTAAAACTTTGGGAAAGATATGATGCTGTTGAAAATAGATATAAACAAATGGTTTTCTTGGTTGAATTTGGGTATTAAAGACCCGTCCACGGCCTCGGCGGTAGAGGTCCTCTTGCAGATTGCGGTAATTTGTCTGCTTTTTTATTTACATTTTTTCTGCGTAAAGGGATAACCCGGGTGATCGGGGGAATGGTGCGTCGAACGAAAACCAAATGGGATGATATTTTTTTCGAGGAGCGTGTTTTTCAGAAAATATTTAATCTGATACCGCCTATATTTATAGATTTTGCTTTTAAAATCGTGTACGGGAAATGGCAACATATAGAACTTTTTCATCGGTTTATCGTGGCTTGGATACTCGTGGTTGCCGGTTTCGTGATTGTTGCCGTGCTGGATGCGATAAACCGAATCTACGACTCGTACCCGATAGCGAAAGATCGTCCGATAAAAGTTTTCGTGCAGGTGATTAAAATTTTCGTGATTTCAGCTATTATTATAACAATTGTCAGCGAGTTTATCGGGGAGTCCCCTCGTAATTTACTGGTCGGGTTGGGGGCGTTTGCTGCGGTTTTAATGTTGATATTCAAAGATGCGATATTAGGTTTTGTGGCCGGAGTTCAATTACTGGCCAATCAGATGGTGCGTATCGGGGACTGGATCGTGATGCCGAGCAATAATGCCAACGGGACGGTGTTGGAGATCAACTTGTATACAGTGAAAGTACAAAACTGGGATATGACGATCACGACGATTCCCACCTATCAGTTAGTGTCCGCTTCTTTCACGAACTGGCGGGGAATGGAGGAGGCTGCCGGTCGTCGGATCATGCGTTATATTAATATAGATATGCTCTCTGTTCATTTCCTTTCGGATGAGGAAATCGATACTTTACGGAAATCGAATGTCTTGAAAGGGTATATTGAAGATATGTTGCCGAAGTTAAACGAGCAGAATAAAGGAAAATCTGACGTGTTGGACGAGAGAAGGTTGACTAATTTAGGCATATTCCGGCAATATGCGGTACGTAAGCTGGAGGCAAACCCGGATCTAAATATGGGTATGACATACATGGTTAGGCAATTACAACCGACAGCAACAGGCATTCCCTTAGAGGTGTATTGTTTCTCCCGAAAACAAGAGTGGGTGGCGTATGAAAAGGTGCAGGCCGACATATTCGATCACCTGTTAGCCGTGATTCCTTATTTTAATTTGCGAATCTATCAATACCCGGAGATTATCAAAACCACGAATTGATTCAAGAGCTGACTCATTTTTCAATTGCCACGATAAAGTTTATGAATCCTCTGGCTGGGAAAGTTGGATTTTTATACTATTTTTGAAGGCTAAAAATAATTGGATGAGCAGTAAAAAACGAAAATATTGGAATAAGCTGAGGAATCGCTATAAGTTGACGATATTTAACGAGTCTACTTACGAGGAGGTAATGCACCTTCGGCTCTCTCCGTTACACGTTCTCACGGCATTAAGTACATTAGCCGTCGTCTTGATTATATTGACGATCATGCTGATTGCTTTCACGAATTTGCGGGAGTTCATCCCGGGTTACCCGAGTCAACAGTTGAGACGTCAGATTACACAAAACGCTTTACGGGTTGATTCTCTATTGAATGAAGTGCAGAAGAAGGATCGTTTTCTTCATTCCATACAAACTATTTTGAGAGACGAAAACTTGGACACGACGAGTTTCGTGTCGATGCAACAGAATGTGAAGGTAACCTATGATACTTCAATGTTAGGTATGTCGGAAGAAGAGGCTGGTTTTCGGGAAATCGTGGAAAAAGAAGAAAAATACAATTTAACCCTTGGGCATGTCAGTTCTTCCGATGATGATTTTTATCATTTCTTCTCACCATTGGATGGGGTGGTAACCAATCATTTTGATGAAACGACTCGTCATTACGGGGTGGATTTGGTGGCCAAGCAAAATTCAAATGTTTTGTCCGTGCTGGATGGCGTGGTCATTTTCACGGATTGGACAATTAAGACGGGTTACGTGATTCAAGTACAGCATAATGGGAATCTGGTTTCAGTATATAAGCATAATTCGGTATTGTTGAAAAAGCAGGGAGATTTTGTCCGTGCGGGAGAGGCGATTGCAGTGGTAGGGAACACGGGCGAAGAGACAACCGGACCGCATTTGCATTTTGAGTTGTGGCAAGCGGGAAAAGCATTGAATCCGGAAACATTCATTAAGTTTAAATGATTCGCAAATAGTGTTTTTGGAGATTGTTTTGAAATGAAAAATATAGCAATATTGGGATCTACCGGGTCAATCGGAACGCAGACATTGCAGGTGATTGACGCTAATCCGGAGCGGTTTAATGTAGAAGTTCTCACGGCAAATAATCAGGTGGAATTACTGGCACAACAAGCCAGAAAGTTTAAGCCTAACATGGTTGTGATCGGAAATGAAGCAAAATATTCCGAGTTAACTGAGTTGTTGAAGGACGAGGATATAAAGGTATATGCCGGGAGTGAAGCCATTGCTCAAGTCGTGCAAACATCCACGATTGATGTGGTTGTTACAGCCATGGTTGGGTATAGCGGGTTGTTACCCACGATTAATGCGATTAAGGCGGGTAAGACGATTGCTCTGGCTAATAAGGAAACCTTAGTTGTTGCCGGAGATTTAATTAACCGGTTGGTTGAGGAATACAAGGTGGCGATATTACCCGTGGATTCCGAACACTCGGCTATATTCCAGTGTTTAGTGGGCGAACATAACAATCCGGTGGAGAAGATATTATTAACGGCGTCCGGGGGACCTTTCCGAGGACGGGATTATGAATATTTGAAGTCCGTAACGGCAGCACAGGCATTAAAACATCCGAATTGGAGCATGGGGGCAAAGGTTACTATTGACTCCGCATCCATGATGAACAAAGGTTTCGAGGCGATCGAGGCAAAGTGGTTGTTTGGGGTAAAACCTTCACAAATAGAGGTATTAGTACACCCGCAATCCGTTGTCCACTCGATGGTTCAGTTTCAGGATGGAAATATAAAAGCACAGTTGGGGGTTCCGGATATGCGTTTACCGATCCAGTATGCACTGACTTACCCGGAACGGGTACATTCGGAGATACCGCGCTTGGATTTTGGTATTTATCCTGATCTCACGTTTGAAAAACCGGATGTAACGACTTTCCGGAATCTGGGATTGGCTTATGAGGCCATGAATCGAGGAGGGAATGCCCCCTGTGTGTTGAATGCGGCCAATGAAATTATGGTGGCAGCCTTTTTGAAAGATGAAATTTCTTTCACGGCCATGTCGGATGTGATTGAACGAACGATGGAAAAAGTGAGTTATATTGTCCAACCTACTTTGGAAGATTATATCGCTTCTGACCAAGAGGGTCGACGAATAGCAAAAGAAGAGTTTCTCAATCTAAAATCTCAAATTTAAAATCTAAAATAGGTATATGGATGTATTAGTAAAGATATTGCAGTTTTTGTTGAGCCTTTCGATTCTGGTTATGTTGCATGAGTTGGGGCATTTCGTGGCGGCAAAAATATTTAAAGTACGAGTGGAGAAGTTTTTTATTTTCTTCAACCCGTGGTTTTCCCTGTTTCGTTTTAAAAGGGGAGAAACTGAATACGGGATGGGATGGTTGCCTCTTGGCGGATACGTGAAGATTGCAGGAATGATTGACGAGTCCATGGATCTGGAGCAAATGAAAGAACCGGCAAAACCTTACGAGTTTCGTTCCAAACCGGCTTGGCAAAGATTGATCATCATGATCGGTGGGGTACTTGTTAATTTTATCCTGGCGTTTTTCATTTACATCATGATTCTTTACGCATGGGGAGAGCAGTACTTGCCTACCGAGAATGCGAAATATGGAGTTGTATGCGACTCTTTGTTGCTTAATGCCGGGTTGCGAAATGGAGATATGATATTATCCTTGGACAATAAAAAAGTAGAGAATTTCTTTGAAATTCCGGGATATATTTTAATGGAGAACCCGAAGACTATACAGGTTATGCGGGATGGTCAAGTGATGAATATAAATCTTCCTTCTACGCTAATCGGGGAGATGCTGGCCTATTCCTCGAAAGGGTTTAAGCGGATAGCTTTACTGACACCTCGTTATAAATATGACGGTTCGATACAAGGGTTTGCCGATGAATCGCCTGCCCGGAATGCCGGAATGCTGGAAGAAGACCGGGTGTTGGAATTAGACGGGCATTCGTTTACTTTCTATGACGAGTATATTGATTTGATTCGTTCACACCGGGACAGTATATTGAATGTAAAAGTCTTACGTGGAAGTGATACCCTTTCTATCCCTATTGCTCTCGGAAGTGGTAAAGTGATCGGGGTGTATCCGAAAGTGATAAACGATTTCGAGTACGCCGTGAAAGAATATTCCTTCTTTGGTGCTATTCCTGCGGGAATTAATATGGGGTTTGACTGGATCAAATCCTATCTGAAACAATTCAAATTATTTAAAAACCCGGAAGCTTTCAGGTCCGTGGGAGGATTTATTTCTATCGGGAACATATTCCCCAGCGTGTGGGATTGGCGGGCTTTCTGGGAATTAACGGCTATGTTGTCTATTATTCTGGGCGTAATGAATCTCTTGCCTATTCCGGCATTGGATGGAGGTCACGTGATGTTCCTGCTCTACGAGGTGATAACACGTCGTAAGCCGAATGAGAAATTTATGGAGAACGCCCAGATCGTGGGAATGTTTTTCCTGTTGTTTCTGCTGTTGTTTGCGAACATCAACGATATATTGAAATTATTTGTTTAGCTGTAAAATGTACAATTATGAGTGAAATGGTTGAGCAATTCCGGGCATACCGGGCTAAAATGAACGAGAAAATACTGGCTGCCGATAATAAAGTGATCAAACGGATCTATAATCTGGACACCAATACATATATGGACGGTGCTTTATCCTCAAAAGTAAAAGAAATGCTGGGATTAGCGACGTCAATGGTGTTGCGTTGTGATGATTGTATCAAATATCATTTGGAAAAATGTCATCAGTATGGGGTAACCACGGAAGAGTTGTTCGAAATATTCTCTGTTGCCAATCTGGTGGGAGGAACCATCGTGATCCCTCATACTCGACGGGCTTTGGAATATTGGGAAGAGTTGCAGGGAATGACTAATTAATATATTGCCGAATTCGAGCAAAATAGGATGGGTTCATAAATAGATTTTATACCTTTGTACAATATTTGTATAAAGGGAATTGTCATGTCGACGAAAAATGTTTTGCGGATAAGCTTATTGTTTATTTGTTGTTGTCATGTTTTTTTGACAAAAGCGAATATCCATGATCGAGGGTATATATTAATTCTGAATTCTTATGCAGAATCTGACGTGTGGGCAAACCACGCTATCGACAGTATACGGAAAGATCATTCGATAAAAGAAGATATTTGGGTTGAATCCTTGGACATGCTTTTGGTGGATAGTATGGCGGGATTGCAGAAAAGGAAGGATTATATTTTGGCAAAATATGATACTGCTCCCAGGTGTATTGTCATGTTGGGAAATAGTATCTGGTGCGTGTTCGAGGATGTTTTTAAAGGAATCTGGAAAGATATTCCTGTTATTCTTTGTGTGCGGGAAGATTATGTCAGTCCGTTGGATGTCATGTTGAAAAGAGAAGAGATCAACCCGAAGGATATTATCCCTTTACAGGATAAATTGAACGGATTGAATGTTACTCTTATCGAGTGTCCCGTTTATATCCGTGAAACGATTGACGAAATGAAACGATTGCTCCCGAACATGAAGAAGATTGTCTTGATATCGGATAGACACTACGTGAGTGCGCAGATACGGGAGAAAATGAGACACGTGTGCGAGACATATTTTCCGGATTTGGATGTGTCTTATTTTATTGAAGGGCAGATAAATATGGATCAAATGCTGGATTCCATTTATTCATATGACGTGAATGAGGTCGGGTTACTTTATTTTTCATGGGTCCAACGTAAGGAAATTGCCGGAAATAAATATTTGTCCACGAACAACCATAAAGCTATCAGTTATTTCGATAATCACCCGGTCTTCACGTTGGAAGATAATGGAATCTATGACGGGGATATGGCTGGAGGATATTTCTACTTGGGCAAAGATTTTGCACATACGGTCATGCGGACGTTAAGGGAGGTCTTGGATGGAAAGGAGGCAAAAGATATTCCTTTGCAAGTGGCGGGAAAACCGAATTATTATCTCTCTTATCCGATTCTTCAGAAGGCCGGAATCCCGACTTCTTTGTATCCGGATAATGCGGTTTATTTATTTGCTCCGGAAGGATTTTGGGAGCAGGCTCGTTATATGTTACTAGCCATTATCGTATTACTATTTATCACGTATCTGTTACGGTTGTTGAAAAAAGAGAGAGTGTTACACGATCGGGAGTTGGTTCTTTTGGAAAAATATAAAGCGCTTTTCACGAATATGCCGTTGGCTTACATGAAACATCGGTTGATTTATAATGCCAAAGGGGATGTCGTGGATTATCAAGTGGAAGAAGTAAACCCGATGTTTGAAGAATGTTTTGCCAAAGCGGAGAAGGTGGTAGGTAAAAAAGGTAGTGAATTACGGGGAAGTCGATATAACGAGTTCGTCGTGTTGTACAAAAAAATGTTTATCGAGAAAAAGTCATTTACCTTTGAATATTATTACAGTGCAACACAGAAATACTATGAAATAATAAATATCGCATCCACGGAACAAGGAATGGTCGATATTTTTTGCGTGGACGTTACTGATTTGCGGAAAACAAGATCCATGTTGGAATCTGTGAACTATAAATTGTCAATGGCTCTTGACGTGGCGAATATAACTCCTTGGCGTTGGGATTTGGAAAGACATACCGTCTTGTGTGATGTGAATCGTCCAATTGAACTAAAACATTGTACTGATAATGAGGATTCTTTAGCGGTTCCTGAAGAACAGTATTTTTCAAAGATACACAAAGACGATCGGGAACGTGTAAAAGCGGCTTATTCGGCTTTAATTGCCGGGAAAGTAGCCAAGATCAGGGAGGAATACCGGGTATTGGATAAAAGAGAACATCATTATTCTTACGAATGGGTAGAGGCTCAGGCTACCGTGGATCAGTGGGATAAAAATGGGAAACCTTTATCTTTGGTGGGATCTTCGGTTGTGATTACCACTCGAAAACAGATGGAACTGGCTTTGCGTGATGCGAAAGAATATGCGGAAGAATCCAACCGGTTAAAATCAGCCTTTCTTGCTAACATGAGTCACGAAATTCGTACCCCGTTGAATGCTATCGTCGGATTCTCTAATATATTGGCATCGACGGAAGCTGAAGAGGAAAAACGGGAATACATTAATATTATCGAGAATAATAACACCTTACTTTTGCAATTAATTAGTGATATTCTTGATCTTTCCAAAATTGAGTCCGGTTCGATGGAGTTTGCTTATTCGGAATTTGACTTGAACGCTTTGATGCGAGGATTAGAACAAACCTCTTGTTTACGACTGACTTCCGCAAAGGTCGAAATTGAATTTGACGAGTATCTTCCGGAATGTTATATCCGTTCAGAGAAAAATCGATTAACACAAGTGATTACCAATCTGCTCAATAATGCGATAAAATTCACGAAAGAAGGAACGATTCGTTCCGGTTATCATCTTTTGGAGAAAGACTCTCTTTATTTTTATGTGTCTGACACGGGATGTGGTATTGATGCAGATAAAAAAGACGCTGTGTTTGAACGATTCGTGAAGTTGAACAATTTTGCACAGGGAACAGGGCTTGGCTTGTCTATCTGTAAGACGATCGTGGAACGGATGGGCGGTAAAATCGGGGTGGAATCGGAAGTAGGACAAGGAACAACTTTTTGGTTTACGATTCCTTACGTGGCTGTAAAATTGCATTGTCAAGAAATAAAGGAAGAGAAAATCGTTCAGCAAGTAGTCGAGAAAAATAAACTTAAGATACTGGTTGCTGAAGATAATCCGAGTAATTACATGCTTTTTGAATCCATATTGAAAAAGGATTATCAATTGATACACGCGTGGAATGGCCGGGAGGCCGTTGAATTGTTTAAAGAACACGATCCACATTTAGTTTTAATGGATATAAATATGCCGGAGTTGAATGGTTTTCAAGCCGTGCAGGAAATCCGCAAGATTTCCGGGACGGTTCCCGTGATTGCGGTTACAGCCTATGCTTATGCCTCTGATGAAGAGAAAATCATGGCCAGCGGGTTTGACGGCTACACGGCAAAACCGATTAATGCAAATTTATTAAGGAGTAAAATTATCGCTTTGTTGGAGAAACATCTTATTTTACTCTAGTGATGTTGCTAAAGGCCTGTATCGAGATATTTTTATTGTGTGTCTCCTGTGTTTCATATGCCCAGATGGGGATGCGGGAACGAGTCGTGTTTTATAATACGGAAAATTTATTTGACACCCGAAACGACACGCTGACGGCAGATGACGATTTTACTCCCCGGGGAAAACAGCATTGGAATCGGGAACGTTATACCCGAAAGTTACTCAATATCTCGAAAGTGTTAAACGGTCTCGGGGCGGGAAAGTTTCCGCTACTCATCGGCTTGAGCGAGGTGGAGAATCGGAATGTTGTTTCAGACTTGGTAAACAAAACGGTGTTGGCGGATGGTAATTATAGTATTGTACATGCCGACTCCCCGGATACAAGGGGAATTGATGTTGCTTTACTCTACCGGAAAGATTCATTTCGGCTATTGCATAACGCTTTCTTTCCTGTCCACTTAAAAAGCGGGGAGGCCACCCGGGATATACTTTATTGTGAGGGTATATTGGCCCCAAACGATACTCTTCATGTTTTTGTTTGTCATTTCCCTTCTATGCGTGGTGGGGAGGCGAAAAGTGAATGGAAACGGGTAAAAGCAGCATCCGTCGTAAGGCAGAAGGTGGATTCTATACAGGATATTCATCCCCGGGCCATGATTTTGATTTTGGGAGATTTGAACGGACGGGCGAATACATCTGCGCAAAAGACATTGAAAACTCGAAATCCGGAATCCGGGACAATTGAATCTGAAAACTTTTACAACACCGGGTATTACTTGCTAGGAAAAAACTATGGTAGTTATCGTTACAAGGGAGAGTGGCAGACGCTGGATCACATCATCGTTTCCGGGAACCTGTTGAACGGGGAAGCTGGTTTGCAGGTGTCCCGAAGAATGGGTATCTATGATGCGGATTTTCTA
>ERZ791923.3258-NODE-3258-length-12722-cov-3.116207_pt1 | contig 12722 bp, 9 predicted proteins | sample MGYA00510133_ERZ791923 | MGnify/ENA primary metagenome ERZ791923 (study PRJEB30046, sample SAMN00792106) | human gut metagenome | study: EMG produced TPA metagenomics assembly of the A metagenome-wide association study of gut microbiota in type 2... | reverse complement strand
TTGGAGTGTTCTTTTGATAGGAAATTTCTTACTTTTCTTACAGTTTATTCATTTTTTTCTTCTAAATTTGTACGTTGTACGCTTAATAAGAGAATATAGTATTATCAAACCTATCTAATAAGCAAGAATGAAAAGAGACGATTTAATTTTCGATATCATCGAAAAAGAGCATCAACGTCAGCTCAAAGGTATTGAACTGATTGCATCAGAGAACTTCGTAAGTGATCAGGTTATGCAGGCAATGGGTTCCTGCCTCACCAACAAGTATGCAGAAGGTTATCCCGGCAAACGCTACTACGGCGGTTGCGAAGTCGTAGACCAAAGCGAACAGATTGCCATCGACCGCCTGAAACAGATTTTCGGCGCAGAATGGGCAAACGTACAGCCGCACTCAGGTGCACAGGCCAACGCTGCCGTATTCCTCGCAGTGCTGAACCCGGGCGACAAATTCATGGGCCTCAACCTTGCACACGGCGGTCACCTTTCTCACGGTTCGTCAGTGAATACTTCCGGCATTATCTACACTCCCTGCGAGTACAACCTCAATAAGGAAACAGGACGCGTGGACTATGACCAGATGGAAGAAGTGGCCCTGCGCGAGAAACCGAAAATGATTATCGGCGGCGGTTCTGCCTATTCACGCGAATGGGACTACAAACGCATGCGCGAAATAGCCGACAAGATAGGTGCTATCCTGATGGTAGACATGGCACACCCTGCCGGACTGATTGCCGCCGGCGAACTGGACAACCCCGTGAAATATGCCCATATCGTGACCTCTACCACCCATAAGACACTCCGCGGTCCTCGTGGCGGTGTCATCATGATGGGCAAGGACTTCCCCAACCCCTGGGGCAAGAAAACACCGAAGGGCGAAATCAAGATGATGTCCCAATTGCTCGACTCTGCCGTATTCCCCGGCATTCAGGGCGGCCCGCTGGAACATGTCATCGCTGCGAAAGCCGTTGCCTTCAGCGAAATTCTGCAACCGGAATGGAAAGAATATGCCAAACAGGTGAAGAAGAATGCCGCTACGCTGGCACAAGCCCTGATAGACCGTGGCTTTACCATCGTTTCCGGCGGTACGGACAACCACTCCATGCTGGTAGACCTGCGCAGCAAATATCCCGACCTGACAGGTAAGGTAGCCGAAAAGGCACTGGTATCTGCCGACATCACCGTGAACAAGAACATGGTTCCGTTCGATACCCGTTCCGCATTCCAGACCTCCGGTATCCGTCTGGGTACTCCCGCCATCACCACCCGCGGCGCCAAAGAAGACCTGATGCTGGAAATCGCCGAAATGATTGAGACCGTTCTCTCCAACGTAGAAAACGAACAGGTCATTGCCGATGTCCGCGCACGCGTAAATGCCAAGATGAAGGAATATCCGCTGTTCGCTTACTGATTATGAAATCGGGAAATAATAGTTTCTACAATAAAAAGTAAAAAAGATAAGCTGCGCAGTTCAAACGAACCTTGCGCAGCTTATTTTTTTATTCTCAATTTTCAATTCTCAATTTAAGAAGGTTCAGGAAAGCCCCTCTATATTGCCGTCCACTATGTCGATGTGCTCCGCTTGCGGCACTTTGGGCAGCCCCGGCATGCGGAGTATCTCACCGGCAATGGCAACGAGCATTTCCGCACCGTTGTTGATAACGATGTCCTTGATGTGGAACTCGAAGTTATTGACAGCGCCGTATATTTTGGGGTCGGCAGAGAAAGAATACTGCGTCTTGGCTATGCATACGGGATAATGTGCAATACCCATTTCCTCGACAAGCCTCATCATCTTGCGTGAAGCGCTGCTGTAGGTCACTACGCTTGCGCCATAAAGGTTGCATGCCACTTTCTCTATCTTCTGCTGTACGGTATCGTTTTCCCCGTAAGTGTATTGCAACGGGGCGGATGGCTTCCTTTCGATTGTTTCCACAACGAGGTTAGCCAAGTCCACCGCACCTTCCCCACCCTCGGCAAAGGCATTGTTAATGGCAAAGCCCACTTTCAAATCCTCTTCGCAATGACGGCGGATAGCTTCTACCTCTTCGTCCGTATCGCTGGCAAAACGGTTGAAGGCAACTACAACGGTCTGCCCGAAATAGCGCAGGTTACGGATGTGTTTGTCAAGATTGCCGAAGCCTTCCTTCAATCCTTCCATGTTCGGCTCCTTGATACGGTCGAGGCTGACACCACCGTGCATCTTCAATCCCTGTGCAGTGGCGACGATAACGGTCAGCTTGGGTTGCAGACCGCTTTTGCGGCATTTGATATTATAGAACTTCTCCGCTCCCAAGTCCGCACCGAAGCCGGCTTCCGTCACTACGTAATCGCCGAAGGTCATAGCCATTTTGGTAGCGAGAATGGAGTTGCAGCCATGCGCTATATTTGCGAACGGACCACCATGCACAAAAGCGGCTGTTCCTTCGGTGGTCTGTACCAGGTTGGGATGGATGGCATCTTTCAGCAGTACGGTGACGGCGCCCGCCACTCCTAAATCTTTCACTGTAAACGGCTTGCCCTCATAGTCGAAACCGAGTATGATATTCTCAATGCGTCTGCGGAGGTCTTCCGTATCCTTTGCCAGACAGAGAATTGCCATAATCTCCGATGCAGGCGTAATGTCGAAACCGGACTCCAGGGTAACCCCGTTGGTACGTGGTCCAAGTCCGGTGACAATGCTGCGCAGGGAGCGGTCGTTCACATCGAGCACACGTCGCCAGATGATTTCTTTCAGACCGAATCCGTCCGCCTGATGCTGGTAGATATAGTTATCCAGCAAAGCGGAAATCATATTGTGAGCGGAGGTGATGGCATGGAAATCTCCTGTGAAATGTAAGTTTATCTTCTCCATAGGAAGTACCTGTGCGTAGCCGCCGCCTGCCGCTCCGCCCTTCATGCCGAAGCACGGGCCCAGCGAGGGTTCGCGCAAGGCTACGATGGCTTTCTTGCCTATCTTGTTCAGTCCCAATGCCAGGCCGATAGAGACGGTGGTTTTGCCAATGCCTGCCTTTGTGGCCGTAATGGCGGTTACCAGAATCAGGTTGCTCTGCTTTACCTTCTCCTCGTCAATCAGGTGTTCGGGAATCTTGGCGATGTAGCGGCCGTAGTTCTCTACTTCTTCACGGGGAATGCCGACCCTTTCGGCAACCTGCTTTATTTTCTTCAGTTCAATGCTGCGTGCTATTTCGATATCCGATTTCATATACAGGGTCTTTTCTTTAAATAACAACTTTGTTTTTTTTGAAAGCTGCAAAAGTACAAAAAAGAAGGGAAAATGCTGGTATATGAAAAAGAATTTAGTATCAGCTTAACTACCCGAACAGGATTGGTTATCAAACAATCATTTAAACCGTGACGTATCCACTCCTTCCCGCTTCTTTTCTTTATAGCCGCCGAATTTATATGTGAACGACACGCCCAACTCGCGGAAACAAGAGTAATGGTTGGTTACATTCTGCGTCTGGAAGCGGATGCGCGGAGAAATCTGCCCGGTCTCGAATATATCGTTGCAATACAGATTCAGGACAGCCCTTCCCTTGGCAAAGCCATAGCGCAAGGCGGCATTTACATTGCCGGAAACAGGCAGGTCGTAAATTCCCTGAATCGCTTTGCTGTGCACAAATCCGGTGACGGTCAGCTTCAGGTCGGGCTTGGTGGAAAGGGTAAAGGTATTGTTCATTTGGGCAATGCCGTAACACTGCTTGCGGTCGAAGGGGATATCCCAAAAGTCGCTGTCTTTCTCGCGATGCCATATACCGATAAAGGTCAGGCGGGAATTCAACCAGTTCTTTACCTTAAAGGGCACTGATGCCTGTACGCCAAACTGTTGACGGTAGTCAAAGTTCAGGTATTTATAGATTTCAACCAGCCGTTGCGAGGACTGGTAAAGCGTCTGTACCGAGTAGTCCTTGGTGTGGCTGAACCAGGTGCTGAAGATGTACTTGCTCTTTAAGATATAGTTCATTTGAAACTCATAGCTTTGCGCAGGTTTCAGCAGAGGGTTGCCGTGAATCTCGGAATATCCGCCGCCGATATAGGAAACGGCATCCTGCACGGCCCAATAGTCGGGATAGTGCTTATCGCTGCTCAGCGCAAGTTGCAGGATATGTCCGGGGGCAGGCATATAGTTCAGGTTGACGGTAGGATACCAATCCCACTGGTTCCAAACGGGCGTTTTATAACGCTCCACAGCCAGCGAGGCATCCAGCGAGAGCTTATCGCCGAAACTCTTGCTGAAACCTGCATAGATGTTCAGCGTCTCTTCCCGTTTGCGGGATTTCATATTAGTGAAGTTACCGGCGGAATTATCACCGGCTGCCAACGAAGTTGTATTTTCATCTCCCAACTGTTCGCCGGTCTCCGGGTCGTAGTAATATTGGTAACTGTTGTCGATGCCGGTGGTATAGACAATACCGTAATTCAGTCCCCAGCCCTTGCCCAGGCTGTGTTCCTGCGCCAGAAACATTTTCCAGCGGTTAATGCGCTGGCAGTCCTGTGTAAAGAAGTCAAGCTCGTCGTTTTCCAGCAGGCGGCTGTTCAGCAACTGGTCGGACGGAAAACGGTAGTAAGTGAACTCCACACCGGCTTTCATGCCGAAAGGCGTGGAATAGTCCAGCCGGCCGTTGTGAAGCCAGTCGGTACTGTTGCTCAACGTGGCGGACTGCTGCGAACCGTTGATATTCATCCGGTTGTGAGACGTTGTATAGTTGCCGTTATAAACAAAGCTCAACTGATGGTCTTTAGCGATAGTATAATCGGCTCCCACCCGGAAACTATGCGTATGCGAACGGCCGCGGCGTACCTCATCGGTTGCCATCGGGTACACCGAGCCATCCGCCAAAGCGTGCATAGCATCTTTGTCCGTCGTAGTGTAAGTACGGCCGTGTTTGTGCGAGTAAAGAAAATCCGTTGAGAATTTATTTCCGTTATATAAAAGGCTGGCACGCTCTTCAAAACCTTCGTAATGCTTCTGATTGTATTTGCCGTAGAGTTCGCCCTGCCAGGAAGAGGGACCGTCCGCGGTTTGCTTCAGTTGCACGTTGATAAGTGCGCCACGCACCTGGTAGCGGGCGGGTGCGTTGTACATCACTTCGGCTTTTTCTATCCGGCTTGCGGGGATACTCCGCAACAGTGTGTAAAGCTGTTCGACGCTGAGGGTGGTCACTTTTCCGTTCAGAATGACGGTGACACCCTGTCCTGCCAGTTGCAAGCCGCCGTTCATCTCGGTTACGCCGGGAAGCTCCTTTACGGCATCGTAGGCATTGTCCACGGGCAGGTCGCGGATAAGCCGCGGCAAGTCATACACCAGTTTGCCTTGCGAGGCTTTGACTACGGGGCGTTCGCCGGTAATCATCACTTCGGGCAGGCTTTGGTAGATACTGTCCAGGCGGGCATCCGAGGTAATGATGCTGTCGGCGCTGAGGGTACGTTCTCCGCCGGTGATTTCCTGGGCGGAGATGCCGGCACTAAAAAGGCTGATTACTGATAACAGATAAAATCGTTTCATACGTATTCGATGCTTTAATTTATTGTATTTGATATTTTAGTTCGTTTTCACACCGCAAAGTACGGCATTACCCGCCCGACTTTGTGTTATCGCCTGCTTACCAAGTGTTATCTACTGTTACCGGAAGTGTTATTTAGTCTTATCGCACGATACACCGCACACCATAACTCCTTATCTTTGCCTGCACAAATATCAAGGAACTACCATGAAACTGCCTTTGAAATACATTGCCATACTCGTTATCCTGTCTTTGGCGGGTATCTTCTCCTACCAGGCCTACTGGCTCGGCGGGCTGTACCGCACCATGCGCAACGACCTGGAGCGCAACATCATAGAAGCCATGCGCATGAGCGACTATAACGAAATGATGCTGCGTGTGGAAAGGATGCGCAAGGACAGTGCCGACCATGGGACAGTGAGCGTATCCGCCGGATTCGAGAAAGACGGAACGCAAAACAAAACCTATGTACACAGCACCACCAGCATAGACCGCAACGGCCGGAAAGAAGAAACCTCCGACCAGCAGGTCATTCATCAAAAGAGCGACACCCTTTTGATGAGTATCTCGGACAATTCCTCCGTACAGGCTATTATCACCCGTGATGGCATCGCCGTCCCGGACTCCGACGATGTACTTTTCATAGAACGGAACAAAGACCGGAACAAGGCTCAATGGCTGAATGCCGATTCAGCCCAAAAGAAGCTGGAAGCCGCCATAAAAGACACCGATGTTCCGCCCCAGGCCGCACTGAGGGCAAACAGCGGGCTGGATGTTATTCTGCGCGACCAGAACAGCATGCTGGAACTCGCCACATATTTCCAGCGCGGCCTGCACTCCGGCCTGGATGTCATTTCCGACCCTGATGTCCTTGTATACGACAGCCTGCTCACCTTTCAGCTCAAAGACCGGGGCATCACGCTGCCCCACCGCCTGGAGCATATCTATACGAACGACAAAGCATCTCCCCATACGTTTACAGACACGCTTGCCGTGGCCGGTACTCCCGGATACGTTCCAAGCCCCGAAGCCAAGCTATACGAGTACGCTTTCGACATCAGTACCCATCAGAGCTACCGCCTTTGGATGGAACCCGTTACCCCGTTGGTGCTGAAGCAGATGTCGGGCATTCTGACTACCTCGTTCGTTATCCTCATCATCCTCTGCTTCGCGTTCTGGATACTTATCCGCACCATCTTGCAGCAAAAGACGCTGGAGGAGATGAAAAGCGACTTTACCAACAACATCACCCACGAACTGAAAACCCCTATCGCCGTAGCCTATGCCGCCAACGATGCCCTGCTGAACTTTAACCAGGCGGAAGAAAAGGCACAACGCGACAAGTATCTGCGCATCTGCCAGGAGCAGTTGCAACGGCTCAGCGGACTTGTCGAGCAGATACTCTCCATGAGCATGGAACGCCGCAAGACCTTCCGCCTGCATCCGGAACCGCTGTCCATGGAAAGCATTCTCGAACCGCTTATCGAGCAGCATAAACTGAAGGCGGAGAAGCCCGTGCATATCTCTACGGACATCGAGCCTGCCGGACTTACCCTCACGGCAGACCGTACGCACTTCAGCAACATCATCAGCAACCTGATTGACAATGCCATAAAATACTCGCCCGAAGCAGCGGACGTAAACATCCGTTGCCGGCAAACCGCCTCTGCCGGACAAGGAGAGTTTGTTGAAATCGCCATCAGTGACCGTGGAACAGGTATCGCTCCCGAAAAGCAGAGCCACATATTCGATAAGTTCTACCGCGTTCCCACCGGCAATCTGCACAACGTGAAGGGCTACGGCCTCGGTCTGTTCTATGTCAAGACCATGACCGAAAAGCACGGCGGAAGCGTAACGGTAAAGAGCGAACCGGGCAAAGGAAGCACGTTCACTCTGAGATTTCCGAACGGATAAAAGGAGTACCCGCCCGTTTCCCCCGGAAGAAACTCCGGTTTCCCTTAAGGGGAACGCGCGTTTCCTTTAAAGGGAACTGTCGTTTCCCCTAATGGGAACGGAAGTTTCTCCCGGCGGAAACGGAAGTTTACTTAGGAGAAACAGGAATATATCCCCGGAGTACATACAGATATTACATAAACAAGAATAACAAGAAAAACAAGGATGTCATGGATAAAATAAAAGTATTGCTGGTTGAGGATGAAGAGACCCTCGCCATGATTATAAAGGACACGCTGGAAGGGCAAAGTTTCATTATCCACACCGCTGCCGACGGCGAAGAGGGGTTGCGCCTGTTCTTCGACCTGCGCCCCGATGTGCTGGTGGCAGACGTCATGATGCCCCGTATGGACGGCTTCGAAATGGTACGCCGCATCCGCCAGACCGACAAGCACACGCCGGTGCTTTTCCTCACTGCACGCTCTGCCATCAATGATGTTGTAGAGGGCTTTGAACTCGGCGCCAACGATTATCTGAAGAAACCTTTCGGTATGCAGGAACTGATTATCCGCATCAAGGCGCTGGCGGGCAAGGCTTTCAACTTTACGGAACCTGCTCCCAAAGAAGTCACCGACTTTGAAATAGGCAATTACCGGTTCAACCCCGTCACGCAACGGCTGTCGTATACAGGAACCGGTGCTGCTCCGCACGCCGATACGGAGATGGAACTCTCACACCGCGAATCGGAAATACTGAAGCGCCTCTGCGAGAACCGCAATCAGGTGGTCAATACCCAGAATGTACTGCTCGACCTTTGGGGAGACGACAGCTTCTTCAACTCCCGCAGCCTGCACGTATTCATAACGAAGCTGCGCCACAAGCTGGCGCAAGACGACCGCATACGCATCGTAAACGTGCGGGGGATAGGCTATAAACTGACAGTTAACTGATGCCGGCCTGATAGCTGCAATGCCTTTACGGACACTCGCCTGCCAAATCCGTAAATAGGATACAAGCTTCTGTAATCAGGGTATCTTCCCTTGTCCGATATCCGGGTATTTTTGCAAACAGAATTAATCACATTAAAACAATGAAGACAATGGAAGAAAAAGTAGCATTAGTCACCGGTTCTGCAACGGGAATCGGGCTTGCCTGTGCGCAGGCGTTTGCAAAAGCGGGATATATCACCGTGTTGGCAGATATAAACGAACCGGAAGAACAGGCTGAAAGTCTGGTGAAAGAAGGTTATAAAGCAGTAGCCTACCGTTGCGACGTATCGGACACAAAGGCAGTGAAAGGTATGATAGACTGGATTGTCAACTCTTTTGGCAGACTGGATGCGGCGTTAAACAATGCGGGAATACAGACCCCGCAACGTCCCATGGCGGAAATCACGGATGATGAGTTCGACCGCACGGTTGCCGTTGACTTGAAAGGCGTATGGAACTGCATGCGCCATGAAATTCTCCAAATGTTAAGTCAAGGCGGGGGAGCCATCGTAAACACCTCTTCGCAAGGCGGCGTAACGGGATTTCCGGGACAGGCAGCTTATATTGCCTGCAAACATGCCGTGATAGGTCTGACCCGTACTGCCGCCATTGATTATGCGGCAAAGAACATACGTATTAATGCCGTATGCCCCGGAGTTATCCGTACCCCCATGGCGGAGGATTTGATGCGCCGCAACCCGCAACTCGAAACGGAACTGGTGCGCGACATTCCGGCAGGCCGCCTCGGAAAGCCCGAAGAGATAGCCAATGCGGTACTCTGGCTATGCAGTCCGCAGGCTAGTTTCGTAGACGGGCATGCCTTGCTTGTGGATGGGGCTTTCAGTATCCATTAAGGTATGGTTTGTTAGAAATAATATGCCTTCTTACAAGAAAAGAAAAGCATAACAACGGCACAAACCGCAGAATTTGGTTTAGTATAAAGAATGAGAAATAATATAAAGAAGTTTCAGAGAATTGACGGAAAGGATTATCTTTGTCTGAGAAGAAAACAATAACCATGCCCAATCATGAAACAAGTTTGTTTTTTTATCATCGCCCTGCTGGCAAGTGCCGTTTCACTGCACGCCCAAACCGAAGCGAAGGGCGACAGCATACGCTCCCATAGCCTGCCCGAAGGGACGCCGCCCGAAGGGACATTCCTGCCCGAAACGAAGAATTATGACGGCTTTCTCCTGGACATGAGCCTCATGAGAATGGAAGCTCCCCGCCTGCCCCGGTTTACGTTGGAAATACCGGATGCAAGCAAAGACTACAGCCGGATATTCCGTCTCAACCCGGACGCGACCTACTCGCAGGGGCTTTCAAATGTGTTCTCGCTCACCAACGCCACCGTTTACAGCATGAATCCGTTTGGGCTGACGGGCTTCTGGTCATCGCCGGAGAACCTGCAAATGGGCAGCTTCAAACTGAAGAACGGAATGCGTATCAATACATACGGCGAGTACGACAAGGACGGCTGGAAAGTTCCCAACCGTTCGGCATTGCCGTGGGAGAAGAACAACTTCAAGGGAGCATTTGAAATGAAATCCGCCAACGGTGCATTCGGCATACGCATCGAAGTACAGCAGGGCAACCGGACGCCGTTTTAACCGTAAGCCTCACAGACTGATATAATCAAAAGCAAAGAATATGAGTACGATATGGTATCAAACTATAACTATGGTAGTAATAGGACTTCTCATCAGGAGATTTCCCATCCTCATGGCAGGATACAACACCATGACAGCCGAACAAAAGAAGAAAACAGATAGCAAAGGAGCGGCAAACTTCCTATGCAAGGCTTTGTGCATTATCGCATTGACAGGCATCGTTCTATTCTACGGCCTGACGTTTGCCGGAGTCGGCGAAAAGACAACCGACATTCTCACCGGCACGGTTATCCCCATTGTCGGGATATTGATTACACTTATAAAGATACAGCGGTTCGACCCTAACTAAAGCATAAGCTCCGGTTCTGCCAATCCTTTCTCCTTGCAGTACGTATATACTATTTCCAGAATGGTGTCTCCGTACTTCTCCACCCCTTTCTTCCCTAAATAAGGGATGCGGACAAGCATGTCCTTATCGGCAGGCAACAGGTTGCTGATGCCCAAGATGGCCTTTTGCTGGATGACCGTGTAGACCGGCAGCCCCAAACGGGCTGCTTCCGTATTTCTCCAAGCCACCAGGCGGTCGTATAGTTCGGGATGCAGTACGTCCGAAGGCACTTGAACGGAAGATGCCGCCGTTTCTTTCCTTTTGCGGTCCTGCATGTTCTTCTCCACCGTATCCAGCATACCTCTCCGCTTCAGGTCCTCTTTGCCGGAGACAGCATGCTCGCCGATAGACAGTATGGCTTTCCGCTTCAAATACCCGGCTGTGCGGAATCCGTGTTCCGTTATGTATGCCAGCAGCCCGTCTTTCAACAGGAAAAGAGTATTCAGTTCCTCTTTGGCTGCATTCAGTTGTTTCTTCAGCACCTTATTATCCGTGGCAAGAGCGCGTGGCCCTATCAATACGGGATACAAAAGTGCCATTTCATCTTTAAAGTAACCGGCTCCCGCAACAATCCGCTCCTGCAGGGTTTCATCCGCAGCATAATCCTGTGCGGCGTCAATCAGGCGGTTGTACTGTATGCCGAACCTCTGCGCCACTTTTACCACCTTTTCGCGGAAACGCTCCACCGCCTCTTTGTAGGCGGCAAGCTGCTTGGGATAGAGTTTATAAAGATGTTCATCGACCAGCCGTACATAGCGCTGCAACGCTTGTGCCAGCGGCAGGAAATCAAACAGTTCCGACAGCAGTCCGTGAAAATAGGCACGTTGCAGTGAATGGAAGCGGTTTTCGTCCGGCTCGTTCCGGCGGGCTTCTTCCGTAAACCGGTCTACGGCACGGTCGCTGATAACAGCCTTTGCCGAAAGCGGTGCGCTGAGCACCAGGCCTTCCAGCGTCTTGCAACGGCTCAGTGCCACATACGTCTGCCCATGCGCAAAGGATGCGCTGGCGTCGATAATGGCACGCTCAAACGTAAGCCCCTGACTCTTGTGGATTGTAATGGCCCACGCCAGTTTCAGGGGAAACTGCCGGAAAGTGCCTTCAATATCTTCTACAATCTCCCTGCTGTCTTCGTCCAAGACGTATTTTGCATTCGCCCACTCCTCTTCCTGCAACAGGAAAGTATCCCCGCTGTCTTTGGCGCGTACCTCGATACTGCCGGAGGAGACGGAGGTTACCTCACCAATCATACCGTTGTAGTAGCGGTGCTCGCCGGAGGCGTCGTTCTTCACGAACATCACCTGAGCGCCTTCTTTCAGTTCGAGAACTTCGTCCGTGGGGTATGAATATTCGGGAAACTTCCCCTCGACAGTAGCGCGAAACGCATAGGTACGTCCCGGAAGCTGTTCCAGCTCGTAGCTGTTGATACGCTGCGCCTGATAGTTATGGGTGACCAGACGGATATATCCTTCCTCTTTCCGAGGCTGGAAGCCGGGGAGATAGCGGCGGTTCAGCGTTTCCAGCACCTGCGGATCGCAATGGTTCTCACGGATGCGGTTCAGCAGCTCCAGGAAGTCTCCGTCATTCTGCCGGTATACGGTCTTAAGCTCGATGGTGCAATATTCCGTCTGCTTCAGCGCGCGGCTGGAGAAGAAATAGGGAGTGTCGTAGTACTTGCTGAGCATCTGCCATTCCTCGTCTTTCACCACGGGAGCCAACTGCTGCAGGTCGCCAATCATCAGCAACTGCACACCGCCAAACGGTTTGTAGGGGTCGCGGTAGCGGCGGAGCATTTCATCTACCGCATCCAGCAGGTCGGCGCGTACCATACTGATTTCATCAATCACCAGCAGGTCCATGCTGCGTATGATATTGATTTTCTCCTTACCGAAACGGAAGCGGTAGCTTGCCTTTCCATTCGTACTGAACGAGCTTTCGGGCACATAAGGCGCAAACGGAATCTGAAAGAACGAATGGATGGTAACACCGCCGGCATTGATAGCCGCTATGCCGGTGGGCGCAACGACTACCATACGTTTGGGACTTTCCTGCTTAAGCTTACGCAAAAAAGTAGTTTTACCGGTTCCGGCTTTGCCTGTCAGAAAAAGATGAGTACCTGTGCTTTCGATGAATTGCCACGCAAGCGCTGATTCGGGGTTCTGCTCCATTGTTCTTTTCGGTTTATTTTAGAACGGTAAAGGTAGTACAAATAAACCAAGGAAAAGAAAAACCGGCCGAATGTTTTTTGCCGCACGGACGGCATCCTTAAAAAAAGAGAATGTGTGTCAAAACTAAAATCCGCTTACTATTTGTTTCTTTTTCAGGCACGGATTACACGCAA
>ERZ791923.3252-NODE-3252-length-12733-cov-3.124231_pt1 | contig 12733 bp, 7 predicted proteins | sample MGYA00510133_ERZ791923 | MGnify/ENA primary metagenome ERZ791923 (study PRJEB30046, sample SAMN00792106) | human gut metagenome | study: EMG produced TPA metagenomics assembly of the A metagenome-wide association study of gut microbiota in type 2... | reverse complement strand
TGCTCTCTTGCGACAGCTTGATTATTTTATCAAATCACTGTTCGTTTGTCAAGCATTTTTTTATTTTTTTGAACTTTGTTTTAAGTTCTCTGTCTTGCGACAGCTTTTTTATTCTATCAAAATATTTTTCATTTGTCAAGAACTTTTTTCATAACTTTTTCAACTTATTTTCAAAGCAATATCTATAAAGTCATGTCTGTAAATTGTAACTCACAAGCTCTACAACTCAATGTGTCCCGCGAGTCAGCTTTGATATAATATCATCCCGGCACACATATGTCAACGGATTTACTGCAATTAATTAAAGTAGTAAAACTGTCTTAAAAAACACGAATTTTCTAAATTGTCTGTTTATTATATGCAATTCTCACAATTACTATCTGACAGCCTCTATCGCTTCCTTGATATTTGCCACACCGACAATCTCAATTCCACTAATATGCGACACTCCTGCAAGACACACTTTGGGAACAATACACTTTTTAAAGCCAAGCTTCTTTGCCTCAGCAACACGCTGCTCGGACATGGTAACTCCGCGCACCTCTCCGCTTAAGCCCACCTCTCCAAAGCATATGGTATCCTCACGCACTATAATATCCTTTTTGCTTGATGCGATTGCAAGCACTATCCCAAGGTCTATCGCCGGTTCGTTCATCCTTATACCGCCTGCTATATTCACATAAGCGTCACAGTCTGACAGTGACAGGTTGGCTCTTTTTTCAAGGACCGCCATGAGTAGATTTACTTTATTATAATCTGTACCATTTGCTGTACGCCTTGGATTATTAAAAAAGCTGTGACATACAAGAGCCTGTATCTCGAGAAGTATCGGACGGCTTCCCTCTATGGAACATGTGACAATTGATCCTGATGCTCCCTCGGGCTTACCGCTAAGCATATACTCCGACGGATTTTCCACCTCAACAAGTCCCTCCGCCTTCATTTCAAATACGCCTATCTCATTGGTCGAACCAAATCTGTTCTTAACGCCTCTAAGTATCCTGTACGACTCATACCTGTCACCCTCAAAATAAAGCACAGTATCAACCATATGCTCTAACGTCCTCGGCCCCGCAACCGCACCATCCTTTGTCACATGTCCTACTATAAAAACAGAAATACCCAGAGTCTTTGCAAGCTGCATAAGCACTCCGGTTGTCTCCCTGACCTGTGAGACACTGCCCGGTGCCGACGCTATCTCCTCATTGTACATAGTCTGGATGGAATCTATTACAACAACCTCCGGTTTTTTTCGTTGAATCACGTCCTTTGCTATATCAAGACTTGTCTCACATAAAAGCTCCAGTGAATCCGTAAAATCGCCAAGTCTGTCGGCACGCATCTTTATCTGATGCAGTGATTCCTCACCTGACACATAAAGTAATGGCACCTTTTTTTGTGAAAGTTCCCTGCATACCTGAAGTAGAAGTGTGGATTTTCCTATACCCGGATCTCCTCCCACAAGCACAAGTGACCCCCTCACAATTCCTCCACCAAGCACTCTGTCAAACTCGGCTATACCTGTCACTATACGCTCCTCTTTCTCGCTTTTTACTGCCGAAAGAGGCAGAACCTGTGCCGCCTTTGATTCTTTTTTTACTTTTCCCGACGAGCTTATCGACTTTTTATCTACGGTTTCCTCTACAAATGTATTCCATTCCTTACAGGCCGGGCACTGTCCCATCCATTTTGCCGATTCATAACCACATTCCTGGCAGAAAAATACAGAGGTCTTTCCTTTTGCCATATTGTTCTCCTTTATAAAATACAAAAAGCCCGGCTTTCACCGGGCTAAAAATATGCTCTATTTTCTTGATACTTTGATATCGACTGAATCAACACCCTCAAGCTCTACGCTTAAACTGAGCTTGCCGCCGAGATTTGTCTTCATAGTACCTGCAACAGCTCCAGCTATATCAATTTCGTACTCCGTCTCCTCTTCAAGTCCAAGAGTAATCTGAGCATCCTCAGGTCCCTCCACAGTAAATGTCACTGTATCAGCAGTCTCCTCGAAATCCATAACCGCTGTTCCCGGAACAGACTCGTATACAAAGAGTCCGTTTCTTTCGAGCTTTGTAATCTCCTTAAAGGTCTTTACCTTGTAGATATCTCCATCCTTCTCAAAATTGTCAAGCTTTGCCTTTGCAGCCAATGTATAATCTCCGAAGCTGAGCTTTCCGTTTTCCTCAGTACGGATTAATTCACTTATTACAGCCATTTTTATCCTCCCGTAGCTATATTGATATATTAATTATAAATCCAATTCTCCTCAACAGTCAATGAAATTTGTTTGTTTTTCGTAGAAATTATTACCTTATTGCCGCGCTTGATTTTGCCGGTAATAATATCCTCTGACATACGGTCTTCAATCTCCTCCTGAAGTTTTCGTTTAAGAGGTCTTGCGCCATATTTTCTGTCATAGGCTTTATCCACGATAAAGGATTTTGCACTGTCGCGCACTGTGAGCTCTATATCAAGCTGTTCTTTACAGCGTTTCTTAAGCTCCTTTACAAGAAGTGTCACTATATGCTTCATGTCATCCTTGTTGAGAGCTCTAAATACAATAGTCTCGTCGATTCGGTTCAAAAACTCAGGTTTAAATATACGGCGGACCTCCTCCATGACACTGTTCTTCATACGCTCGTGATCCTGCTTTTCATCCTCACCAGCGCCAAAGCCAAGGCGCTTTGGTTCTATAATAGAAGAAGCTCCTGCATTTGATGTCATGATGATTATTGTATTCTTGAAATCAACCGTGCGCCCCTGTGAATCAGTGATTCTACCATCATCAAGCACCTGTAAAAGTATATTGAACACATCAGGATGTGCTTTTTCTATCTCATCAAACAATATAACAGAAAAAGGATTGCGTCTGACCTTTTCTGAGAGCTGTCCGCCCTCCTCATGGCCCACATATCCCGGTGGTGAACCAATCATCTTTGAAACACTATGCTTTTCCATGTACTCTGACATGTCAACACGTATCATGGCATCTTCTTTGCCAAAGACAGCCTCAGCAAGTGCCTTTGACACCTCCGTCTTACCTACTCCTGTCGGTCCCAAAAACAGGAATGAGCCAATCGGCTTCTTAGGATCCTTTAAACCAACACGGCCTCGTCTGACTGCCTTTGCGACAGCAGAAACAGCCTCCTCCTGTCCTATTACACGCTTGTGAAGTATCTGTTCAAGCTTTGCAAGTCGTCCTGCCTCTGACTCTGTAAGCTTATTTACAGGTATTTTGGTCCATCCCGATACTACATCCGCTATCTCATTTTCGCCGACTACAGGCTGATTTTTGGCTCCTGTGCGACGGTTCTTTCTGATAAGCTTCTGCTGTTTATTTTCAAGCACTTCCTTTTCTGACATAAGCGCGCCGGCAGCTGCGAGATCTCCTTTCGACAAAGCATTTTCCACCCGGTTCTGCTTATCTGTTATCTCTTTTTTCAGAGCAAGCAGCTCGTCAGATGATGTCAGATTCTTAAGCCTTATCCTGGCTGCCGCTTCATCCATCAGGTCTATCGCCTTATCAGGTAAAAATCTGTCATTTATATATCGTGCAGAAAGGTTTACTGCTGCTTTCACACCCTCATCTGTTATGATGACACCATGATGCTTCTCATAGAGTCCCTTTAATCCTGTGAGTATCTCTATTGTCTCATCCACACCAGGCTCCTCAACCATCACCGGCTGGAAACGGCGCTCAAGCGCAGCATCCTTTTCCACGTATTTGCGGTACTCTTCTATGGTAGTGGCGCCGATTACCTGTACCTCGCCTCTGGCAAGCGCAGGCTTTAATATGTTAGATGCATCTAACGAGCCTTCTGCTCCTCCTGCACCTATTATAGTGTGAAGCTCATCAATGAAAAGCAGTACATTTTTGGCATTTGAAACCTCGCTTATCACCTTCTTGATACGCTCCTCAAACTCACCACGATACTTTGATTTGGCTACAAGCCCGGACATATCAAGGGAAACCAGTCTCTTTCCCAAAAGAATATCCGGAACATTGCCACTGACTATATCCTGTGCAAGTCCTTCTACTATAGCGGTCTTGCCCACTCCCGGCTCTCCAATCAGACATGGATTGTTTTTGCCACGGCGGCAAAGTATCTGGATAACGCGCTCCATCTCCTTTTTTCTGCCTATAACAGGGTCAAGAAGCCCTGCCTCTGCCATATCTGTCAAATCTCTGGAATACTGATCTAATACAGGAGTCGCAGAATTGTATGATGTACTGTAGCTTTTCATCAGATCCCTGTATGCAGACGGATCCTCACCCATCGCACCAAGAATATCTATAAACATCTTCTGACTGTTAACACCCATGGTATTTAAAAGTCTTGCAGCTGCACAGTCTCCTTGCAGTACTATAGCCATTAGCAAGTGTTCTGTACCTATCTCATTGCACTCAAATCTATCGGCTTCCTCCGATGCACGCTCCAATACTCTCTGTGTCCTTGGTGAATAGCCATCCCTGTCCATCACTTCGATGTTATCCCCCGGTGAAATCAGGTCTTCAATCATCGAAATAAGCTTATCATATTCCACATTGCAGGCTGTTAGAACCTCAGCTGCCACACCGGTGCCCTCTTTTATAAGGCCAGCCAGTATGTGCTCTGTTCCAACATAGCTGTAATTCATTTTCTTTGATATACGTGCAGCCAAATCTATTGCTTTTTTAGCCTTACTTGTATATGGTTTCAAGTCATATCCTCCAGTCATATTCACTAATTTAAGTCGATGAACTGCAAATCATCATCCTCGCTGTCATCCTCATTGTCATCCTTTGCACTGCTGTCTATAGTCTCAGACGGCTTATTTCCCTCATTGACAAATCCATCAAGTGCCCTTTGAAGCTGATTCTTTAAAGCATCCTCATCAGCATCGTTTTCTGTGTCAGAAACGTTTTCCTGCCTTGAATCGTCTTTTAAATCAAACTCAGAGTTTTCATTCTCAACAGCTTTCTTAGAATCAGGTGTAATTTCTACGGTTCTTCCGACATAGGATGCATTTGATATATTTTCATCCGTAGCCATCTTTTGCTCATCTGCAGCACCTTCCGCTGTTTCTTCTGCGACTTCATCTGCCGGCTCTTCTACAGCTTCATCTGCTGTTTCTTCTGCAGCTTCATCCACCGACTCTTCTGCAGCTTCTTCTTCCACTTCATCTAACGACTCTTCTGTAACCTCTTCTTCCGGCTCATCTGCTATCTCGTCCGCAGTTTCATCAGTTGTTTCTTCCAAAGCTTCATTTGATACATCTTCTGCTGCATCATCTACATCATCATCGTCATCATGATAGTCCATTGCCTTATATTTTCTGTTTTTCACAGCTGATACAATAAGCAACAGTAACAGAATAATGATAATAAGAACCAGTATTGCAGCTAAAACAAGATATTTATTGGCAATTCCCGGAACAAGCTCACTCTTTACCGCATCGTTTTCCTCCTGTGCCACTGTAGGTGTGCTGAGCTCAGTTCTCATATATGTGCCATCTACGCTATCATATGTGTACCAGCCACTCTCACCATTGTCATTCATAGCGTATACGAGGTAAAAATCCTTTGTCTGATCATCGGTTTTTTCGACTTTGGTCTGGTAGGCTGTTGCCACACCCTTGCCCTCTATGGAGAGCGATATCTCATTATATCCCTCAGGCACATCATCCACCTTAGGCAGTAAAACCACTATAAAATGCGACTCTGAATTGATACGGACAAACTCATATGCTGCATTCTGTGCTGCATCATATACAAAAAGTCCATTGCCGCTTTCCGACTGTAAATACACAAGCGTGATATCACCGAAGGTGCCATGAAGGGTATTGTATTCAAGTCCGTCAATCACTGTCTTTGAGTGCTCAAAGCCTTCAGGAACAACATCCTCCGGAATGTCATTTACCATAGTCCACTCTGTGCCATTTATATCAAACTTCTTCCAGTTATCCTGCTTATCTGCATTCTCCGGATCATCCTCGGCTCTTCTGGTAACAACTATATTGTATGTGCTTGTGCTGCCGTCCTCTGCTGTCACAACAACGCTGACCGTATTCTCTCCAACCTCAAGTGAATCATTTCCTGTGACCGATGTCACACTCGCCTTGGAATCAGCCGGATTTGCTGTAACCGCAAGGCTTGAACAGCTGTAATCTACTGTAGCTGTGTAATCCTTTGTCGCAGCAGAAAACTCAGGGGAAAGCATACCTGCTGAGATAACAAGCGAACCAAGAGATGCGTTTGATGATTTCTTTTCCTCTTTGTTTTCATTATCTTTATTTGCATTGTTGTCATTGCCGGTATTGCTGCCGGAATTGTCCTTGTTATCCTTGTTGCTGTTTGAATCATTGTTTGATGAAGCACTTGTTACCGTCACTGTTGCAGAACCAACTCCAATACTCGGGGTTCCACCATCCACATCTGTAGTATCATCCAATGGTTCTTGTATCGAAAAAGTACATGAACCTACAGATGTTGCCTTATACGAAAAGCTCTGAACATCTCCTACACCAGCTCCAATTGTAAAATACTCATCACTGCTTCCGCCAAGTACTCCTGAACTTTTTTTTAAAACTCCCTGAGCTCCATATCCGCTTGTAATCGACAACGTAACTGTTACAGTATCACCAACTTTAACATTCGATTTATTTACTGAAACACTAATATTGGCTGCCGCCAATACCGGTACTCTACTAAATAATGTCGTCGTTAAAATCAACATCATTGTTAAAATAATACTACGAATTCTTCTCATCTCTATTAATTACTCCTATTGTGTTAATTTTGATTTACCTAAAATCGAATTATTTATTAGCATAATATCCTTTATAGTTACTTTTCCATCTTTATTTACATCTGCTGCCTTCAAATATTCTCCATTCAATGATATTTTTTTAAGAATATTTCTATTTGTAAGCATTATATCTTTAATGGTCACTTTTCCGTCACCATTTACATCACCAAATATAACAATATCAACTGTTTTTACCAAGTTTCCATTTGGATCATATACAGCTATTTTATTTCCAGTACCAACAATTCCATTATTTTCTACACCCGAACTGTTTAAAATTTTAATCGAACCTGCAGAAACAGAAATATTCTTCTTAATTACATCTGAACTAACATTAGGTTCTACGCCAGTAACATATGTATCTATTTTATACTTAGACGATGAGATACTAACAGATGAATTAATTGTATTGTTATTATTGTTTGTATTATTTGCTGCTGATGCCTGTCTATTTATATTAATAGTATAAGTTCTTATGTCACCACTTTGTGACTTACAATTAATCTTGATTGCATTATTCCCAACAGTAAGTGAATAACTTCCTGTGCCTGTTATTCCACTATTAGCTGATACAGGATTAGCGTAAACAACAACAGAACTAATTGAGTTAGAAACAACTGCTGAATAACTTGTTGTAGCTCCATTAAATGACGGAGTTAACGTAACTCCACTAATAGAAAGCGACTGTAAATAATTATTCGTATCGCCTGCTTTATTAAATCCAACTGCCGATGTAGGCATGTTATCGTATACTGGTATTCTAAATGTAAAAGCTTGATTTTTATCAGAGTATCCCTTAGCAACACTTTGTCCCTCCGTAAGCGCTGCCGTAACATTTGTCATATATTGATGTGAATAATATGGACAATTGTTTACAACATTAAATTTTTCAAAATATAACGTGTTTTGACCTTTATTTATATAATTTTTACCAATCTTTTCAGCTCCTCCCTGAATTGACTTTACTCTAGTATTCCATCCCTGTTGTTTAGCAAAATACAAACCATTTTTGTATATATCTTCCTTTGTTTTTCCATAAGCATTAAAATTGAAGAAATTATAATACCCTTCATATCCGGAATATGTTCCTGAAATAAGCGGACTAGTCCCCTTTGTTCCTTGTTCTTGCTTAACTCGCGATGCTAAATGATATGCACTTACACCTGTATTTTTAGCTACATCAAAAAAAGTGTTCGCATAATTAACAGATTCAGTGGAATATTTTTTTGTTCCTTCCATAAATGTCCCTTTTAGAATCGCATTTACTCCTGATAAATTATCATTAGCTGAATATGCCAAGCTTTGGAATTGAAATATATTCGTTTCATCAAGAAAATTTCTCGGATCCATAATATATGCTATATATGCACTATTAGCTGATACCCAGCCTTTTTCATACTCCGTCCACGTGTTTGTAGCCCAATCATATGCTCCAACTGCAGTAGACTTTTTGGAATCATCTGCCGTCTTAGAAACGACATTTAATCCATTTCTACTCTCATTTTCTATCACCGTATCCCAATTCAACCCTGTATTTACAGCCTCAAATGTCCAGCTTGGATACTTATTGTGAAGAGCTGTAAGGTTTGGAATATAGCTGTCAGGAAAGCCTGCATTCTTCATAGCCGTGACAAAATCGGTATTGTCTCCGCTATTATTGTATGTCACCTTTATGTATGTACTGATAGTCCAGCCCGTAAATGCCTTGCCGTTTAAAGTACCCTTGACATTGTACCAGACCACACCGTTTACCTTGGTCTCTCCTATTATGTCAACCTGATGGTTCCAGTTGAGTGAGACAACCTTGGTAGTGCCGGATGTGCCTGCTGCATTGCGGACATACACATTACCACCTGTAATCGTACCTGTAGCATATGCTCCCGATGCGGTTGCAAGGGCAAGCTGCTCCTCATTATTCTGCTGTATGGCATCCGCATTGCCGGTGTCTGCCGAAGCATCCCCTGTCTGCGCATTGTCTGATGCAGCTGTACCGGTACCTGCTGATACAAAATCAGACCTGATATAGCTGACACACTCCTCATTATTTGCTGCCAGATTGTACTTTGCCTTGTACCACACCTTGCCGTCTGCGCCTGTGGTCTGCTCAAGAATAGTAATATCCTTGCCGTTTGAAAGCTTGTGCTCCAGCTCATACTCTGTTCCCGGTCCGCTTCTCGCCGCTACCCAGTATCTCTCATCACACACAACCTTAGCCGCCTGATCCGCATAGACTGCTATGCTGCTGTATGGTGCCAGGTCACATGCAGCTAATGACAATGTTACGACAGAGGCTGCCAGAAATTTATTTATCTTTATCATCAAATCCCCTCTTTCTTATGTGCATTGTTTACATTAATCCATTATCCATTTAATTATAATAGAATATGACCTTTGTATCAATGTATTCGGCAGAAATTTATTATTTTTTTATTAATGATATAAAAACTCCCTTCAACGTGCAGCTCATGCTTACGTTTCAGGGAGTTGTCTGATTCATATTCTGCTTTTTCTTACTGTCTCCTGTAGCTTTTCTAGCTGAACAGGGATTTTATCTTATCCCATAAATCCATGAAAAAGTTACCAATCTTTTCCCAGAAGCCCGGGTCATTTATCTTGTCGCCAAGCTTTGATGCCCAGTCCTGTGCCTGGTTGATAACTGAATCCCAGTCGATATTGGCATCCTTAAGCTTCATAAGAAGCGATGTCAGCTTTGCAATATCATCATCAGAAAGCTTCAGGTCGTAATCCTTTGCAGCCTCCTTTATCGCATCCTTTATCTGGCTCTCATCCTTGAGCCTTCCATCGGCAAGCTGCTTCTTTAGGTCTGCAATCATTGCCTCGATATCCTGCGAATCGCCGTCAATGCTCTTGTTTAGCTCTCCTGTTGTGACAAGCTCATCCATCGCTGCGTCTGTCACCTTATCGTCAAGCTTCTTGCCTGTCATCTCCTCGTATGCCTTTAGTGTGCCTACAAGTGCTGCCGTTCCGGAAATAGGGAAAGGTCCTGCGACTATGATTTTAGCATCAGCTATGCCTGCTGTGGCAAGCGCATTCTTGTACATTCCTACCGTACAGTAATTGATATTGTGTGTGGAAACACTAAGCCCCGCACCCTTTTTATCCTCTGTAATGAGTACTGAGGAAAGTGACCTTGTGCCAATCTCGCTCTTGCTGATGTATGAATCGAGGTACTTGTGCTCCTCATCATTATTTACATAGACCACATCGTATTTGTCCAGATCAGTGAGCTCGATTCCCATAAATCCAAGCACTGTCGCTCTCTGCTCCGGTGTGAGGTCTGCTCCAAGACTTAAGTATGGCTTATCATTTTTGCTGATGGTCACCTTGTCGTTTGCCTCACTGCCGGCTGTCGTTGTGCTGTCTGCAGTACTGTCTGTGTTACTCTTATCAGCTGCGTCACTGCTGTCACTGCCTGATACATCAACGCTTGAAACTGTATCAGTCTGCGTAGCTGTCTCTGTTGCAAATACAGCCGGATTCATTGTAAACAATGTCACCGCAGCAAGCACGCTACATACAATACTCTTTGCTTTTTTCTTTATTAATCTAATCATTTTTCCTCCAATCTACTGCTCTATATCATACGAAATTGTAAAGTTGCTTCCGTCGAAGCTGACATCTGCCATACTTCCGCATATCACAGGCATCATCGGCGACATATGACCTATATCCAGATCCATGATGATTGGCACATTAAACTCTCTAAGCAGTGATGCAAGCGCCTGTCTGTGGTCTATGCCAAACATTTCCTCTCCGAAGTGCGCCGGGCGTCCGATAAGAAAGCCCTTTACATTTGAAAACCATCCTGCATTTTTCATCTGCCACATAGCCCTTCTCATGCCCATCACATTAAGGTCACAAGCCTCAAGGAACCATATGATACCATCATCACTGTAGCGCTCATTAAATTCCCTTACATGGTCAAACGATGTACCAAGCAGATTGATAAGACAATCCATGCAGCCACCAAGCAGCCTGCCTCTCATGGTAAGCCTGCTTTCCTTTGCCACCGCAGGAATAGAGCTGATACACGACTTTTCAGTCAGGTTGTAGCCCACAAACGGAGCATTCTCATCCTTTATCGATTCCTTCTCCCACATAGGGTAATTGGTAAATGAAAGCTTCCTGCCACAAAGCAGATCAAATGCATCGGTAAGTGACTCATGCCACACCTCCATGCCAAAGCTGCCCGCACACGGCCCGTAAATACCTGCTGTATCTGCAATAGTAGCCTCCAAAAATGTGAAATTCGTGTTGTCGGAATAGCCCATGTACCATTTCGGCTTTGACTGCTTCACGCGCTCAAAATCAATATAAGGCACTACCTCGCACATCAGCTCGCCGCCACCACAGGATATAAGCACATCACTGTCAGCAGAAGCATAGCTCTCGTTCAGCTCTTCTGCGCACTTCTTAGGTGTATTGCTGATACCTATGCCACTGTCGCACCTGCAGTTAGGTCCCTCTATCGTCTTATAACCCATGCTGTGAAACCTTTTAATGGCATTGTCAAAGGCACTCCTGTACGGCTCTGTTGTACAGCCCATCGAAGGCGCCACAAAGCCTATTGTTCCTCTATCCTTTAGAAATTCAGGGTATCTCATGTTTCTATCATCCTATCACTATTATTTACATATCTAAGCTTCTGTCTGAAGTAAAATGTGTAGGATTTTATCATTTCTGTCCAGGTCATTTTACTGTCATAATTAAATGTCGTCGTGTACTGCACATGCTGTCTGTTGCACCAGTTGTATATATCATGCAGACTTATCGAATCAACATTCTTCATATTGTTCATAAACACCTTAACCTTTGAAAGCTCATCCTCACTGTCAATGTATAGATGAAAGATAGTATTCGGACATTCAATTATTATCTGCTGTTCTTCTATATTTTTCATCACTGTATCCTCTATTGAATAATGTATCCTATGTGATCAAAAACATTATCATCTGTCACACCGGGATGTGAGTAATAACAAAATATCGTAACTGTTCAGTACCTTCACAGTTAAAAAATATCACATAACCATAGTACTACACCGGCGTCACAAAATCCAGTCATTTTTGCCTGCCAATTCTTACTATTTTATTAAGAAAAACGGTAAATATCATACTCCCTCACAGTCAAATGCCGGGATGAAGCTGTCCTTTGCCACGTCCCCCTCCTGTATAAATGCATTCGTAATTCCTATTTCGAGGGCATAGTCAACAAGTCTTTCATACTCTCTCTTTGTCACTGTGCGGTTTATCTCAGGATAATCCTTTAGTGCAATCGGCGTAAACTGGCTCATCATGCTTATATATACGTGATCATGATATGTATCATACAGGTACTTAAGTACAGCCTTTGCATCATTTACATGTCCCGGCAGTAGAAGCTGTCGCACAATAACTCCCTTTTGTATGAGTCCTGTCGCATCGTCAATCACGACATCCGGCTGCTGCCTGACCATCTCTGAAATCGCCTGCTTTGCGACAGACGGATAATCTTTTGCCCTTGAATACCTTGCCGAAAGCGTACTGTCCATATATTTAAAATCCGGAAGATACACATCCACTATGCCCTCAAGCAGTTTTAGCTCTGTCACATTTTCATATCCGCTCGTATTGTATATAATAGGAAGCTTCATGCCACGGCTTTTTGCATCGTTTACCGCCCACACTATATCAGGGATATACTGCCCCGGTGTGACCAGATTGATATTATTTGCGCCTTTGTCCGCCAGTTCTATAAAAATATCACTCAGCCTCTCTTTACTGATTACCTTTCCCGCTTTTCCGTCAGAAATCTCCCTGTTCTGGCAGAACACGCAGTGCAGGCTGCAGCCTGAGAAAAAAACTGCCCCACTTCCTCTTTTTCCTGATATGCACGGCTCCTCCCAATAATGAAGCGCTGCTCGCGCCACCTTTATTTCAGAT
>ERZ791923.3241-NODE-3241-length-12769-cov-2.452179_pt1 | contig 12769 bp, 9 predicted proteins | sample MGYA00510133_ERZ791923 | MGnify/ENA primary metagenome ERZ791923 (study PRJEB30046, sample SAMN00792106) | human gut metagenome | study: EMG produced TPA metagenomics assembly of the A metagenome-wide association study of gut microbiota in type 2... | reverse complement strand
CCGAGGTCTATAACCTCGCGGGCAGTGTCGGCAACTGGCAGGATACACTCGGCACGCTTAAAGCCGCCGAAAGCCGCATCGTAGCCGGAGCTCCCTTTGTCTCCGGCCAGGCTTTGCTTTCAGCAGGAGCGGGCGTCCAAGGCGCCATGGTTCGCGGCATAGATCCGGCTGCCGAACCTTCGGTGAGCGACATTCCGTCGGCCGTTCGCATGGGTTCGGTCGACAAACTCAAGGCCGGCAGTTTCGGCGTCATTCTCGGGCGTGATCTCGCACGACAGCTTCGCATCGGTCCCGGCGACAAGGTAACGCTCATCGTCTCTAAAGGCAATGTCACCCCCGCGGGTTTCGTGCCGCGCATGAAGCAGATGACGGTGATGGGGCTCGTTGATTCGGGACACTACGAATTCGACAGCACTTTGTGCGTCATAAACGTCAAAGACGCCGCTACGCTCTTTCGTACGGGCGGAGCCACCGGCATACGTCTGAAACTTTCCGACATGAACGAAGCTCCGGCCGTCGTGCGCTCCATCCGTCAACATTTGCCCTCAGGTTGGTACGCCACCGATTGGACAATGCAAAACCGCACCTGGTTTGCCGCCGTTCAGGTGGAAAAGACCATGATGTCGATCATTCTCTTTTTGATCGTGTTGGTGGGCGCTTTCGGACTGGTATCGACGCTGGTGATGACAGTGACGGAAAAGCAGTCCGACATTGCCATTTTGCGCACACTCGGAGCAAGTCCCGGCTCAATCATGCGCATTTTCATGATTCAGGGCAGCATCGTGGGCTTTACGGGTGTTGCCGTCGGCGTCAGTCTGGGGCTCTTGATCGCCTGCAATCTGGACGTCATCGTGCCATTTATCGAAGGCATCCTCGGCGTCGAATTCCTGCCCAAGGAAATTTACTTCATCAGTTCCATGCCATCTGACCCGCGCGCAAGCGACATTGTTCCCATTGCCGTTCTGAGTTTTGCCATGAGTCTGATTGCAACGCTCTATCCCTCTTGGCGTGCCGCCCGCACGCGTCCTGCCGAGGCGCTTCGTTATGAATAAGTACGCTATTGAAGCTCAAGCCGTCTGCAAACGCTTTTCCGACGGTACGGGACACTCCATTGACGTTCTTTCCGGCGTGACGTTTGCGGCGGCCCCCGGCGAGGTACTCGCCATCGTCGGCGCATCCGGTTCGGGCAAGTCGACCCTGCTGCACATTCTGGGAGGCCTGGATGTGCCCGACAGCGGGCGCGTTCTCATATGCGGGCAGGACATCGGAACACTTTCGGACAAGGCACTCGGCGACATGCGTAACCACTCGCTGGGCTTCGTGTATCAATTCCATCACCTTCTGCCGGAATTCACAGCGCTTGAAAACGCAGCCATGCCGCTCTTGATTCGGCGCACGCCCAAAGAGCAAGCGCTTGCCAAAGCTAAAGCCGCACTCGAAGTGCTGGGGCTTTCGGAGCGCCTTACACATCTTCCGAGCCAACTCTCGGGCGGCGAACGCCAGCGCACCGCCATTGCGCGCGCAATGGTTGCCGACCCCTCCTGTATCCTTGCCGATGAACCCACCGGCAATCTCGATCAAGACACCGCTCTTGAAGTATTCGACTGTCTGGTCAAGACCGCCAAAGCAAAAGGCACGGCCGTTGTCATCGTCACGCACGATCTGCAAATTGCCTCGCGTTGCGATCGGGTGCTGCGTCTGGCCGCCGGCGTCATCGAAGAAGTCTCCGGCGTTTAATTTTGCAGGCAATCCGACATGTTCCCGCTTATCGACACGCACTGTCACTTCGCCGAATCGTCCTTGGCGAGTGACGACATTTTGCAGGCACGAAAGCGGGGACTGGTTCAAGCGCTAGTCTGCGCCACGCACTCGGGCGACTTTGAGGATGTGCAACGCACAGCCTGCAAACTGCAGTTCGGCTATGCGTTGGGCATTCATCCTTTGCTTCTCCAAACCCCCGAACAGGTCGCGCAAGAAGTTCGATCCCTTGAAGTAGCGATTTCTGAGGCGCAAAAAGATCCCTTTTTGTGTGCCGTGGGAGAAATCGGCATTGACCTCTATCCGCAAGCCTGCGCTCTGCCGCTTGACTCACAATTGGAACTTTTCGAGCACATGCTCGCGATTGCTGCAAAGGCCGGGCTGCCCGTGAGCGTACACAGCCGCAAAGCGCTACAGCATGTTTTACCGCTTTTGAAACATTCGGCGGTTACTGGCGTACTTCACGCGTTTGCGGGCTCCTACGAACAGGCGCGACAGGCTCTCGCCAAGGGTTTTAAGCTCGGTTTCGGCCCTTCTTTGACTTATCCAGGCTCCAAACGCATTCGCGAAGTGTTTGCCAGACTCCCCGAAGACGCCTTCGTGTTGGAAACCGATGCGCCCTTTATGCTCACGGCAAACCGCCGCGCGCAAGGTGCTCAAATTGCCCGCGCCGTCGATCTTTTCGAAGTGCTTGAAGCCGCCGCGCAAATCCGCAGCCTCCCCCTTGACGAGGCCGCCACCCTGAGCACACACAACGCTTTGGCTGTTTTTGCTCGTTTGCAAACCTCCTGATTTCCTCGCACTGCACCGAGGTGCGGCGTTTGCCTTTGCCAGCCTGTGGTATTCTGACTGCATCACCCTGCCAGAGTCTTCCCGCACGGAAGGCTTTCGCTCTCCTCATCTCTTTTTAGGAGCATCTTTCATGTCTAACCATGAGGTTGTAGTGGCCGTCATCGGCCTGGATCAACCCGGCGTCATTGCGTGCATCTCTTCAGTGATCACTCGTCTGGGCTGCAATATCCGCGAAATGACCCAATCGACCCTGCACGAACAATTTGCCGGTATCTACCTTGTGGATAAGCCGCAGGAACTCTCCAACGAAACGCTCAACGCGGAAATCGAAAAGGCCGTCGCCCTCAAAAAGATGCGCTTGACCATCGTCACGCGCGACTACGAAGAGCCTTCGGGCGAACCGGTGCCGAGTGAACCTTTCGTGATCTCTGTCTACGGGCCGGACCGAAACGACATCGTCGCGACCTTCTCTCATATCTTCGGCGCGCAACAGATCAACATTTCCTCGATGCGAGCCTTCCCGATCGGCGAAGGAAGCTCCATGCAGGTCTTTGAAGTCTCCATCCCCACGGATCTCGATACGCGCAGCCTGCATCGCGTGCTTCTGGAGCGCGCCAAGTCGCTCGGCCTGTCGCTTACCATGCAACACCGAGACATCTTTGAAGCCGTCCATCGCGTCACCGTCATCTGAGGCGATCGCATTTTTTTCGAATTTCAAAACGGAGCCAAACAAACATGCTGACTGAACGCGAGGTCCTTTCGACTATCAATATGCTTCGCAGCGAGCATCTCGATGTGCGCACGGTGACGCTCGGCATCAATCTCTTCGACTGCGCGAGCCACGATTTCGACGTCTTCGAACTTAAAGTGCGCAGCAAGATCCTCAAGTACGCCAAACGTCTGGTGGAAACCTGCAACGGCGTGGGCGACCGCTACGGCATTCCCGTCGTCAACAAGCGCATCGCCGTCTCGGCCATCGGCACGGTTTGCGCAGGCTTTTCGACCGATCAGATGGTGCGCGTCTGCCGCATCCTCGACGAATGCGCCAAAGAAGTCGGCGTGGACTTCGTCGGAGGCTTCGGCGCACTGGTGGAAAAAGGCATGACGCCGGGCGAGCGCAATCTCATCAATGCACTGCCTGAAGCCTTGGCCACAACCGATCGCATCTGCTCTTCGATCAATGTGGGCTCGACCAAGAGCGGCATCAACATGGATGCCGTAAGCCTCATGGGCCAAAAAATCGTGGAAACGGCCAATGCAACGGCCGACCGAGACGGCATCGGCTGCGCCAAGCTTGTGGTGTTCTGCAACATTCCTCAGGACGTGCCGTTCATGGCGGGCGCCTATCTCGGTGTAGGCGAACCCGATGTGGTGATCGACGTCGGCGTCTCGGGCCCCGGTGTTGTCAACAAAGCCCTGCAGCGCGCCATTGAAGAGTCGGGACGCAAGCTCACCCTTTCAGAAATCGCCGAAGTCATCAAGCACACCGCCTACAAAGTGACGCGTGTGGGCGAACTGATCGGCCGCGGCGTTGCCAAGGCCATGGACATTCCCTTCGGAGTTGCCGATCTCTCGTTGGCTCCGACGCCTGCCGTCGGCGACAGCGTCGGTGAAATCTTCCAGACGCTGGGGCTGTCTTCGATCGGCGCTCCGGGGTCAACGGCCATCCTCGCCATGCTCAACGACGCCGTGAAAAAAGGCGGCGTGTTTGCATCAAGCCACGTCGGCGGCCTGTCGGGTGCCTTCATTCCGGTAAGCGAAGACAGTGCCATTGAAGCGGCTGCCCGCTCCGGCGCTCTCACGATGGAAAAACTCGAAGCCATGACCTGCGTGTGCTCGGTGGGGCTTGACATGATCGCCATCCCGGGCGATACACCTGCCGAAACCATCTCGGCCATGATTGCCGACGAAGCCGCCATCGGCATGATCAACAGCAAGACCACAGCCGTGCGCATCATCCCGGTGCCGGGCAAAACAGTGGGTGACGTTGCGGTGTTCGGCGGCCTTCTCGGCGAAGCTTCCATCATTCGTGTTCCGGGCGGTGACTCGCAGAAGTTCATTGACTTCGGCGGTCGCATCCCGGCTCCGATTCACAGTCTCAGAAACTAACCGTCCTTTCATGCGGGCAGCGTTGTCGTTTCGGCGCTGCCCGCCGTCTTTTTTTCCTCCCGACCAATCCGCTCTCTGTCGGGCTTTCCAGGAGGAGGCCGAGTTCCATATCAAACTTCATTTGTTGCGCAGATTCGGCCCGTCTTCAAATTCTTCTCTCTTTGCTTGCAAAACCCGCGTGATGCGCTAATATCGAAGTAGAAAAAGAAAAAACTTTTCGCTTATCAACTCGACAGAAGGCGTCACGATGAGGCTATCCGGCGCGGCTATTACTGTTTCGAGTTTGTTTCTCAAAACGAGCTGCAGCCAATAAGCCCCGACGCTTGAGAAGGGGTGCTTATGAAAATCCTGATTGCCGTTGACGGTAGCATCTATACCGACCACGCACTTGAATTCCTTGCTTCGCGTGAAGGCTTCCTTGCTGGCTCGCCCGAAATCGAAATGCTCTCCGTCGTGCCGCAGATTCCGGCCGGTGCCCTGCGCTTTATCGAGCGTGAAACACTTGAGGGCTATTACAAGGATTGTTCTGAAAAGATCTTCAAGCCCATCCGCAAGTTCCTCAAAGGCAAAGACCTTCCTGTTGAGGAAGTCTACGTCGTCGGCGATCCGTCCGAGGGTATCGCCGACGAAGTCGATCGCACCAAACCTGACCTCGTGGTCATGGGGTCGCGCGGCCGCTCAAGCCTCAAGGGGCTTTTCCTCGGCTCCGTCACGCGCGGCGTGCTCGCCCGCACCAAGGTGCCGATGTTGATCGTTCGCTCCGACCTGATTCCGAAAAAGGACGGCATGCGTGTGGGCATCGCCGTTGACGGCTCGCCGCAGAGCAAAGCCGTCGTGCGTTACATACTCAGCAATCTCGACTTCTTCGGAAAGGACTCCAAGTTCTATCTGATTCACGTCACAAGCGACATCAGTCTCACGCTTCTTGCAGGCGTCTCCACCGGTGCGCCGCAGCCGCTCAAAGGCACGGATCTGGAGGCCATTAAGGAAGAGACATACCGCGAAGCCACCGAAGATATCGTACCGATGCTTGACAAGGCCGGCATCGAATATGAGAAGGTTTGCGTCGAAGGCACGCCGGGTGACGTACTTGCCAAAGTCGCCAAGAAAAAGAAGCTCAATCTGATGGTGATGGGCACCCACGGCTACGGCCGCTTCAAGAGTGCCGTTCTCGGGTCAACTGCCATGAGACTTCTGGCCAAGGGCGAAGTACCGGTGATGCTCATTCGCAAGTAGTAACCCGTAAATCGCGCGGTTATAACCGCGGCAGCCGGAAAAAACACCATATTCGCCGCCGCATCCGTTTATAACTGCGCTATGATCGAAGAAGGTATTTTGGTGAGCGAGCAACCACAGTCCGCGCCAAACCGTTTCGGTTTTTTCTTCATTTAGTGAGTGAGCTCGACGCTTTTCGGGCGCCGCACTCAAGAAAGAACAAAGGAAATAGACGTATGAAAATTCTCGTTCCTATCGACGGCAGCAGCTACAGCGAAAACTCTCTGTCCTTTGTAGCCTCCCGCACGTCTCTTCTGGGTCAGACCCCCGAAATTGAACTTCTGGTCGTGCTTGATCCTCTGCCCGCCCGTGCCGCACGCCTGGTCGGTAAGGATTCGCTCACACGCTACTACGAAGAAGAAGCGGAAAAGATTTTTGAACCGGCTCGCAAGTTCCTGGCCGACAAGCACATCACGGTGACCGAAGCTTTCATGGTAGGCGATCCGTCCGAAAAGATCGCAGAAGAGGCTGTGCGCCTTGATGCCGATCTGGTGATCATGGGCTCTCGCGGCCGCACCGCTCTTGCAGGTCTCTTCCTTGGTTCTGTGACCAACGGTGTTCTCGCCCGTACCAAGAACCCGATTTTGATCGTGCGCAACAAGGCCGTTCCCGAAACGGACGCCATGCGCGTAGGCATCGCCGTTGACGGTTCCAAGTTCGGCGTGGCTGCAGTCAAGTACCTCGTGCGTCACAAGGAACTCTTCGGTGAAGGCGCCTCGTTCTATCTGATCAACGTCGCCAGTGACTACGCCGGCGCTGTGATGCCCGACATGGCAGGCATGGCACTTCCGGCACTGTCCGAAAGCGAAGTGCTCGAACTGCAGAAGAAGGAGTTTGGCGAAGCTGTCGACCCGATCCGTCCGATTCTAGCCAAGGCCGGTCTCACGCCCAAGGAAGTTTGCCTCGTGGGCAACCCGGGCGACGAAATCGCTGCATTTGCGAAGAAAAAGAAGCTCGACCTGGTGGTGATGGGCAGCCACGGCTACGGACGCTTTAAGAGCGCAGTGATGGGCTCGACCGCTACTCGTATCGCAGCTCAGGGCGACGTTCCCATCCTGCTGATCCGTCGCTAATTGCGCATCGTCATCCCGCGAGGTGTCTGTCCGGCACCTCGCAGACAAACGGCCCGAGAGATAACTTTCCTCCCGGGCCGCTTTGTTTGGATTGGCTCAGATCAGAGCGAAGCTCGCAGAATCTCGATCACGCCGGCCTTGTCGATCGGACGCAAAGCACCGGACAACGGCCACCAGCACGTCGGAATGTGATCAGCCATCGCTTCAAAATGCGAATCATCCACACCCACTTCGCTCAGTCGCTGCGGAATACCGATGGACGCAAAGAACTCAGCGGTTTTATCAATGGCAGCATTAGCTAACTCCATCACATCGCCCTTGGGATCCATGCCCCAAACGTTAACGGCATACTGCGCAAAGCGGGGCGCCGTCTTTTCGTTCAGGCTGTAGCGCATCCAGTGCGGCGTAATGATTGCCAAACCCACGCCGTGCGTGATGTCATGCCAGGCCGAAATTTCGTGTTCAATAGCGTGGCACGGCCACGGTGAAGGCATATTTCCGATCGCAAGCAGACCACAACAGCCGAAGGAACTCGCGAGCATCATTGCGGAGCGTGCCTCGAGATTGGTCGGGTCCTTGATGCAAATCGGTGCGTTCTTGATCACGGTCTTGAGAATCGTTTCGCAGAAACCGTCGCTGACGTCGTTACCTTCGACTACCAGATACTGCTCAAACGTGTGCGACATGATGTCGGCGGCACCCGCAGCGGTGTGCCATGCCGGAACGCTTGCGCTGACAGACGGATCGCAGAAAGAAGCCTTCGGAAAAAGCAACGGAGAAGATATCGCCTGCTTTTCGTTGGTGTCCATATTGCTGATCACACCCGGCGCATCGTATTCGCTGCCGGTTGCCGCGAGCGTGAGCACCGAAAAGAGCGGCAGAGCGTCCTTGATTAGGCTGCCGTCCTTGACGAGATCCCAGGCGTCGCCATCGTACTTGACGGCCGCGGCAATTGCCTTGGAAGCGTCAATCACAGAGCCGCCGCCCACGGCCACAATAAAGTCGGCCTTCTGTTCACGGGCCAGTTTGGCTGCGGCGTTGACAGAGGTCACGCGAGGATTGGGTTCGATGCCGGAGAACTCCACCACTTCAAAACCGGTCAGCGCCTTCTTGACACGGTCAAGCAGGCCGCTACGAACCACACTGCCGCCGCCGTAGGTGATCAGCGCTCGTTTGCCGTAGGGAGCGGCCGCTGCTGCCAGCTTCTCGATGCTGTCGGCACCGTAGACAAGACGCGTGGGCATATAAAGTTCAAAGGAATGCATGGTCAACACCTCACAGAAAATTCATAAAGCCGTCATTCCGGCCTAGTTGCACGGTGAGAATAGCGCACCCCAAATTCAGTCAACCACCTGAAAAGCTCAAGTTTTTGCCTGATTGTCCAAATCTCTCCGGACAAGAAAAAAGGCCGCGAGTCGCAATGAACCCACGGACCTTGAGATTGCCGGGCTCCCGACTTTGGGAGCCCGAGCGGCTGACCGAACGCGATTACTTCGCTTCTTCTTCGTCGAAGGGTTCGGAGCCGAGTTCACCTTCCATACGAGAGACTGCCAGAGCGGTCGAGTCGCCGACCACGTTGATTGACGTACGGATCATGTCAAGGACACGGTCCACGCCGGCAATCAGAGCAACGACTTCCAGCGGGATGCCAATCTGCGTGAAGACCAGAGTCGACATGATCAGGCCTGCGCCCGGAACACCGGCGGTACCGATAGCGGCGAGAACACCCGTCAGAACCACAATCACCTGATCCGAGAAGGTAAGCGGCAGACCGTAAATCTGAGCGGCGAACACTGCAGTCACACCCATGTAGACGGCGGTACCGTTCATGTTGATCGTGTTGCCCAGCGGCACAGCAAACGAAGCAATGGCGTTGGTAGCACCCAGACGACGGGAAGCAACGAGGTTAGCAGCCATAGCGGCGGCCGACGAGCAGGTCGTGAAGGCGATAAGCCAGGGTTCGAAAATACCCTTGAAGTACTGGCCAAGCGGGATACGGATCCAGAACTTAACCCACGGGATGTAGATGATGATGATCAACAGAGCCGTAGCGATGAAGCTCGCGAGGATGAGCTTGCCCAACGGCAGAAGAACGGCGATACCGTGCTGAGCAACAACGGCGGCCATCAAACCGAACACACCGATCGGAGCGTAGCGCATCACGATGTTGGTCATGCGGATCATGATGTGGCCCATGACGTCAAAGAACTCGTACATCGCACGGCCCTTCTCTCCCATTGCGTTCAGGCAGAAACCGAACATGATGGCAAAGAAGATGATCTGAAGGATCGAGCCCTTGGCAAAGGCTTCCATCGGATTGATCGGGACGATTTCAAGCAACGTCTTCACAAAGCTCGGAGCATTAACCTGAGCGGCCTTCAGGCCTTCGGTCGAAAGCGTCACACCCACGCCCGGGTCAATCAGGTTGGCGATCACGAGACCGAACACCACAGAGATGGCCGACGTGACCATGAAGAGCACCAACGTACGAACGGCAACGCGGCCGAGCTTCGAAATGTCACTAATGCCGGCGGCACCGGCAACCAGGGTGGCGAACACCAGGGGAACGACCACCATGCGGATCAAACGAATGAACAAGTCGCCCAGCGGACGGAACCAGGTCTGCGGTAAACGCACCGACAATCACACCCAGCACCAGACCGAACATCATCTGCATCGGCAAGCTGGTCCATACGGAGGATTTCTTATCTGCCATAACAGCTCTCCATTTGAAATTTTTCTTCGCTGAGAACGGGCAGCCCCTGGTTGCGTCCAAAGTCCACACGTCACGCACTGCAGCGTTGAAACAAACTGTTTCAACGTCTCAGTGCTTAATTTAGACCGAAGAAGGCGATCGCGAGTTCGGTATAAACCCTTACTTTTGTCTCAAGTCAATGCCTAGAAACTACTATACAAAAGTGCAACCCTTTGTTTTTACAGAGAAATTTCAGAATTTCACAAAAAATGGATTTTTTTGCCATAGGAGAAATCAAATAGCCTTTCTTTTGCGTTAGCGCAACTCTGATACGTACTTACAGCACTTGATACAGCGCGAATCTCTTTTGTTTTATGCCGATTTCGCGAATTTTTCGTTCTTGTCACGGCTTTGTCACGAATCCGACATAATTTTCTTCTGAAGAAAACATCCGTCGACATACGCACACAAAAACAAACATACGCACACAAAAACAAACATACGCACATGCGCGCGCGAGCGCGCCTTAGGAACCAATTGACCATGGCTGAGACCATTCTTGTTGTTGAAGACGAACCGGCAATCCGAGAACTGATCGGCTTTGCCTGCGAATCATCCGGCTACGCCGTGCTGCGCGCCGGCAGCGTTAAGGAAGCTAGTGACCTTCTTTCCCAAAACCGCGTCCACCTGATCCTTCTGGACTGGATGCTTCCCGATCTTTCGGGCCTGCAGTGGCTCGATAAACTCAAGCGCGACGAGCGCTACGCCGCCGTACCTGTGATCATGCTCACAGCCCGCGGCACCGAAAGCGACAAGGTCGCGGGACTTGATGCCGGCGCCGACGACTACGTCGTCAAGCCCTTCTCGCCGCGCGAACTCATCGCTCGCATGCGCGCCGTTTTGCGTCGCGGCGGAACGGAAGCCGAAAAAACAGTCACCTGCGGGCCGCTTACTATCAACGAAGCCCGCTTCTCGGCCAAGGTCGAAGGAGAACCAATCAAGCTCGGCGTGATCGAATTCAAGATGTTGCTGGTGCTCGCCTCGTCGCCTGGTCGCGTCTATTCGCGGGCTCAGCTCCTGTCGCGAGTATGGGACGACTCAACCGAGCTCGACGAGCGCACCGTCGACGTTCATATTCTTCGCCTGCGCAAGCAACTAGCAGGCACAGCTGCGGCCTCTCTGGTCGAAACCGTCCGCGGTCTGGGTTACCGCGCCAACGACGCCGTCTGAAAGTGATTTCGCCATGGTTAAGCGTCTGAAACTAATGGCGCCGGTCATATTCCGGCTCATCCTGCTCTGCTGCCTCTGTCTGGGCATTGCGGGACTTGCCGATCCCATCTGGGGCTTCGGCCTGTTGATTCTCGGGCTTTTTCTTGAGATCTTCATGCATCTCAACTACATCGTGCTGCTCGCGCAATGGCTCGAAGAGCCGGGACTTCCCGATACGCCGTCAGTACGTTCGGGGATCTGGAGTGAAATCTTCTACCGCATTTCCAAGAGCCGCAGACAGCTCGAAAAGAACACGCGGCGCTTGACCGAACGTGAAGCACGCTACCGCAAGACGCTTGCCGCATTGCCCGAAGGCATCGTACTTGTGAAATCCGACTGGTCGGTGACGTGGTGCAACGATGTCGCCGAAAAAATCTTCGGCATACAGGGTGAAGACGACGTCGGTCGCCACCTTCTTGCCTTCATTTCCGACGAAGGGCTACAGAACTACATCAAGTCCGGCAACTTTGCCTCTTCTTACATCCTGCGAACCAAAACACCAAATACGGCCCACGAAATCCGCCTCGTTGATGTCGATCGCAAAACGCGCATCCTGATTGCCCGCGACGTGACCGAACAGGAACGACTCGACGCGATGCGGCGCGACTTCGTTGCCAACGTCTCGCACGAACTGAGAACACCGCTTACGGTGCTCTCGGGTTTTCTCGACATGGCCCTGCACGGCATTGACGAAAAGGTCCCGACCAAACTCGAGCTTCAGGCATCTCACCTGCAGCTCATGCGCGAGCAGGCCGGCCGCATGCAGCGACTCATCAACGATCTGCTCACGCTTTCGCGCCTTGAAAACGAAGAACAGACCAAGCCGTCCGAAATCATCAACCTCTCGGCCATGCTCAGCACAATTGCCGAAGAGATTCGCGTCATGGCCGTCAAGACGCACACGGTGGAAACCGACATTGACGCCGGCATATCCGTACACGGCTGGCCCGATGAACTTCGCAGCGCCGTCGTCAACCTCATGACCAACGCCGTGCGTTATTCACCTTCAGGCGGCACCATCAAGCTGACGGGTAGAATCAAGGGAAACGGCGCCATTGCTATAAGCGTCACCGACAACGGCATCGGCATTGCCGAAAAAGACATTCCGAGACTGACAGAACGCTTCTACCGCGTTGACAAATCACGTTCACGCGACACAGGCGGCACCGGTCTGGGGTTAGCTATCGTCAAGCACGTGCTCATTCATCTCAACGCCACAATGCACATCGAAAGCCGGCTCGGCGAAGGCTCGACCTTCACCGTGGAAATTCCGGCTTCGCTCAACGCCTCCTCTCAAAACGGGCCTCAGGCTTGACGCGGGACTTTCAGGACGACGGACTGTCTGCCTTTTGACGCAAACAGTCCGCTCGCCCAAAAAGCCTCCCCGATTAACGGCGAAAAAACAAATCGTGTCAGCGCTTAGACCGCCCTGTTCCGTATAGAATCAAAGCGAGTCTCTGATTTCGTCGGACAAACCGGTCCTGGTTCGAACCGCCCCGATTTCGCCTATGCAATCCAGTCTTCTGGTCTTCACCGACTCCGTCGGCATTGTCTCCTTCGCCCTCTCGGGACTTTTGGCCGCCAAAGAAAAGAAAATCGACCCTGTCGGCGTCTTCGTCGTCACCTTTGTCACCGCGTTCGGCGGCGGAATCGTGCGCGATCTCATCATCGGCAACCGTCCCTTGTATTGGATCGCCAACCAAGAGTACATCTGGGCGACGTTGGCCCTGTCGGTCTTTGCGCCATCCGTCCTACGGCACTTTGAGGACAAACTGCATCAAAGACTTCTCGTATGGCT
>ERZ791923.3236-NODE-3236-length-12783-cov-3.597187_pt1 | contig 12783 bp, 18 predicted proteins | sample MGYA00510133_ERZ791923 | MGnify/ENA primary metagenome ERZ791923 (study PRJEB30046, sample SAMN00792106) | human gut metagenome | study: EMG produced TPA metagenomics assembly of the A metagenome-wide association study of gut microbiota in type 2... | reverse complement strand
ATCGCACCATTGTTTAATGATGGGTTTTGGGGTACGCATTGACGAAGTCAGGAAAAAACGGCCCTTATTTGCTCCCTTACATACCCCAAGCTCCTTTGGCTCGCCACCGGTGGCAAATACAACTTCACGCCCGACCGTTTTCTCCCGCTCTCCGGACGCATCATCAATGCCATACCCGATGCCGGATCATATCGTTTCTGGACCCTCAAGGCCAAAGCCGTTACCCGCCTCGTCCGTTGCCAGCTCCGCGTTTCCGACTGCATCGAGCGTGCCGCCACCCTCGACGAACATCAGCGTGGCATCGACATCGCCGACCTGATCCTTGACGGCCGGCCGCCCCAATTCTTTTGATACCCCATAGCCGGAGGAGGGGAGAGCGCACTCCCTCCGGCAACCCGCGACACACAATTGGTTTATCTAATCATCCCACAACTCAAAAATCATGATCATCGTCCCCTCCATATCCATAAAGCCCCACGGAATCGCCATCTACGACCAATACTTCGAAACCCGTCCCCGTCGTGAAGATGATTTCCCCAAACCTTATCGCTGGCGCCGTCCCCGTCAAAACGATCCGGAGGGCATCGTCTCTCCCAAAGCGGCCCGCCGCATTCAGGCCGCCATCAAATGGCTCCTTTTCTTCTCCAAAACAAAACGGGCCTACAACCGCGACACCCGCCGCTGGGTAAAATTCCGCATCTCCCTGATCACCGTTACCCTCAGCAGCCCCCAGCGCCATTCCGATCAGGTCATTAAATCCCGCCTGTTCAACCAGCTCCTCACCGAACTCCGCGAACAAAACGGCATGATCCACTACGTCTGGAGGGCCGAAAAACAGGAAAATGGAAACATCCATTTCCACCTCCTCACAAACATCTTCATCAATGCCGCCAAACTCCGCGAAAAGTGGAACCACATCCAGAACAAACTCGGTTACGTCGATGCTTACACCGACCGCATGAGCGCCGAAATTCACACCTTCACCGACTACTACAACCGTTACATCAACCAAGCCGATTCCACAACCCTCCGCCGTCGCTACATTGCCGGCCACGCTTCCGGCTGGCGCAACCCCAACAGCACCGACGTCCACAGCGTCCGCAAAGTCCGCGACCTCACCCGTTACCTCTGTAAATACCTTTGCAAAAACCTCCTCTCCGAATACCAAAAATACGAAGACATCCCGTCCCGTCTCCTCGTCCGGGGTAAACTTTGGGGACTGTCCCGCACCCTCAGCGTCCTCCGCAGCGTTACCGCTGCCGTCGATCGCTTTGTTTTTGATGATCTCACCACCCTCTGCACCGAATTTGCCGGCCGGATCATTCGTCACGACTACTGCACCTTCGTTCCGGCCACCTTCCGCGACATCATCCGCCTCGGCTGCTCTGCCATATTGCACTGCATATATGAACGCCTCAAAGAAATCGGTGTCAACATCTTACAACTCACTTAAAACCTGCAACTATGAAACCACCACCGCCTCAATACTGCTTCTGCCGCCATTTCCGCCAAACCCCGGAAGTCACCTTTTGCAGCCTCCGTATGGCTCACCTGCGAATTACACAACAAAATCAATCATATATTTCAAACTATTCAACAACATGAAAACAACGCTCTTACCAAAATATCAAATAAGTCGATGGACTTATCGCGAACACCGCCGCGCCTATGTGTGTGCGAAAGTCAAACCCCGTTCCAAACCCTGTAAACATTTCCGATCATGAAAAAACGCACCTACTACTGTGGCCGCTGCTTCCACTTCCTCATCGATCCCAACATCCTCGACCGGGAGGTTGGCCGCTGCTACGGCCAGAAACAGCGCACCGTTTCAGCAAAACAAAAAGCCTGTAAAAACTATCGTCCCAAACCTTTAAACCCTTAACGCCATGCAAAACAACCTCAACAACCTCAACACCCTCATCCTCGTCCGCGAAGAATTTTACACCGACCGGACCATCGGCTCCATACTCTACCGGACCCGGCTCTACGTCCGCACACTCGAACCGCCATACTATCCGTCCGAAAACACCCTTCACAACACCGTCAATACCGCCGTCCCCTTTGCCGCCTACCGGCTCAAATTCCACGACAGCCCCCGTCATGGTCTCCAAAAACTCTACCTCTGTGACGTTCCTCACCGTTCCGGCATCCTCATCCATGCCGGCAACACCCCCGCCGACACCCTCGGCTGCATCCTCACCGGCATCGACTTCCGCAACGGCCGCCTCACCGAATCCCGCTCCGCCCTCCGTCAGATCGAAGCCCTCGCCCGAGGCATCCAGATTACCCACCGTGAAATCTTCCTGTACATCACCCGTTAATCCTGAATCCTATGAAAATATTAGTCAGTTACAGTGGAGGCAAAGACAGTCAGGCCTGCCTGATCAACGCCATAAAAGAATACGGAGCAGACAAAGTGACCGCCGTATTTTGTGATACCGGTTGGGAACATCCCGACACCTACACCCACATTCGCCGGACAACCGAAGCCCTCAGCGTAAACCTCGTTACATTAAAATCAAAATACGATTTCGTCTCCCTGGCAGTCTGGAAAAAGCGTTTCCCGTCACCAAACGCCCGTTTTTGCACCTCCGAATTAAAAATGAAACCGATGATTGACTACATCCTCGCCCTGAAAGAAAGTTGCATCATCATACAGGGAATCCGGGCAGGAGAGAGCAATGCCAGAGCGAAAATGCTGCCTGAATGCATGTATTTCCAAAGCTATTTCCAGCCAAACAAAAGAGGTAAAAAAGAATCCTACCGGGCCAAAGAAGTCCGCGAGTGGTGCCGGCATTACGATGCTTCCGTACTGCGCCCCATATTCACATGGACAGCCCGGCAAGTCATCGACTGCATACTCTCTGCCGGTCAAAAGCCTAATCCGCTCTACTACCGTGGTTTTACCCGCGTAGGTTGTTTCCCCTGCATCATGTGCCGCAAAATAGAAATACTCCGGCTGATGCGCGACAAGCCAATGGTCGAGCGGCTTCTCCGTGCAGAACAAACCCTGAAACAAAACAATTCCCGCGGCTCCACCTTTTTCCGTGCCGGCTATATCCTCGCGTGGGCTTGTTCCGACAGAAAAAGCCCTACCATTCAGGACGTATTCCGTTACGTCTCCGGTAAAAACGCCACCTTAGACCTCTTTGAACCGGAAGAGGGCTACAGTTGCATAAGCATGTTCCACGGATTATGCGAATAAAATCACCCCTAACTCCCAACACCCATGCATTTCAAAAAACAATCCCCCCGAAACCTCCGCCGCCTTTCCCGCAAGGCGGCAAAATTCCACGCCCGCATCCACATCCGCACCGGCCTCTACCACCTCATCCTCCCCGGATATTGCACCCTCTCATTCCGTTCTTTTACTGCCCTTTGGAACTTTGTCTCTGATTTGACATATCCATAAAAAACATATATTTGTAACAAAATCTGTAACATCATGAAACTACCCGACCTTTCCTCCGTCATCTCCCAAACCCATATCGCATTGCAATCCAATGCCATCTAAGCCATCAACCGCAACCTCACCCTCCGCAACGGGCTCATCGGATTCTACATCGTCGAATTTGAGCAAAAAGGGGAGGACCGGGCCCAATACGGCACTAATCTTCTCAAAACACTCGAAAAACAAGTAAACACCCGCGGGCTTACCGAAACCCTTTTCAAATTATCCCGTCAATTCTATATCACCTATCCGCAAATAAAGGATATTATTACAGATCAACTAAATGCCATTTCTGCGACACTGTCGCAGGATTCTGTCATTTCATCATTTCGTGCGACACTGTCGCACAAATTGCAACCCCTTTCAGCTCCTTCTCCGATTTGTCCGACATTGTCGGACGAATTGCAAAGTGTTGGTAACCAAACGCTCATATTCCCGCCGGAAAAGTTAATCGCTCACCTTTCTTTCTCCCATATAGCGGAACTTCTTCCCATCGCCGATCCCCTCAAACGCCTCTTTTACGAAACCGAAGCCATCAAATGCAACTGGAGCGTCCGCGAACTCCGCTGCCAGATCGCCACCCGGCTATATGAGCGTTGCGGCATGAGCCTCAATCCCTCAAAACTCATTGTCGCACTTCAAAACAACAACCCTCAGCCTGCCGACATCATAAAACACCCCTTTACCTTTGAATTCCTCGGACTCAAAGCAAAAGACACCGTCGAAGAAACCGATCTTGAACAGGCACTCATCGACCACTTACAGGAATTTCTCCTCGAATTGTTATGTAAAGGTTTGCATAACATTTCTTATGCCAACAAATTTATTATGCAAAGTGACTTAAACTAAATCACAGCTACAAAAGTAATTATAAAAAGATTTATCTCCATCACTTTGCATAATATTTTCATCAGAAAGACTTTAAAAAATCCATTAACTTTTCATTTCCTTGCCACATAGGTTTAGTATCCACCTCCTGAACAACTTTAATATAAGCTTTTTCTATAGCCTCCCGTTTCACTTTTGAGTCCGCTCTTGCATAAATTTCTGTAGTTTGCACATTCACGTGCCCCAAAATATCTCTAATATAAACTAAGTTAACCCCAGCTTGTAACAGATGCATTGCCTTACTATGCCTAAGACTATGACAGCTTATTTTCCCCTTCATTAACGTGGGATGAAGTAGCTTTGCCTTTTTGATGTATCTATCCAGTATATTCGCCACCCCTGCTCTTGTCAGCTTTTCGCCCCAACAGTTTGTAAATAGCGGATGTTGTAGACATTCTGATCTCAACAATCCATTCTCTTTCATATATATTTTCAGTATATCCAACTGTTCTTCAAGCATTGGTACAACTCTATTTTTATTCCCTTTTCCCGTGATTATTACAGTATATGGTTCATCTAATCGAACACATTGCGGAGTTAGGCTTATTACTTCTGACACTCTACACGCTGTATCATACATAAGTGACAATAACGCCAGATCCCTACGACCTTTAGGTTTGGTCGTATCTGGTTGTTGCAGAAGAATCTTCATCTCTTCTACCGTTAGATAGTTCATAATAGGCTTGACACTCTTTTTATTATTTATAGCCATTATTTCTTGATATTCGTATAGATGGTCTGAACTCTGATATTGGAGGTACTTAAAAAATGATTGTATGGCAGCAAGGCGAAGATTACGTGTTGATGTACAGCAACTTCTTTTTGTTTCCAACCAATCAAGGAAGGACAAGATATTCTCTTTTGTTATACTTTCCATTGTCAGTTTTTCAGCTTTTACACCTTTACTTTCCATGTATACCAGATATAAGGTAAATGTGTCCCTGTATGAATGGATCGTATTAGTACTTGCTCCTCTTTCATGGGGCAAATACCGGAGAAGGAAGTCTGTTAGATATTTTGAAAAATTTGTAGGTTTCATAAATGTCACATTTTAGGGAAAATATCAAAACCAATGATATCTATTTTTCTAATTAATTCGGGATACATCTCTGACGTAAGCCGAACATAGTTATTCGTCGCCCGCAAAGATTGATGTCCAAGGTAAGTTGATAGGATCGGCAAAGAACAATATAAATCCATACCTTCTTCAGCCATTTTAGCAAGAGAGTGAACGGCAAATGTATGTCTCAAGTCATGCAGACGTATGCGGTCTTTGGGAATGTTTGCTTGAATGAGTATTTTGCAAAATCGACGATATATGCTATCCCTGTCACAAGCCCTTCCTTTAAGTGTGATAAAAAAGGGAGTAGTATCTGATATCTTTACGGGTAATCTGTTTCTATGTACAACATAATCTTTAAGAACCTCTGCTAAAGAAGTGGAAAATGGGACAATCCTGTCTTTGCCGTTTTTTGTATCTCGTAAAATGAAGTATTCTTCCTCAAGATTAATATCTTCATTGAGCAGAGACAAGGCTTCACCTATGCGTATTCCTGTTCCGTATAACATGCGAAGCAGTGAAGGCATTATAAAAAAAGAGGATCTCATATCATTATTTCCACTTTGCATATTATCACATGTCGTAAAAATTCGTTCTATCTCTTTTGATGAAAAGATATGAGGGATAAAGGTATTTCTCAATGACGGGGTTCTTGGTATATATGAGCGGATTCCTTTTTTGTTAAGAAACGAAGAGAAAGCACCTAAAATATAGCACCTACGATAATGGTAACTATTGGATTCATTGTCACGTTCCTTGCACCATGCATCTGACAACTCCTTGGTAATACCTATTGCAGTCTCATTTCTTTCAATAGTAAATCTATCAAATAAAGTCAGGACAAACTCTCCCCCAATATACTTAAATCCCATACTGCGCTTCAAGCTCACAAACTCTCTTATCAATGAGGCGTAAATGCCTTTAAAATTTCTATTCATAAAAATAGCCTCCTTTCTGGGTATAAAAGTTTTCACATACAGGTGATACATCAAGGGAGCATTTTTTCAGTGATTGGATATCTATTCTTAGATAATAACTTGTTGATTCCGTGTTCTCATGCCCTAAAACTTCGCTTATAACAGGGAGCTTTACCTGCTCTTCTAAAAGAAGTGTCGCTAAGGAATGTCGAAGGGCATGTGCGCCATGATGCTTGTTCTTTATATTTACGTTGGCTTTAAGAAAATATTTCTTGGCTATCTGGGATATGACCGGTTGGTTTATGTGAGTATAGGGAGAACGTGCCAAGAGAAATATATATGATGACTGGGACTTTGGACGTCCATACCGTAGATATTCAATAATAGCATTGCCTATTTCCGGTAGAAGTGGCAGTTCTAATTCCTTATTTGTTTTATGCTGGATTAAACGTATGGCATTATCCTCCCACAATATATTTTCAAACTTTAAATTTGCTATATCAGAAGCCCTCAAACCAAGCATTGTGGCTAATAGAATAATTGAGTAATTACGTTTTCCTGTAGTCGTACTTCTATCCACAGAAGACACTATCTTTTTTATTTCTTCAGAAGTGTAAGCTGACGGTAGCTTAGGCTGTTTCTTATAATTATCTTTTGGAATAAATGCCGCTAAATCCATATCTATAATTTTGTGTTCATATAGATATCGGAAAAAGTTACGTAGAATATGGATGGATATACTTGCTACAGATTTATATTTAGTACCAATGGTATTAAGATATTTAATGATGTGGGTAATCTCAACTTGTTCTATGGAGGCTACTTTTGCAGATGTTAGAAAATCAAGGAAACGATGGAATATTTGTTTGTGATTGTAGATAGTGTGTCCGGACAAGCGTTCTTGACTTCGAGATAATATATATTGCATCATCAAACTGCCAATCTCTCCTTTCAATTCTACCGGAACTTTTCTTGGAATAACTTGGCCTGTAATGAGGTAATTTTTCAGGAGTAAGATAGCGGATAAAAATTTCTTGTCACCAGATTTTAATGAAGTTAAATCTTTAGAACCATAAAGAGAAGATAAAAAATCATCGCAGACTTTAGGGGTGAGGGAATGCAAATCATTGTTCTCCATGAACTGCCTTAATTGATTCCATTTCCATGCATAGCCTTCCAATGTACTATCTGTACGAGAAAAATCCTCTTTTAAGATTTTCAGCATAGAGGATGTGACTGCTTCAAAAGTTGTTGAGTGATCATTCATACGTCATTAATTTAAGTTGTGGCAATATCACCGCACTTAAATTAATGAAATTCTTATGTAAAGAAATAAATGATTATATTTTTATAATTACTTTTGTAGCTGCGATTTAGTTTAAGTCACTTTGCATAATAAATTTGTTGGCATAAGAATTGGGAAAGGGATTTTTATTTGAAGCTCGGCAGAAACGCATCATCATCGACGACCGTTACTACTTTGCCGATCTCGTCTTCTACCATCGCATCCTCCATTGCCACGTCATCATAGAACTCAAAAACGACGAATTCCGCCACGAACACCTCGGCCAGCTCAACGCCTATGTCTCCTACTACCGCGACACCCAGATGGCCCCCGGCGACAACCCGCCCATCGGCATCCTCCTTTGCACAGGCGCCGGCCCTAAAATGGTCGAATACGCAACCGCCAGCCTTGACACCCAGTTCTTTGTCTCCAAATACCTCATTGAACTGCCCCAGCCCCAACAACTCGCCGAATTCATACAGCGTGAAATAAAAACGTTCAAAAAATAAACGGTTCATAAAGGGCTCACAATGGGCTCACAAAATCGTAAGTCAATTACATACTTACATATATGTATGTTTGTATATATTTAATTATAAGTAATTTGCGAAAATATATCTTTTCTCCAATTGGCTCATAATTGGCTCATAATTGGCTCACAAAGGGTTCATAAAGGGTTTACACAACGAAGGCCGCCCTTTCGGACAGCCTTCCGTTTGATAACATTCATACCTGTTCCATAAACATCATCCGTTTATCATCCCGCCTTGCTCCGCACCCTCCGGATCAGCAGCAACCCCTCCATCACCGTCACGCTCACATACGAATCCTCCACAATTCCGGCTTCCCTCATCCACTTCCCCTTCAACCGTAAAATCGGAACCTCCTTTCTTCCTTCCTCAAGCAAACCTTGCACTTTCAGATAATGCACCTCCGGCATCTCTGTCCTGATTTCCACAGCTACCTCGGCCACTGCCGGGCTGATCACCTTCCTCAATACATTTCTCCTTTCCGGCATTTCTGCCCTGTTTTCCCTCATATCAATCTTTGCCATAACTTTCTGTTTTTAGGGGGTGAATAACTAAGCCACTGCGTTTTTAGCCTTTATCCTCATAATTTCCTCCAGCTCGCTGTTTATCTGCTCATAATAGTACAGCTTTTCCGAAATCAAATGGCCAAAACGATCCGATTTTTGCCGCCATTACCGTCCATTTTCCGATAGCCCAGCCAACCTGCTCTTTCTCCTCCTGGCTGCTGGACCCGTTATGAATGATGTAATAATGGCAAGCTCTTTGAATCTCTACCAATCCGTCCGTCCACGAACAGGCCAGCGTCCGGAACAACGTTTCCATCATTCCCGCATCATCCTGCATAAAATCCAGCACATTCTTGTAATGTGAATAATTCTTTTTGCTCGTTAAAGCATGTTTCCCGGCCATTTTTAACAGCCTTTCCAACCGCCTCTGACTTTTCGTCAGCCGTTGCGGCCCATTGTTTTTCTCCGGTGTCAAATCAACGGTACTCATAACTTTTGATATTTGGAGTGAGGGCGGAAAAAAAGACGGTTCCGCCTTTCCCGTTGCATGTCACCTCAGAGAAGCCGGGGGCACATTAATGCTCCCCACGGGGGTACGGAACCGTGTATCAAGTTAGCGGACATAAAAAATCCCGCTACTGAAATTGAAGCAGGTTCACTGCTTCTCTGATTAATGACATGCACCCCAAATATACAACTTTATTTCATCTTACCAAACACTTAAAGACAAAAATTTCTGTAACACAAATGCCCCATTCCTCTGTGTCTTTATCAGGATTTTAGTTTATTTTTGTACAATAAACGTCAATTCATCTGCTGCATGACAAAAATCACCGTACAAGACACCGATATTTCAATCGTAAAATACAATGAGGAAGATTATATCAGTCTTACAGACATGGCCCGAAGCCAAATGCAGGAACATATTATTTTCCGTTGGCTTAGTCTGAAGAGTACAATCGAATACCTTGGTGAATGGGAAATGCTTTATAATCCCGTTTTTAATTGTACCGAATTCGGTACAATTAAAAACGCCGCCGGAAGCAACAATTTTGTACTATCGGTGAAAACATGGATTGAACAAACCAATGCGCAGGGCATTCGTTCAAAGGCCGGGCGATACGGTGGTACATATGCCCACAGGGATATTGCCTACCATTTCGGCATGTGGCTTAGTCCAAAATTTCAATTACTTTTAATCAAAGAATATCAGCGGCTGAAAACGGAAGAGCAAAAATTGCTGGGCTGGTCGGCAAAGCGGGAACTATCAAAAATCAACTACCGCATCCACACGGATGCCATTCGGCAAAACCTTATTCCGGCAAAGGTGACGCCAGCTCAGGCAAATATCATTTATGCCAGCGAAGCCGATGTGCTGAACGTGGCAATGTTCAGCATGACGGCAAAGCAATGGCGCGAGGCTAATCCGGAACTCAAAGGAAATATCCGGGATTACGCCACGATTAACGAATTGATTTGCTTGTCGAACATGGAGAACCTGAACGCAGTTTTTATCGAACAAGGAATACCGCAAAGTGAACGGCTCATAAAACTAAACCAAATTGCTATCCATCAAATGAGCATATTGGAAACCGGAGACGCTAATGACCGCAAACTGTTAAAGTGACACACCCCTCCGTCCCCATCTGTTTGGATTTTAATTATGGCGAATTCGCCATAAATTTCTTCTTATCAAAAAAAACAATATCTTTACATTAATTCAGTTTTATGAATGCGAAAGAAACTTTGAACTAACTGAAAAGCCATTAAATAAAATAATTGAATAGAAACAACAAATAAAAACACAATAAAATTCAGCTATGATTAATTATGCAGAATTGACTACTTATTCGTATCAAATGATAAACGATAGTCTAAATATCAGTAAATTACTCAATTTCCTTTGTAATTGTGCGGTAAATCAAAATGGTAGTATTTCGGAAGAGGAAATCCGGAAAGCATTTGAATTTATGAAAGCTCGTGACAAACAAAATATTGAAAAAGAGCTAAGGTTATCTGACGAACAAAAAGAGAAGGAAAAACAGCAGGTGGATGCTTGGTATGATTATTGCGAACAAATGCTCAAAGCAGAATTGGAAAAACGATGCGAGATAAGGAATTACTAAATTTTGAAAAGTCAACCGTCATCAGTTTATAATTTTCTGAATTTATCCTGCCAATGAAAATTAAAGAATTTATTACCCAAGTAGAAGGCCTGTATCTTACAACGTATAAACCGGATCAATTTATCATTGATCGGATATAAGTTTTTCAGCATTCATTTTAGAACCATAATTGTAACAATGTCCTTTAATATCGAACATTTAAAACAAAGACCTCATTTGGTAATACTGGGCGCAGGGGCAACAATAGCCACTATTCCCGCTGGAGATAAATATGGCCGGAAATCTTCAGTAATGGATAACTTCATAAGTGAGCTTCAACTAAATGATCTGTTTAAAAATATCCAATTAAAAACAAACAGCAAAAACTTAGAAAATATATATTCAGAACTTTATGAACGTAATGATTGCCAAAACATACGTTTGGCTTTAGAAGAGAGAATCTTTAATCACTTTGATTTACTTTGTTTACCGGATCAGCCTACCATATATGACCTCCTCATTATCTCTTTGCGTAAAAAAGACGCTATTGCAACTTTTAATTGGGATCCCCTTTTATTACAGGCCTATAACCGGGTAGTAAAGATAACGGATGACTTACCGGAACTTTTATTCTTACATGGATGCGTACATGCCGGAATTTGTAGGCAAGACAACCGGTTCGGGCACATAAAAGCGCATTGTCCGGTTTGCGGCCATTCATTTCAAAAAATTCCTTTACTTTATCCGGTAAAACAAAAAGATTACACTTCTGATATTTTTATTCGTGATCAGTGGCAGGCGGTAAAATACTATCTGCAACAATCCCTCATATTGACAATATTTGGTTATAGTGCACCCGAAACCGATAGAGAGGCCCTGAACCTTCTTCATCAGGGATATGGTTCGGATGTTCGTTACTTGGATCAAATAGAAATAATTGATATAAAAGAACACAACCAATTGTATGATACCTGGAGTTACTTTTTTGACAAATCTCATGGTCATTTAGAAACACATAAATCTTTCTTTGACTCCCTGCTTGCTGAATTTCCGCGGCGAAGTGTTGAAGGGTATTACAAACGGAATATTGAAGGCTGGTGGGGAGATTCCCCTGTTTGTTTTAAAGAAGAAAATTGTAACACATTTGAAAACTTGAAGATGCTTTTAAATCCTTTACTCCAAAAGTAAATAACTGTACGGGGCTGTGTAAATTATTTATTTTATAGATAAAATAGGTTCCATTGTAAATAATGCGTTTAAAAGATCAAATAAAATGAGACCGTCAAGGAATGCTTTTCTGGGATATACCTACCAGCAATGTATCACATTTTTACTACTGGTAAAAATGGATGTTGAACAGATCGACAAATTAGAGATAGAAGCTATTGTCAATAATAATTTTGACGATGCCCGTATATCATTTTTAGGCGAATCCGTTTATTGCCAGATGAAAGATATTGATAGTATAAAATTCGAAGACCTCACTTTGGAAGAAAACCGAATAATAATCAAAAACAAACCGCATAAATTATCCGATAAAATTAATGTGCTTTTTTTCAAAAACATTGATTGCAAAAGCTATAACGACACATTTTTAGGTTTGCCCGCCTATAAAAAAGATAACCTTTATATTATCTCGCTGTCCCGGAACAAAGCCTTACAAATAATCGAAGATCTTTATAAATACAATGAAAAAAGAGAGGCTGTAATTACCCATTTCTTCAATCAAAAATTAGATAAACGACATTTAATTATAACAAAGGAAGAATTACCCGCAATAGATATATACAACATCCAGTTATTAGAAAAAACGATAGACATTGGAAGAAAATTGCTGGAATTTGAGAATATCCTCTTCATAGAGGGTAAACCGGGAATTGGAAAAAGCCATTTGGTTACTTGTCTGACAAAAGAATACAACCAACCTTTGGTATATCGTTTTTGGGTTTCAAATCAGGATAAAGACTATGATTTGCGTTTACTTTTCAAAAACTTTATAGCAAATATCTCCAAGGAACTCTTTGGGGATTTACGTCGTCGG
>ERZ791923.3206-NODE-3206-length-12917-cov-6.008164_pt1 | contig 12917 bp, 13 predicted proteins | sample MGYA00510133_ERZ791923 | MGnify/ENA primary metagenome ERZ791923 (study PRJEB30046, sample SAMN00792106) | human gut metagenome | study: EMG produced TPA metagenomics assembly of the A metagenome-wide association study of gut microbiota in type 2... | reverse complement strand
GACCCGTCTGCGTAAACGCGTAGCCGAACGTCTGCTGGAAGCGAAAAACTCTACCGCCATGCTGACGACCTTTAACGAAGTCAACATGAAGCCCATCATGGATCTGCGTAAGCAGTACGGTGAGGCGTTCGAAAAACGTCATGGCATCCGCCTGGGCTTTATGTCCTTCTACGTGAAAGCGGTAGTGGAAGCGCTGAAACGCTATCCGGAAGTGAACGCTTCCATCGATGGCGACGACGTGGTGTACCACAACTACTTCGACGTCAGCATGGCCGTATCCACTCCGCGCGGTCTGGTCACCCCGGTTCTGCGTGACGTCGACCTGCTGGGCATGGCGGATATCGAAAAGAATATCAAAGAGCTGGCAGTGAAAGGCCGCGACGGCAAGCTGACCGTAGACGACCTGACCGGCGGTAACTTCACTATTACCAACGGCGGCGTCTTCGGCTCCCTGATGTCCACGCCGATCATCAACCCACCGCAGAGCGCTATTCTGGGTATGCATGCCATTAAAGACCGTCCGATGGCGGTCAATGGCAAGGTAGAGATCCTGCCGATGATGTACCTGGCGCTCTCCTATGACCACCGTCTGATCGACGGACGTGAATCGGTAGGCTTCCTGGTGGCGATTAAAGAGCTGCTGGAAGATCCGACCCGTCTGCTGCTGGACGTGTAGTCAGCAAGCGTATTACCTACCGTAGGCCGGATAACACGCGTTAGCGCCGTTATCAGGCCTACAGGTTTAAAGATAATTACACCCTGAAGGATGGACTGAACACATGAACTTACATGAATATCAGGCAAAACAACTTTTTGCCCGCTATGGCTTACCGGCGCCGGTGGGTTATGCCTGTACTACTCCGCGTGAAGCAGAAGAAGCCGCTTCAAAAATCGGCGCGGGTCCGTGGGTAGTGAAATGTCAGGTTCACGCTGGTGGCCGCGGCAAAGCGGGCGGTGTGAAAGTAGTTAAGAGCAAAGAAGAGATCCGCGCATTTGCCGAGCACTGGCTGGGCAAACGTCTGGTGACCTATCAAACAGATGCGAACGGCCAGCCGGTTAACCAGATCCTGGTTGAAGCGGCGACCGATATTGACAAAGAGCTGTACCTGGGCGCGGTTGTTGACCGCAGCTCCCGTCGCGTGGTGTTCATGGCGTCTACCGAAGGCGGCGTGGAAATCGAGAAAGTGGCGGAAGAGACCCCGCACCTGATCCACAAGATCGCCATCGATCCGCTGGCGGGCCCGATGCCTTACCAGGGTCGTGAACTGGCGTTCAAACTGGGTCTGGAAGGTAAACAGGTTCAGCAGTTCACCAAGATTTTCATGGGGCTGGCGACCATTTTCCTTGAGCGCGACCTGGCGCTGATCGAGATCAACCCGCTGGTGATCACCAAGCAGGGCGACCTGATCTGCCTCGACGGCAAACTGGGCGCTGACGGCAACGCGCTGTTCCGCCAGCCGGATCTGCGCGAAATGCGCGATCAGTCTCAGGAAGACCCACGTGAAGCGCAGGCGGCGCAGTGGGAACTGAACTACGTCGCGCTGGACGGCAACATCGGCTGCATGGTTAACGGCGCAGGCCTGGCGATGGGTACCATGGACATCGTTAAGCTGCACGGCGGCGAACCGGCTAACTTCCTCGACGTAGGCGGCGGCGCGACCAAAGAGCGCGTGACCGAAGCGTTCAAAATCATCCTCTCTGACGACAACGTTAAAGCGGTGCTGGTTAACATCTTCGGCGGCATCGTGCGTTGCGACCTGATCGCTGACGGCATCATCGGCGCGGTAGCGGAAGTAGGGGTTAACGTTCCGGTTGTTGTACGTCTGGAAGGTAACAACGCCGAACTGGGCGCGAAAAAACTGGCTGACAGCGGCCTGAATATTATTGCAGCGAAAAGTCTGACGGACGCAGCACAGCAGGTTGTTGCCGCAGTGGAGGGGAAATAATGTCAGTTTTAATCAATAAAGATACCAAGGTTATCTGCCAGGGCTTCACCGGTAGCCAGGGGACCTTCCACTCTGAACAAGCGATCGCTTACGGTACGCAAATGGTTGGTGGCGTGACGCCAGGCAAAGGCGGCACCACTCACCTGGGCCTGCCGGTGTTCAACACCGTGCGCGAAGCCGTTGAAGCGACCGGCGCGACCGCGACCGTGATCTACGTTCCGGCGCCGTTCTGCAAAGATTCCATCCTGGAAGCGATCGACGCGGGCATTAAGCTTATCATCACCATCACCGAAGGTATCCCAACGCTGGATATGCTGACCGTGAAGGTGAAGCTGGACGAAGCGGGCGTGCGTATGATCGGCCCGAACTGCCCGGGCGTTATCACTCCGGGCGAGTGCAAAATCGGCATCATGCCGGGTCACATTCACAAGCCGGGTAAAGTGGGCATCGTTTCCCGTTCCGGCACCCTGACCTATGAAGCGGTTAAGCAGACCACCGACTACGGCTTCGGCCAGTCTACCTGCGTCGGTATCGGCGGCGACCCGATCCCGGGCTCCAACTTCATCGATATCCTGAAGATGTTCGAGGAAGATCCGCAGACCGAAGCGATCGTCATGATCGGTGAGATCGGCGGCAGCGCGGAAGAAGAAGCGGCTGCTTATATTAAAGATCATGTCACTAAGCCGGTTGTCGGCTACATCGCGGGCGTTACCGCGCCGAAAGGCAAGCGTATGGGCCACGCGGGCGCTATCATCGCCGGCGGTAAAGGTACAGCGGATGAGAAATTCGCAGCGCTGGAAGCGGCGGGTGTGAAAACTGTTCGCAGCCTGGCCGACATCGGCGAAGCGCTGAAAGCTATTATCAAGTAAACCCTCTCTGCTTGTCCGCAAGCAGAAATCTGTCCGATTTCGACATGGTTGGCCACCGTCAGGTGGCCTTTTTTGTGACCGTTATCCCGTCTCGTCAGAACCGCAGCGCCAACAACGAATTGATTTTCTGCGAAAAGCCCTATCTATCATATTGATTTAATTTATTATTTAATAAGTATTTTCGATGCGCTGTAGTGGCTAAAAAAATATATCCCGGCTGTACCGTAGGGAAACAAAAGCGGCAGCGAAAAAGCGTGGGGCAGGGGATAAGGAAGAAGATAAAATACTGTGAGCGGTCTAACATTATTCGGATCGGTTCCTTTTTTTTGTTTTTTTTCCACGACGTTAAATAATATTACCTATGATTCTCATATCTCTCTTTTTAGTAACTGGAAAAGCCATAGTTTAAACACTTAATTAACATTAAGTTCACCAATATTCTTTATTGGGCTACATAATTAACACATAGAGTAAAAATTGATTTATATCAATACTTAATCCTTGGAAAAATCCCTCAAAAAACGTTAAATTGTCTCAAGTCAAATTGGCTGAATTCAGCCATCTTCACTATATATTGATCACCGTCGAAAAATGTAAAACTGGAACAATAAAAACATATTTATTGTAAGGTTATTGCGGCGTAATATATTGGGGAATCAATTGGGTTTTTCGTTAACGTATTTGTAACCTTACCCTGGCATGGTTTTACCTTCGATTGAAACCTGCTGTGGACGGGCGACAAATAAATTTGTATTGGGGCATGCGTATGAGCCAGAGCTTCTCGGTTCATTTTCGGAGTCTTCATGCGATGAGCAAGGAGTCATGATGTTAGATATAGTCGAACTGTCGCGCTTACAGTTTGCCTTGACCGCGATGTACCACTTCCTGTTTGTGCCGCTAACGCTCGGTATGGCGTTCCTGCTGGCCATCATGGAAACGGTCTACGTCCTTTCCGGCAAACAGATTTATAAAGATATGACCAAATTCTGGGGCAAGTTGTTTGGTATCAACTTCGCGCTGGGTGTGGCGACCGGTCTGACCATGGAGTTCCAGTTCGGGACTAACTGGTCGTATTACTCACACTACGTGGGCGATATCTTTGGTGCGCCGCTGGCCATTGAAGGTCTGATGGCCTTCTTCCTCGAATCCACCTTTGTAGGTCTGTTCTTCTTCGGTTGGGATCGTCTGGGCAAAGTTCAGCACATGGCCGTCACCTGGCTGGTTGCGCTGGGTTCCAACCTCTCCGCGCTGTGGATCCTTGTCGCCAACGGCTGGATGCAGAACCCTATCGCATCGGACTTCAACTTCGAAACCATGCGTATGGAGATGGTCAGCTTCTCTGAACTGGTGCTCAACCCGGTCGCCCAGGTGAAATTCGTTCACACTGTGGCGTCGGGCTATGTCACCGGCGCGATGTTCATCCTGGCGATTAGCTCCTGGTACATGCTGAAAGGTCGCGACTTCGCCTTTGCCAAGCGCTCCTTTGCCATCGCAGCCAGCTTCGGTATGGCGGCGATCCTCTCCGTTATTGTGCTGGGTGACGAATCCGGTTACGAAATGGGTGACGTGCAGAAAACCAAACTGGCGGCTATCGAAGCAGAGTGGGAAACCCAGCCTGCGCCGGCGGCCTTCACCCTGTTTGGTATTCCCGATCAGAATGCGCAGACCAACCACTTTGCGATCCAGATCCCCTACGCGCTGGGCATCATTGCTACCCGCTCGGTGGATAAACCGGTTATCGGCCTCAAGGATCTGATGGTTCAGCACGAAGAGCGTATCCGTAACGGCATGAAAGCCTACGCGCTGCTGGAACAGCTGCGCGCCGGTTCAACCGATCAGGCCGTGCGTGACCAGTTCAATAACGTGAAGAAGGACCTCGGTTATGGCCTGCTGTTGAAGCGCTATACCCCGAACGTCGCTGACGCCACGGAAGAGCAGATCGCCAAAGCGACCAAAGACTCCATTCCAAGCGTCGCACCGCTGTACTTCGCCTTCCGTATCATGGTGGCGTGCGGCATCCTGATGCTACTGATTATAGGCGCCTCCTTCTGGAGCGTGATCCGTAACCGCATCGGCGAGAAAAAATGGCTGCTGCGCGCCGCATTCTACGGCCTGCCGCTGCCGTGGATTGCCGTGGAGTCGGGCTGGTTTGTTGCCGAATACGGCCGTCAGCCGTGGGCGATTGGTGAGGTCCTGCCGACGGCGGTGGCTAACTCATCATTGACCGCGGGCGACCTGATCTTCTCAATGTTGCTGATCTGTGGTCTGTACACGCTGTTCCTGGTGGCTGAACTGTTCCTGATGTTCAAGTTTGCCCGCAAAGGACCTAGCAGCCTGAAAACCGGCCGCTATCACTTTGAACAGTCCTCTGCGGCTATTCAGTCGGCACGCTAAGACAGGAGTCGTCAAATGATCGATTATGAAGTATTGCGTTTTATCTGGTGGCTGCTGATTGGCATTCTGCTGATTGGTTTTGCCGTCGCCGACGGGTTCGACATGGGGGTGGGCATGCTCACCCGCTTCCTCGGCCGCAACGACACCGAGCGTCGGATTATGATCAACGCCATCGCCCCGCACTGGGACGGTAACCAGGTGTGGCTGATCACCGCCGGCGGCGCGCTGTTCGCTGCCTGGCCGATGGTTTACGCCGCGGCGTTCTCTGGCTTCTATGTGGCGATGATTCTGGTGCTGGCCTCGCTGTTCTTCCGTCCGGTCGGTTTTGACTACCGTTCCAAGATCGAGGACACCCGCTGGCGCAACATGTGGGACTGGGGCATCTTCATCGGTAGCTTCGTGCCGCCGCTGGTGATTGGCGTGGCCTTTGGCAACCTGCTGCAGGGCGTGCCGTTCCACGTCGATGAATACCTGCGTCTGTTCTATACCGGTAACTTCTTCCAGTTGCTGAACCCGTTTGGTCTGCTGGCCGGTATCGTCAGCGTGGCGATGATCCTGACTCAGGGCGCCACCTACCTGCAGATGCGTACCGTAGGCGAACTGCACCTGCGTACTCGCACCGTTTCCATGGTGGCGGCGCTGGTGACGCTGGTCTGCTTCGCGCTGGCGGGCGTGTGGGTCTACTACGGCATCGACGGCTATGTGGTGAAATCGGTGATTGACCATACCGGCCCGTCTAACCCGCTGACCAAGGAAGTGGTGCGTGAAGCTGGCGCGTGGATGGTGAACTTTAACAATATGCCAGCGCTGTGGGCGGTGCCTGCCCTGGGCGTGGTGTTGCCGCTGCTGACCGTCGTTTCGACTAAAGCGGATAAAGGTGCCTGGGCATTCCTGTTCTCCTCGCTGACCCTGGCCTGCATCATTCTTACTGCCGGTATCGCGATGTTCCCGTTCATCATGCCGTCCAGCACCATGCTGAACGCCAGCCTGACAATGTGGGACGCGACCTCCAGTCAGCGGACGCTGAACCTGATGACCTACGTGGCGATTGTTTTCGTGCCGATCATTCTGGCCTACACCAGCTGGTGTTACTGGAAGATGTTTGGCCGCATCACGCGCGAAGACATCGAAAAGAATACCCACTCGCTGTACTAAGGTAAGGAGCTATATATGTGGTACTTCGCATGGATTTTGGGAACGCTTCTTGCCTGTGCTTTTGGGGTCATTACCGCGCTGGCGCTTGAGCACGTGGAAGCCACCAAAGCCGGGAAGAAAGAAGAAGTCTGATGAAATTTATCGCTACTCTGTACGCGATAATGGACAAGCGCCCGCTCCGGGCGCTTTCCTTATTGATGGCGCTGCTGCTGGCTGGCTGCATTTTCTGGGATCCGTCGCGCTTTGCGGCGAAGACCAGCGAGCTGGAAATCTGGCATGGTTTCTTGCTGATGTGGGCGGTTTGCAGCGGCGTTATTCACGGCGTGGGCTTTCGCCCGCGTGCCGTTCACTGGCAGGGGATTTTTTGTCCGCTTATCGCTGATATCGTGCTCGCTTTAGGTCTCTTCTTTTTCTTCTTTTGAATAAGAGATCTCTGTTAATGCTATGGGCTTGCATAAGCCCATAAAAATTTACGCCCCGTTTACTTTCCCCCATTCCAAACCACCTTTCCCGCGCGTATAGTAGCGAAGTTTGAAAGCTCTAACCTTTTTTTGCATTACCGGGATGTAAAGTGAATACAACGCTGTTTCGATGGCCGGTTCGGGTCTACTACGAAGATACCGATGCCGGTGGTGTGGTTTACCACGCCAGTTACGTCGCTTTTTATGAAAGAGCACGCACAGAGATGCTGCGCCACCATCACTTTAGTCAACAGGTGCTGTTGGCTGAACGCGTTGCCTTCGTGGTTCGCAAAATGACGCTGGAGTATTTTGCCCCCGCCAGACTCGACGACATGCTCGAAGTCCAGACGGAAATTACCTCGATGCGCGGCACCTCTTTGGTTTTCACGCAGCGAATCGTCAACGCCGAGAATACAGTGTTAAACGAAGCTGAGGTTCTCATTGTGTGCGTTGATCCACTCTTAATGAAGCCACGTGCGCTTCCCAAGTCTATTGTCGCGGAGTTTAAGCAGTGACTGACATGAATATCCTTGATTTGTTCCTGAAGGCGAGCCTTCTGGTAAAACTTATCATGTTGATTTTGATTGGTTTTTCTATCGCTTCCTGGGCTATCATTATTCAGAGAACGCGTATCCTTAATTCGGCCGCGCGTGAAGCTGAAGCGTTCGAGGACAAATTCTGGTCCGGGATCGAGCTCTCTCGTCTGTACCAGGAGAGCCAGGGGCGTCGCGATAACCTGACCGGTTCGGAACAAATCTTCTACAGCGGTTTCAAAGAGTTTGCACGCCTGCATCGGGCTAACAGCCATGCGCCGGAAGCGATTGTCGAAGGGGCATCGCGCGCGATGCGTATTTCGATGAACCGCGAACTGGAAACGCTGGAGACCCATATTCCGTTCCTCGGCACCGTAGGCTCGATCAGCCCGTATATCGGTCTGTTCGGTACCGTCTGGGGGATTATGCACGCCTTTATCGCCCTTGGCGCGGTGAAGCAGGCCACCCTGCAGATGGTGGCGCCAGGTATCGCCGAAGCGCTGATCGCCACCGCGATTGGTCTGTTCGCCGCGATCCCGGCGGTCATGGCGTATAACCGCCTGAACCAGCGCGTGAACAAGCTTGAACTGAATTACGACAACTTTATGGAAGAGTTCACCGCTATTCTGCACCGTCAGGCCTTTACCACCAGCGAAAGCAATAAGGGGTAAGCCATGGCCAGAGCACGTGGACGCGGACGTCGCGAACTGAAGTCCGAGATCAACATCGTTCCGCTGCTGGATGTCCTGCTGGTGCTGCTGCTGATCTTTATGGCAACGGCGCCGATCATTACGCAGAGCGTGGAAGTCGATCTGCCGGACGCCACGGAATCGCAAGCGGTGAAAAGCAATGACGATCCGCCGGTGATTGTGGAAGTCTCCGGGGTAGGGCAGTACAGCGTGAAGGTGGGGCAGGAGACGCTGTCCCAGCTGCCGCCGGAGCAGGTAATTGCCGAAGCGAAGCGTCGTCTTGAAGCCAATGAAAAAACGGTATTCCTGATCGGCGGTGCGAAAGACGTCCCTTACGATGAAATTATTAAAGCGCTGAACCTGTTGCATAGTGCAGGGGTTAAATCGGTCGGCTTGATGACCAAACCTATTTAATCGCTTCAGGTAGGTGCGTCCGCGCGGCGTCCAGTGGCGGGTATCGCTCGCCGTCGGTGCGCATCGCGGATACAGGCGAACAGTTTTTGGGAACCGATAGTGTCAAAGGCAACCGAACAAAACGACAAGCTTAAACGAGCGATCATCATTTCAGTCGCGCTGCACATCATTCTGATCGCGCTGCTGATCTGGAGTTCGTTTGACGAGCATCTGGATGCCTCTGCCGGCGGCGGCGGCGGATCGTCGATTGATGCCGTCATGGTCGATCCGGGGGCGGTGGTAAATAACTATAACCGTCAGCAACAGCAGCAGGCCAGCGCACGTCGCGCCGCTGAACAGCGTGAAAAACAGGCGCAGCAGCAGGCGGAAGAGTTACGTGAGAAACAGGCGGCGGAACAGGAACGGCTGAAACAGCTCGAACAGGAGCGGCTGCAGGCGCAGGAAGCGGCGAAAGAAGCGAAGGAGCAGCAGAAGCAGGCTGAAGAAGCGGCTGCCAAGGCCGCCGCGGCCAAGGCCGATGAAGCCACAGAGGAGGCCAAGGCCGCCGCGGCGGCAAAAGCCAAAGCGGACGCACAGGCAAAAGAAGCGCAGGAAGCCGCTGCCAAAGCGGCCGCCGAGGCGAAAGCGAAGGCGGATGCCCAGGCGAAAGCGGCAGAACAGGCGGCGGCCAAGGCGGCTGCTGACGCGAAGAAGCAGGCCGAAGCCGCTGCAGCGAAAGCCGCTGCCGAGGCGAAGAAACAGGCGGAAGCTGAAGCGGCGAAAGCTGCGGCCGAGGCGCAGAAGAAAGCGGAAGCGGCGGCTGCGAAGAAAGCGCAACAGGAAGCGGAGAAAAAAGCCCAGCAGGAAGCGGCTAAGCAGGCGGCAGCTGAAAAAGCGGCTGCCGAAAAAGCCGCTGCGCAAAAAGCGGCCGCTGAGAAGGCCGCCGCCGAGAAAGCCGCAGCCGCTGAAAAAGCGGCGGCAGCGAAAGCGGCTGCAGCAGAGAAGGCTGCAGCTGATAAAGCGGCCAAAGCGGCAGCAGCAAAAGCCGCGGCGGCGAAGAAAGCGGCGGCTGCGAAAGAAGCGGACGGCGTTGACAACCTGCTCGGCGATCTGAGTTCTGGTAAGAATGCGCCTAAAACAGGCGGTGGGGCCAAAGGAAACAATGCCTCCGCTGCCGGGAGTGGTAATACTAAAAACAGTGCCTCAGGGGCTGATATCAACAACTATGCCGGACAGATAAAATCGGCGATTGAAAGTAAGTTTTATGACGCATCGTCCTATGCGGGCAAAACATGTACCTTGCGTATCAAACTTGCTCCTGACGGCCTGTTGTTAAATATACAGTCCGAAGGTGGTGATCCTGCTCTGTGCCAGGCCGCTCTTGCCGCAGCCCGACAGGCTAAGTTTCCGAAACCACCTAGCCAGGCAGTATATGAAGTCTTCAAAAATGCGCCACTGGACTTCAAACCTCAGTGACATTTTTCCCCGTGCAAACGGGGAAAAACAATCTATGGTAGTCACAGGGTTTTGGTAGTTTTGTATATTTGAGTTTGTTAACATTCTGCTAAATTATCGTGGGCTTTCCGCCCGGATAAGGGAGATATGATGAAGCAGGCATTACGAGTAGCATTTGGTTTTTTAATGCTGTGGGCGGCGGTGCTGCACGCAGAAGTACGTATCGAGATCACCCAGGGGGTGGACTCGGCGCGCCCTATCGGCGTGGTACCGTTCCAGTGGGCCGGCCAGGGCGCTGCGCCGGAAGATGTCGGTGGTATCGTGGCAGCTGACCTGCGCAACAGCGGTAAATTCAATCCGCTGGATCGCTCTCGTCTGCCGCAGCAGCCGACCAGTGCCCAGGAAGTGCAGCCTGCTGCCTGGTCTGCGCTGGGTATTGACGCCGTAGTCGTCGGCCAGGTCACGCAAAATCCGGATGGTTCTTATCAGGTTGCGTATCAACTGGTGGACACCGGCGGAGCGCCGGGCACAACGCTGGCGCAAGGTTCTTTTAAAGTCACTAAGCAGTACCTGCGCTATGCGGCGCACGCGGCCAGCGACGCGGTATTTGAGAAGCTGACCGGCATCAAGGGCGCCTTCCGTACCCGTATCGCCTACGTGGTGCAGAAAAACGGCGGCCAGTACCCTTACGAACTGCGCGTGTCCGACTACGATGGTTACAACCAGTTCCTGGTTCACCGTTCCTCCCAGCCGCTGATGTCCCCGGCCTGGTCTCCGGACGGTTCTAAACTGGCCTACGTTACCTTTGAAAGCGGTCGTTCTGCGCTGGTGGTTCAGACCCTGGCGAACGCCTCTGTGCGTCAGATCGCCTCCTTCCCGCAGCACAACGGCGCCCCGGCGTTCTCACCGGATGGTTCTAAATTGGCGTTCGCGCTGTCGAAAACCGGTAGCCTGAACCTGTACGTAATGGATCTGGGATCGGGTCAGATTCGTCAGGTGACCAACGGTCGCAGCAACAACACCGAACCAAGCTGGTTCCCGGACAGCCAGAATCTGGCCTTCACTTCTGACCAGGCAGGTCGTCCGCAGGTATATAAAGTCAATATTAATGGCGGCACGCCGCAGCGTATCACCTGGGAAGGTTCTCAGAACCAGGACGCCGACGTGAGCGCGGATGGTAAAACCATGGTAATGGTCAGCTCGGCCGGCGGTCAGCAGCACATTGCCAAACAAGATCTGGAAACGGGTGGTGTACAGGTTCTGTCATCAACGTTTTTAGACGAAACGCCAAGTCTGGCACCTAACGGCACTATGGTAATCTACAGCTCTTCTCAGGGGATGGGATCCGTGCTGAATCTGGTTTCTACAGATGGGCGTTTCAAAGCGCGTCTTCCGGCAACTGATGGACAGGTAAAATCGCCTGCCTGGTCGCCGTATCTGTGATAATAAATAATTGATTATTAAAGGAATCAAAGAAATGCAACTGAACAAAGTGCTGAAAGGGCTGATGATCGCTCTGCCGGTTATGGCAATCGCGGCATGTTCTTCTAACAAGAACGCCAGCAACGACCAGAGCGGTGAAGGCATGCTGGGTGCCGGCACTGGTATGGACGCTAACGGTAACGGCGGCAACATGTCTTCTGAAGAGCAAGCTCGTCTGCAGATGCAGCAGCTGCAGCAGAACAACATCGTTTACTTCGATCTCGACAAGTACGATATCCGTTCTGACTTCGCTGCTATGCTGGACGCGCACGCTAACTTCCTGCGCAGCAACCCGTCCTACAAAGTGACTGTAGAAGGTCACGCGGATGAGCGCGGTACGCCGGAATACAACATCGCTCTGGGTGAGCGTCGTGCTAACGCCGTTAAGATGTATCTGCAGGGCAAAGGTGTTTCTGCCGATCAGATCTCCATCGTTTCTTACGGTAAAGAAAAACCAGCAGTACTGGGTCATGACGAAGCGGCATATGCCAAAAACCGTCGCGCCGTACTGGTTTACTAAGAGAATTGCATGAGCAGTAACTTCAGACATCATTTATTGAGTCTGTCGTTACTGGTTGGCATAGCGGCCCCCTGGGCCGCTTTTGCTCAGGCGCCAATCAGTAGTGTCGGCTCAGGCTCGGTCGAAGACCGCGTCACTCAACTCGAGCGTATTTCCAAAGCTCACAGCCAGCTTTTAACCCAACTCCAGCAACAACTCTCTGATAACCAGACTGACATTGATTCTCTCCGCGGGCAGATCCAGGAGAACCAGTACCAGCTGAATCAGATCGTTGAGCGCCAGAAACAGATTCTGCTGCAGATAGATAGTCTGAGCAGCGGTTGCGGCGCAGCATCAGGTGCGCAGGCTCCGTCGTCTTCTGGCGATCAGAGCGCGGCTGCCACCAGCGCAGCGCCAGCGGCCACCTCAGGCGCCCCGGCGATGACCGGCGATGCGAACACCGATTATAATGCCGCTATTGCCCTGGTGAAGGATGCCTCACGCCAGGATGACGCGATGGTGGCGTTTCAAAACTTCGTCAAAAAGTACCCGGATTCAACCTACCAGCCAAACGCTAACTACTGGCTCGGGCAGTTGAACTACAATAAGGGGAGAAAAGACGACGCGGCGTTTTACTTCGCTTCGGTGGTGAAGAACTACCCGAAATCGCCAAAAGCGCCTGACGCGATGTTTAAAGTCGGCGTGATCATGCAGGACAAAGGTGATACCGCGAAAGCGAAAGCGGTTTACCAGCAGGTGATCAACAAATTCCCCGGCACCGACGGTGCGAAACAAGCGCAAAAACGACTTAATGCTCTTGGTTGATTACGGCATGACCAGAAATCGCGTTATTTCTGGTCTTGTCGCCTGAATCGCCAGCAGTTAAGTGATCTTTATCGAAATTTTAGTTGCGCTGAATTCTGAAATCAGTAATATATGCCGCCGTTGCCAAGGGATATCAAACAAGCCCAAAGCAATGCCAGAGTGGGTCGTTAGCTCAGTTGGTAGAGCAGTTGACTTTTAATCAATTGGTCGCAGGTT
>ERZ791923.3186-NODE-3186-length-13014-cov-5.307585_pt1 | contig 13014 bp, 10 predicted proteins | sample MGYA00510133_ERZ791923 | MGnify/ENA primary metagenome ERZ791923 (study PRJEB30046, sample SAMN00792106) | human gut metagenome | study: EMG produced TPA metagenomics assembly of the A metagenome-wide association study of gut microbiota in type 2... | reverse complement strand
GTTACTACTCACCACTTGCAGAAGTGGGAGTCTCAACTCAGACTGAGATAAAAAATAACTCCAAGAGGATAATTGTAAAATTTTCGTTGTGACCGCTGCATCCAGCCCGTCCGCGAGAGTGTGTCTGAACCCGCTGGTTTTGCGGGTGAGTTCGCGGAAGCGGACGGAAATAAGCGATGCTGTGGTCACAGAAAATTTTTCATATCCTTTTGGAGTTATTTTTTATTTGTTCCTTAAACGACAAACAAGAGTTTTCTTAAATAGCTTCCAGAGCCTGCGCCAGATCTGCGATCAGATCCTCTTTGTCCTCGAGTCCACAGGACATACGCACCAGTCCTGCCGGGATTCCAGCCGCCTCAAGCTGTTCGTCTGTCATCTGACGATGTGTGGAAGTTGCCGGATTTAAACAGCAGGTTCTTGCATCTGCCACATGTGTCTCGATGGCAGCTAATTTCAGATGTTTCATAAATGTTTCTGCCGCTGCACGGCCGCCTTCTAATTCGAAAGATACGACACCGCATCCACCCTTCGGCATATATTTCTGTGCCAGATCATAGTATTTATCGCCCGGAAGTCCGCTGTATGTAACGTTGACTACCTTTGGATGATTTGCCAAAAATTCTGCTACTGCCTGTCCGTTTTCTACATGACGCGGCATACGAACATGCAGGGATTCCAGACCCAGGTTCAGATAAAATGCATGCTGCGGAGACTGGATGCTTCCAAGGTCACGCATTAACTGTGCGGTACATTTTGTGATAAATGCACCACCCTGACCAAATTTTTCTGCATAAGTAATTCCGTGATAGGAATCATCCGGTGTGCAGAGTCCCGAGAATTTATCTGCATGTGCCATCCAGTCAAAGTTTCCGGAATCAACGATTGCTCCACCTACTGCTGCGCCATGTCCATCCATGTATTTTGTCGTAGAATGGGTTACGATGTCTGCGCCCCACTCAAATGGGCGGCAGTTTACCGGTGTCGGGAATGTATTGTCCACGATCAGCGGTACACCATGTGCATGTGCTGCTTTTGCAAATTTTTCAATATCCAGAACGGTCAGTGCAGGGTTTGCGATGGTCTCACCAAATACCGCTCTTGTATTCTCCTGAAATGCTGCATTGAGTTCTTCTTCTGTACAATCTGGTGCTACGAATGTTGCTGTAATACCCATTTTACGCATGGTTACTTCAATCAGGTTGAAAGTTCCACCGTAAATGGCAGAAGATGCCACGATATGGCTTCCGCACTCGCATACATTAAATAATGCAAAAAAGTTTGCTGCCTGTCCGGAGGATGTCAGCATTGCCGCTGTACCGCCTTCCATCTCTGCGATCTTTGCTGCTACCAGATCATTGGTCGGATTCTGCAGACGGGTATAGAAATATCCGGAATCCTCCAGATCGAATAATCTACCCATTGCCTCGCTTGTCTCATAACGGAAGGTTGTGGACTGAACGATTGGAATCTGTCTCGGCTCTCCATTTCCCGGACGATATCCTCCCTGTACACACTTCGTATCTAATCTGTAATCACTCATTTTTTCCTTCTCCTTTTCCTAATCTTCTGCCCTTTATAACAGAAGAAAACGTTTTCATAAATACATTTTATATACGGATACAGTTTTATGTCAACAAAAAAATACAGCTTGCACTGCTATTACACAGACAAACTGTACTTTTTCAAACTTACTCACTTCGCTTATTCATCGTCAGAATCGGAACCAGATGATTATATACCAAAAATGTGATCACCACACTGATCATCGCCTTAATAAACGTAAACGGCATATTAAATACGATCAGACTCTGCAGGATGCTTTTTACCCCTGGGAAAATTGCCTGATATGCTGCCAGAATCGTATCTGCCGGCATGAAATTATAATATACCGGATATACAACGAAATAATTGGATACAATACTGACAACCGCCATCAGGACTGCGCCAAGAATGGCTCCGCCACAGGCACTCTTTTTCGATTTCTTTTTCTTATACAATAAACCTGCCGGCAGAATAAATACCGCATTTAAAATAAAATTAGAAAGTTCTCCGACACCGCCAGTAGATGTCACCGTCAGATGTAACAGATTTTTGATCAGTGCAATAATAATGCCGCCCACCGGACCTACTGCCAAACTGCCGATCAACGCCGGGAAATCAGACAGATCCATCTTGATAAACACCGGCATCAACGGAACACTGAACTCCATAAACATCAAAATATACGCAATGGCAGATAAAACACCTACAATTGCCATTTTGGGAATATTTGATTTTATTGGTTTTTTCGCTTTTGTTGCCATACTTTATGAACCTCTTTCTCTATCGTTTTTTCTTTTTTGACCGAAAATGACTGATAAACACGGACGCGGTAAACAGAATCGCCAGAAAATAGCCGATGGCTCCCAGTGCCGGAATTCCAAGTAATTTCGGTTTCATATCGGTGGTGCAGATAATACTGGAACTGATCAGAAGCGCCATGATCAAAAATCCCATGACCAACCGCCGCACCAGCGCATTCAGCATCACCGTCAGATCATCCGTCGCGTGCAGATCCAGATTGATACTGGTCTGTCCCTGCATATAGCTTCGTAACAGATCTGATATATAAGATGGTATCTTGATGCCTTTCTGTAATGCCTGCCAGATTTCTTTTCCACTCATGCGAAGTTCCTTTTTCAGATCAAAATCAGACAGTTTATTTCCTGACATTCGTACAGATGCAACTTGAACCACATTGATGTCCGGCGCAATCTCAGCGATCACTCCCTCAATAGTTGTCAGACCACGCACCAGCATCGTCAAACTGTGTGGCATTGATACCCTGTTTTCTTTCATAATATCGATCAGATCCTGCATCAGCGTTCCCATATTCAGACCGCCGAAATTTGCAGAACCGTATTTGGCAAGCCAGTCACCAATATCCGAATACAGCAGCTTCTGATTTGGTTTGTCGTGAAATTCTCCCAAGGATAATACGGCTTCCACGATCAGACTGACATCATGCGTTGCCACGCCTTTAATGACCTTGGTCAACAGAGCCTGATCCCGCTGGGAAAAACGCCCCATCATTCCCATGTCAATCCAGACGATCTTGCCACCTCGAATACGCAGATTGCCCGGATGTGGATCTGCATGGAAAAATCCATCCTCCATGATCTGCTTTACATAATTATCTGCCATCTTGGTTCCGATCTCATCCAGATCATAGCCAGCTGCCAATAATTTGTCCTTTTCGTCCACACCAATTCCTTCAATATACTCCATTACAAGCACTTGTGTGGTCGTATATTCCCGGTAAAGCATTGGACTGGTCACAAATGCCACGTCTTTATTCAAACGTGCAAATTCTTCCATGTTTGCCGCTTCTGCAAGGAAATTCATTTCTTCCTGTGCAACCACCCACATCTCATCCAGAACCTGATTCATATCTACCAGACCTGCCATATTAATCGGCGGCATCAGTTTTACGGCACGATGCAAAAATGCAATATCCCGGGACATGGTTTCATAAATTCCCTGACGCTGCACCTTGACCACTACTGTCTCACCGGTTTTGAGTTTTGCCTTATGCACCTGAGCAATGGAAGCGGAACCAATCGGTGTTTCTTCAAAGTCTGCAAATACTTCGTTAAGCGCTGTTCCATAAGCGTGTTCGATCACCTCTTGCACTTCCGAAAAAGGCATCGGTGTTACTTCGGAACGCAGACGCATAAATTCATCACAGATTTTCTTTGGGAAAATATCCGAACGCATAGACATAATCTGACCCAGCTTAATATAAGTTGGGCCAAGATCTTCCAGAATCAGGCGTAACTTTTCCGGAGTTACGCCCCTGGCAATTTGATGTTTGTGAATGACTGATATAATTTCCCGCAATCGGGTTCCATTCGTATCTTTTTCACTCATAATTTCAATTTCTTTCAATCTGTTTTCATTGTGCCTTCCTTTTTTCCTTCTGTTTGGAAAGCACGATTCCTTTTAAGTCACACACAGGAGACTTAACACCTGATTCCAGTCAATGAAAATTAATAGTTTCTTCTTAGAATCACGATATCTTCTACTCTTCTGCTGCTTCCTCTTTTGTCTCTTCTGCTTTTTCTTCTGTAGCTTTTGCTTCCATGTTTGCAATTGCAGCTTTTAATGCCTCGATCTGCTCCGGAGTCATTCCTTTTAATACATCAGCAGGATCCTGCTCATCTTTTTTGAATGTCTGTTTTACATTATGCTTTAATTCTTCATTCAAGACTTTTCCCTGCTCTACGGTCAGCTCACCTTTTTTTACCAGATCATCCAGAATCTCTTTTGATTTCTCAGCAGTCGTAGCTGCTGCACCGATACCTGCCAATAAGATTTTTTTCATGCTGTCACTGATTTTTTCCATAATAAAGTTCTCCTTTCTCATGTCAGGAAGAATCTCACCGCCTATAGAGACGGGAGTCGTCTCACATCTGATATATGTTCAGTATACACTACTTAAAGTTATTTTGCACCACAATTTTTCTTCACAAAAATATGTTACAGCTCACTCATCATATGCATTCAGATAATGATCATGCCTGCATCAAAAATTGCCCGGATACATAATAATGAAAAGAATGTCTTTTTATGAACAAAAACTCGGTCCAGTGTTCTATTTTTGCATCTCATATCCATAATGCGCAAAATAAAAGCCAAGTTTTGCATTGATCTTGTCCCGAAGTTCCGGTGTCAGCTCAAATTTATTCTTCTGATAATTCTTCTGGCTTTCCAGATATGCGTCAAAATACGGTTTTGCCTCCTCGAACCCATCAATGCCAAGATGATCGTAGATCTGTTTGACATATCCTTCCGGATCTTTGCAGAAATCTTCATATTTGATATCAATATGATCCTCCGGCGGCATGGCATCCAGCTCACGGAATGCTTTTTTATAAATGCGCTCGAACAGATCAATGGTCACATCTTCGATCACCTGATGAGACGCCGGCTCATTTAAGCAGAACAGCCCCATTTCCTTGGTAAACATATTGATGGTGGACATGACAACGGTATACGGATTGCGGTAAATATTGATAAATTTTGCTCCCGGATAACATTTTTTCAAAGCACCGATCCTGCATGTATTTTCCGGGCTTTTCAGCAGAAGCTGTTTGCCCCCGTACAGATACGTCACTTTTTTCAAAATGTAGTCATACACCTTGCACCATTCCTGCTGCCTTTTCTCATCCTGCTCGTCAATAAAAGCAGTCTCAATGTATTTGACACCTTTTCCGCCATCCGGAAATACCAGCATGTGACTGATCGCCTGGGTAGAAATCGTTGCCTGCGCAAATACTTCCTCCATCGGAAGATCCAGCGTATATTCCAGATTATCCATCGGACGCGCGCCCTGCAGCAGCTTCTTCTGTGCTTTTGCCAGAATCCCTTTCATAAAAATACAGTTGCTGAAAGTCACAGTACGAACCGGATCAAACCATCCAAACTGCGGATCTCTGGTCAGCAGATTTTGCAAAAATGTTGTTCCAGAACGCCAGTAACCCACAATGTATACTGGATCTTTTTTGATTTTTGTCCGTTTGATCGGCACATAAAAGACAGCCATTCCAAAAATGCCGGAACTGCCAGAACCGACGACACTGCCGTGATCAGCCGCGCCTGTGCTTTATTTTCCGCGGTGATCGGGTTGCTTTTTTTCAAACGTAACCAGTTGTCCAGTCGACATCCCATCAGATTGTGGGACAGATTTATCTTTTTTCCCATGGTATCTCACACTTGCCTTTCTGCCAGTTTCCCCTAAATTCCCATTTGACTCATTATTTTTACTAATCTTACGAAATAAACGTAGGAAACTCTTATAAAATTAAAAAGTATCTTTAAAACCTATTTCTACTGTTTTATCAAAATACAATAAACAATACACAGCTGTCTATATCTTCCATATATCGGAAGGAACTTAATCCCGGACAGAATTTTGCAATTCCATATTCTTCCACAAAATACTGCATCGCCTGCTCATACAGATCCGTACTTGCGAACTTCACCTGTACCATATTTTCGCCATTCTGATAAGCCTGTGCAAAAATCGCTCCGATCGTTTCCGGATTCCATTCCGTAATATACCGCCCCTCGTGCACATAGTAATTATCTGCGGTCGCGGTACACTCCGGCAGACTGATCCGTTCATCCGCGGTATGGGACTGCATGATATCCGCCGTGGAAGCACCAAAATAATTGTAATCAATATACTTGGATACCACATTTTCCTTCTGTTCATCCTGACGGGACAGATACTGAGAGTTTCCCCATGTAGTATCAATATAATAGTAGTCCCCGTCCAGCTTTGCCAGATTCCATGCATGCGGTCCGTCGCTGACATTTCCAAGCACTGTTGTACAGGAAATCCCCAGTTTTTCCAACAGGTACTGCGTTGCATACGCATATCCCTGACAAATGGTTTCATGATTCAAAAACACACTAATAATGTTCTGGTTGTCAGCAGAATCATCCACATAATCTACTTCCGTGATCAATTTTTCAAACACATACAGTGCCTTATCATAGTCCGTTCCATCCGTCGGCGCATCTGCCAGCATCCGGTCTGCTTCCTCATCGATCTGCTTCTGCGTCTTTTTCTGTTCTTCTTTGCTCATGCTGTATTCCGGCGTCACCATGATTGCTGTGATCTCATCGCCACGGTTATAGGTCACATAGGAAAACTGTTTCAGCCAGAACAGGTTACAGTAATCACAGCGCACTGCCAGATATGCCAGTTCCATTTCATCGACATCCGTCGTCGCGATCTGCACCTTTTCTTCCCGGTGCATGATAGCGTACAAAATCTCATCATAGACAAGTTTCGTATTGTCCGGCAGCGTGTTGTAAGCATATTTATCCTGTGATACCGTCTTTACCTCCAACGGATTGTTTCCCGTGACAATTTTTTCCATACGATCTGCCACTTCATCAGCATTTTTCCCACATCCGGTCAAGCCAGACACTAAAACCATCAGGAATAGAAAAATCGGCAAACATTTCCATCCTGTTTTTTTCATTTTTTTCACTCAAATATACCCGCTCTTTCTAAATCGGTAATTACATTTTGATTGCTTTTTTCTAATTTCAATTTTATAATATTTGTAATAGGAACGACAACACAATTTCCATTCCCAATGTGTATCATCCGGATTACTACAAATCCAAAAGATAATGATACCATAATCCACATTTTTTGTTAACAGGAGATTCTGCATGATTGCATTAAAAATAACCGATATTGGCACCTTTATCAACAAATTACTAAAAGAAGGCATGTGCGATCACTTTCTTTTGCAGGAAGCAGTCATTACACAGGCGGCAACCTTTACGATTGACGGTTCCCTTCAGGCAGATTATTTCGATTCTGAAGAAACGGAAAACCTTCAATTGCAGGATCTGTCCTATGTGCCATTTTCCCTGATGCGTCCGCATTGTCTGAAACTGATGCAGGGCAAAAAGAAACCTCTTTATTTTAAATTTGTGTTTCTTCTCTCTCCGGCAAATCAGTTAAACACGGTGGAACGCGCAGGTACTTCCTTTTTACCGGAAGATGTCAGTGGCATGTATCTGCATTTCACTTATAAAAACGAAACCCTGACCTGCACCACAGGAATCTCCTACCGGAAATTTTCTCTGGATAAGACGCTGGATCAGGAATGGGATCGCTTAGTTCCCGTCTTTCTTCGTAAAAATGGTATTGCGGCAGAACCTGTCTGAAAGGACTGCCGCATTTTTTCTTTTCCTTATCATCTTACTGTTCCTCAGAGTGTCCATACAAGCTGTAAGACATCTTTTTATCTCAAATATTTGTTATCACATCTGATTATCCCACATACTTGTTATTCACATCTGAGTTTCGCTCTGCGCTAACACTGCTTTCCGATCTCGCGCAGCATCAGCACTGCCATTCCGATAAATACACAAAAATCCGCAATGTTAAAAATCAATTTTTTCAAAAATGGAATCGGAACTTTAAACTGTACGTAATCCGTCACATATCCATGCCGAAAACGTTCCAGCAAATTGGCAAGCCCACCGCCAAAGATCAGTGCCAGACCAGCCTTTAAAGCACTTTTTCCTTTCAATGTCATTGCAAGCAGAAACATGATCGTAAGAATACTTACAACACCGATACCGATGCCTTTGACAAGCTGTGGCTTTTTCTCCAGTATATTATTTGCCATTCCTTCGTTATGGTATTTGCGCAGACGAATCGGAAGTCTGCCCACCTCCCGGTTTTCATTTGTTGAAAAATTTTTATTCACCCGACGGCGAACAAAAAATTCTGCCGCACAGATCGCCACAATGATTCCCACATAAATCATACCCGTATCTCTCCTTTCTTATGCCGGTTTCCTTATTTATTCTCTAGTCATCTCAGATCTAATACAATTCTTTTTCCAGACGGCGGTATACTTCCCGAAATGGCAGATGCTGCTCTCTGGCAATTGCCGCTACACTCTCATATTCCAATGTCGGTACTTCGCCGTTTTTCTTTTTCATGGTTTTTACCGCCACATTACCCAGAGAAGTCTGCTCTGTTGATTTTCTGCGCTGTAAGATCGTGCGCTGCATCAGTGCACGGCGAATGCCAATGGTCGTTGTCTCCTCAAAAATAATGTCTTCTAACCGCTCCCGATCCTCCGGACGGCACAAAACAGTCAACATATATGCCGGGCGGTTCTTCTTCATATAAATCGGAAGATAGCAGGCATCCAAAGCACCATTTTCCATCAGACGCTCCATTGTGTAGCCAAGCACTTCACCGCCGCAATCATCAATGTTACACTCCATTTTCCAGATTTCATTTGGTGTCGTTGTGTCTGTGCAGACAATGTCCTCTGCTAACTCAAATTCCGGGATATGATCCAGTTTTTCAACTCGCTCAAGATGAGACATCAGATCATCTTCAGTGGTTTCGGTTTCCGGCAACGGCTCATCTTCAATCATTTTTGTTTCTGGCAATGGCTCTTCTTCAGGCATTTTCGTTTCCGGCAACGACTCATCTTCAATTTCTTTCATTTCCGACAGTGAATCTTCTGTTTCTACCGAACTCTCATTATTTAATTCTTCCGGACACACTTCTTCTCCTTCTTCTAAAGTATCATCTTGTGACTCTTCTGCCTGAATTTCATCCGGTTCCTTTTCTGGTGCAACCTGACTGATAATGCTTTCCTCTAAAAACTCCAGGTCATCGTCCCAGTCAGAATTTTGCTCTGGTGCTTTCGTAACACTTTCTGTATTTTCTTCTTCAGAAACTGGGGATTCTTGCAAAATATGTTCCTGCTCAGCTTCTTTTTCTGGAAAATCGGCTTCTATATTTTTCTCTATCTCTTCTTTCTCCGGAAAATTAGATTCTATATTTTTCTCTACAGCTTCCTTTTCCGAAAAATCAGCCATTCCACTCTTCTCTGCATTTCCGTCTTCAAGCACCATGATCCGCAGCACGCCATTGCTTCCATCCGATGCAGTACCACGACCGGTTCCGATCTTGCTGACATGGTACTCCTCCGGCAGATGATCCGAAGTACGGCATGCCGCCAGAAAAGCAGCTCCTTCCGGTGTCACCCATGCACTATCGCGTTCCATACGGTGCATTGCGATCTCAGCCCCCATCAGAATATATAACGTTTCCGGCAACGGTACCGACACCGGTTCATGATCAATATAAATTTGTCCATATCCATCGTACACGATCGGACAAATGATCGTATCTGCTTCCAGACGTTCCATACAAATAGACGCTGCCAGCATAGCAATCACTTCATCATAATCTTTTTCCTGAAATTCTACATGTGCAATATTCACTCTCTGCACTGCTGCCTTTGCATGAAGCCAGATGTCATATGCACGCTGAAACAACTCCTCTGCTCCCTCTGGAAGTGCAAAATCTTTGATTTTTCTTGGCAGTTTGCGAATCATCGCCGCCTTTACCTCTGCCGGGCAGTCCAGTGTAAGCAGCTGGTCTACTGTCGCCTTCGCCTGTGTCTGTTCCGGCATCAGATTTAACAATGCCTCAACCATCATTTTCGCACTCAGTCCTTCATAGCATTGTATGTATATTGTCTTTCCCATTTATCTTTCCTCCGGTTCTCAAATCTTTCCCTCCCGTGGAGGTGGAAAACATCTCTTATCTCTGAAATTTCTCCACTGATATCCTCTTGTTATTCCTTACCTATAGCGGTGGGAGTTATCTCATATCTGATGTATCCTGTTAAGATACAGTATAAAATAAAAATGAGAAAAATACCATTGCTTTCTTTTTGCTCACATCTTCTTTTTCGTTTTCTATAAATTCTGTTTTTAAGCTAAAGATTACATTTTTATCCAATACAATCTTTCTTTCCAGGATCTTATGATAATTCATTTTGGTTTTATCATACTGCAATTTCACCAGTTATCATGCAGTCTCACAACAAATTTTACCCTGATTACTTTTTAGTCATATGAATTATGCACAATTTATTTTTCAAAATTTGTGAATCATTGTGAACACTTGCGTCTACACATTTGCTATTATAATAACTGTAAAAACCCCAATACATTATAAGTTTTTTGCTACCCCCATAGTAAAAAATACCTTCTCCTTAGAAGACAGCCGTTCGGATTTGGCTGTCTTTTTATTTTACAATTTTTCAGAACACAAAGAATCCTTTTTACAGTTATTGAAAAGGACTTCAGTAAAGCGGTCATTCACTGCTTGCTCATGAACGCCGTCACTTTACTTATTCTGTATTTATCTTTTGCGAATGTACATATCTTCTAATTTCCCCGCAAACGGCTCAACGCCTGATATACTTCCAGCACTCCATACCCATATACCGGATTGGGATACGTCCGGTCCTCATCCCGCACCGCTCCGCGGATCAGCAGATTTTTCAGATCTGTCGTATTCAGATACAACATATTATTTTCCACAATTCCCCATTGAAAAAGCTGAGCGCAGGCACCGGCAGTCAGCGCAGCACTGATACTTGTACCGCTGCGAAGTTCATAGCGGTCCCGAAGCACAGGTCCCAGTACATTTACTCCCGGCGCGACAATATCTGGTTTCACCGCATCCAGACTGGAAAATCCTCTGCCGGAATCCGGGTCAATGCTTCCTCCGATTGCCTGATACGCTCCGGTGGTGATCGCCACCCGCGACATTCCCGGCATAGTGACCGTCGTGTTCGGATCAGATCTCAGGAAAAATACTTCTCCACTCAACAGTTGCGACAACGGAAGCCAGCAGAATATATTTCCACTCAGCACAAAATCTGCCTGCAATTCCACCGTCCAGATTCCACTGAGCGGTTGTTCAAACCGCAGCATGATCTGCTGCATGCTGTTTCTGGTTCCCACAATGGCATATTCTGCCGTTAATTTTGTTTTTTCAAACAAAAATACATATTCCTGCCGTTCTCCCGGACGTACCACAGTCTTCGGGAACCGTTCTCCGGTAGGCGATACGATCGACAGTTCATAAATCTCCGGAACCATCGTCCAGATTTCCATCTGAAATCCTGCAAGATTACTGCCAACGGACAGTTCAATACTCTCAACCGCGCCCTCTTCCATTCCCCTTTTTTGATAATGCCGCCGCTGATTTGCCGCATTTCCTGCTGCCACAACAACTGCCCGCTGCCGTCTTCGTCCAAACTCATCACACTGGATCGCCAGCGGTTCATCCCCGACATGATTTCCAAGTCCGCTCCCCATGCCAATACATAATACCAACGGCATTCGCCGCTCATATGCAAAACGGTTCAGCCAGCTGATTCCCATCATCAGATCATTTTCCTGATAACATTCCTGTCCCTGTGGAATAAAATAATAATCCCGCAGATATGGTTTCGCCTGTTTGCATTTTACAACTGCAATCTGAGCCAGCGGTGCTGCTCCCGAAAAATCTGCCGTGCCATCTGTGCTTCCACATGCTACCCCCGCCAGAAATGTACCATGTCCGTTTTCGTCCTGTTCCGGCACAATCTCCCGCGGTCGTTCTGACCGGAGTGCTTCATTAATCTGTTCCTCTCCATAAAATGCCCCGTAAACCATCCCATTCGGCGGTGTTCCATCTTCCGCCGTCTGATCCCAGATACCGACAATCCGTGTGGTCCCATCCTCATTTTGGAAAGCCGGATGTTCATACGTAATTCCCGTATCAACAAATCCGATCAAAACGCCCTGTCCCTGCAGATCCAGTGCTGATGGATTCTGTAAACGCAAAATCCCGCTGACTTCCAGCGCTATCATATCCATCGGCACCAGACAATGCGGGATCGTCAGATACGGATAATCCACCAGATTCAACTCCGGTGCCCGCTCCCTGCTGTAAAATCCAATGTCATACGTATTGTCCACCTGTAAGATGCATTCCGGATCTCCCAGTGGATACCCACCGATATAATCAATGATCAGGTCGTAATAATCATTCGAATAAATCACCTTTTTGCAGATATTATCGTCCATATTTTTCTCAGAAAGCTTTTATCTATAAGTTATGCGAAGAAAAACCTTTTTGTTTCTTCTAAACACCTCTGTCATCTGCCCAAGAATATATCCCCCACTGACTATGATTGTTGTACAAGTCAAGCGGATATTCGCAATCCGCTTCGCTACTTGCTCATAACCGAATAACTGCTCCGCAGTTTATCAGAAGGAGCTTGCACTCCTCCTGATACAAGCAAGTCCCCACCCACTGCTTATTGCTTTTCGCAATTGAAGCAGGGGACTTACTTGATTCGGTTAATGTCTAAAACTCACTGAATCTAGCACAAGTGAATATATGCAATTGAAGTAAAAAGTCTCCTTAATTTAGCTAAATCATGCAAAATCACAGCAGATTCTAAAGTGATTACTTTTTGATCTTATAAAATTTGTATAGTTTTTTCCTGTTTTTTTATGAATGATTGTGAACACTTACGTGCACACATTTGCTATTATAATAACTGTAAAAACCCCAATACATTATAAGTTTTTTGCTACCCCCATAGTAAAAAATACCTTCTCCTT
>ERZ791923.3185-NODE-3185-length-13014-cov-12.032873_pt1 | contig 13014 bp, 9 predicted proteins | sample MGYA00510133_ERZ791923 | MGnify/ENA primary metagenome ERZ791923 (study PRJEB30046, sample SAMN00792106) | human gut metagenome | study: EMG produced TPA metagenomics assembly of the A metagenome-wide association study of gut microbiota in type 2... | reverse complement strand
GACGACCGCCGCCAGTGGCGGAAACAGGGAGGAGTTGTTGGGGCAGCGGCCAGCAAGACGCGAGTGCCGCTCAAGGCACGAAGCGGATGCTGGGAGCCGCAACCCGTTAGCGGAGCGCATTAAAATCGTTCACGCCCCGGCAGGTGCATTGTCAGGAAAGCACTGCGCTTTCCTCCACCTTGTCCAGCACCGCCAGCTGCAAAGCGTTCAGCATGCTGCGCTGTGCGCCGTAGGTGCCGGCGTAGGAGCTGTTGGCGCTGTCGATCTGCTCCTGTGTGGGGGTGATGTCCAGCTGCTCCGCAATGGCCTGAAAGACCAGATCCTGCTTGGCCAGATGCTCAAAGTAAGCGTTGGAATCCGCCAGCATCGCGTCGGCATCAGCGTAGCCCTTGGCCTGTGCGTAGGCGTCCAGCTCCATGCCGTACTGGGTAGCCAGCTGAGAGTGGTAGTTCAGGAACATACGGATGTAGTAGCTGGTGATCTGGGTGGGGACTTCTTTAAAGGTGGAGTTCGTGAGCAGATAGTCCATCGCGGCGTTGTCCAGATTGTTGGCGTACAGGGCGCTGTCAAAGTACTGGCGCAGGGCGTCTGCGGTGTGCAGGTCGTCGCTGGCGGCAAAATTGGTCTCCACCCACTCGTCGGTCAGGGTGGGCACAACGCTCTGGGTGATGGCGTTCAGGGTCACGCTGAACACGGCCTCCTTGCCGCTGAGGGGGATGGTGTTGCCCTCGGCGTCGGTGGAGTCGCCGTAGCCCTCCGGGAAGGTGACGGTCACATCAAAGGTGTCGCCGATGTTGTGGCCGATGATCTGATCCTCGAAGCCGTCAATAAAGGTGTGGCTGCCCAGCGTCAGGTCGTAGCCGGTGGCGGTGCCGCCGGTAAAGGCTACGCCATCCACCGCGCCGGAATAGTCGATGTTCACGGTGTCGCCGCTCTGGGCTGCCCGGTCGGTGATGTTCTGGGTGGTGGCGTACTGGTTCAGCAAGGTGTCGATCTGGGTCTGGATCTCTGTCTCGGTGGGCTCGATGTCGGCCTTGGAAAGCGGCAGCGCGGATACATCCTCCGGCAGGGTCACATAGTCCAGTGCGCGGATGCCGGTCCAGTGGCCATTATCGTCCAGCCCCTCGGAGTAATCGAAGCTGGCGTAGTCGAAATCTGACACCTTGCCGTAGACGGACACGCTTGCGCCGGATGCGGCAGAGGATGCCGTGGTGCCGCTCTGCTTTTTGAGCAGCATAAAGCAGGCCGCAGCTACGCACAGCACAGCAGCCACCGCGCACAGCACACACAACAGGATCTTGGTAATGCGTTTCAAAAGAGATACCTCCTAAAAATAGCAGACCGTTTTCACGGAGAATGCAAATATCATACCATCCTATTATAACGGAAAAATGCGAAAAGAAAAGATTTTGGCGAAAATTCCACAAATATCGCCCGGCACAGGTATCACTTTTGCCCGCTTTGAGGCGGGAAATGCCGCAAAACCGGTGGAAATACCCGGACGGTTCTGTTACAATAAAACTGTATGAGCCTTTCCCTGCGGGGGAAAGCCTTTTGCTGAAATTGGAGGATAAAACCATGGATTACAATAAAGCAGCTCTGGAAATGCACGAGACCCACAAGGGAAAGGTGGGCATCGTGAGCAAGGTGGAGGTCGCCACCCGTGACGACCTGTCCACCGCCTACACCCCCGGTGTGGCCGAGCCCTGCCGCAAGATCAAGGAAAACCCCGAGGATGTGTATAAGTACACCTTCAAGGGCAACATGGTAGCCGTTGTCTCCAACGGTACCGCCGTGCTGGGTCTGGGCGATATCGGCCCGGAGGCCGGTCTGCCGGTCATGGAGGGCAAGGCCGTGCTGTTCAAGGAGTTTGGCGGCGTGGACGCCTTCCCCATCTGCATCGACGCCCACGACGCTGCCAGCGTTATTGCTGCCTGCAAGGCCATCGCGCCCACCTTTGGCGGCATCAATCTGGAGGATATCAAGAGCCCCGAGTGCTTCGAGATCGAGGAGACCTTGGAGCGGGAGCTGGACATTCCCGTGTTCCACGATGACCAGCACGGCACCGCCATCGTGGTCACCGCTGCCCTCATCAACGCCCTGCGCGTGGTGAATAAAAAGATGGAGGACGTGCACATCGTCCTGAATGGCCCCGGCGCTGCCGGTACCGCCATCATCAAGATGCTCATGACCGCCGGTGCCAAGGACATCGTGGCGGTGGATCAGTTTGGCACCCTGTACAAGGGCTGCAACAGCGCCGAAGCACACAAGAACTGGCTGGGCGAGGTGACCAACCCCCGCCAGATCAAGGGCGGCCTGAAGGAGGCGCTGGAGGGCGCTGACGTGTTCATCGGCGTGTCCCGCCCCGGCATCCTGACCACCGAGCTGTGCAAGATCATGAACAAGGACGCCATCGTCTTTGCCATGGCCAATCCCACCCCGGAGATCATGCCGGATGAAGCCAAGGCGGGCGGCGTGCGCGTGATGGCTACCGGCCGCAGCGACTTCCCCAATCAGGTCAACAACGTGTTGTGCTTCCCCGGCCTGTTCAAGGGCGCGCTCAGCGTCCGCGCCCGGGATATCAATAATGAGATGAAGCTGGCTGCTGCCTATGCCATTGCAGACCTCATCACCGATGCAGACCGCAGCGAGGAGAACATCATCCCCGGCGCGTTCGACCCCCGCGTGGCCGAGGCTGTGGCAAATGCCGTGGCAAAGGCTGCCCGCGAGACCGGCGTGGCACGGTTGTAAGCGGAGGACACAGGCATGAGAACGATCTCCGCACAGAGCATTACGGATACGGTGGCGCAGCTCTGCATTAAAGCCAACACCCAGCTGCCGCAGGACGTGCAGGCAGCGCTGGAAAAGGCGCGGGAAGAAGAGCCGTGGCCGCTGGCAAAGAACACATTAGACCTGCTGTGGTCGAACCTTGGCGCCGCAAAGGAGAAAGACCTGCCCATCTGTCAGGATACCGGCATGGCCTGCGTGTTCGTGGAGCTGGGCACGGATGTGCACATTGACGGCAGCTTTGAGGCTGCCATCCACGAGGGCGTGCGCCGGGGCTATACGGACGGCTATCTGCGCAAGAGCATCGTGGCCGACCCGCTGCGCCGGGGCAACACCGGCGATAACACCCCGGCGGCCATCACGGTGCATCTGGTGGACGGCGAGGGCTGCCGCATCACGGTAGCACCCAAGGGCTTTGGCAGTGAGAACATGAGCCGCATCCAGATGCTCAAGCCCGCCGACGGCGTGGAGGGCTTTAAAAAGTTCGTGGTGGATACCGTAAAGCTGGCTGGCTCCAACCCCTGCCCGCCCATTGTGCTGGGCATCGGCGTGGGCGGCAGCTTTGACAAGGTGGCGTATCTTGCCAAAAAGGCGCTGCTGCGCCCGCTGGATGTCCCCAACCCCGACCCCTACTACGCCCAGCTGGAGCAGGAGCTGCTTACCGCCATCAATGCACTGGGCATCGGCCCGCAGGGCTTTGGCGGCAAGACCACCTGCCTTGGCCTTGCCATTGAGCAGATGCCCACCCATGTGGCGGGTCTGCCGGTGGCTGTGAACGTTTCCTGCCATGTGACACGCCGCGCCAGCGCGGAGCTGTAAGGAGGGGAGAACGATGGAATACAGACTGACTACCCCCTGCACCGCGCAGGATCTTGCCCTGCTGAAGGCGGGGGATACCGTGCTGCTTTCCGGCGTGGTGTACACCGCCCGGGATCAGGCACACAAGCGGATGATGGAGGCACTGGACAAGGGCGAGACCCTGCCTTTTGATCTGGAAGGCAGCGCCATCTATTATGTAGGTCCCACCCCGGAGCGCCCGGGCGAGATTATCGGCTCGGCAGGGCCCACCACAAGCGGGCGCATGGACGCCATGAGCCCCCGGCTGCTGGACCTTGGCAACAAGATCATGATCGGCAAGGGCAAGCGGGATGCCGCCGTCAAGGCAGCTGTGGTGCGCAACGGCGCGGTGTATCTGGCTGCGCTGGGCGGTGCCGGTGCGCTGATGGCAAAAAGCGTGCAGACGCTGGAAGTGATCGCATGGCCGGACTTGGGCTGTGAGGCGGTGCGCCGCCTGACCGTGCAGGATATGCCCCTGACCGTTGTGCTGGACGCCCACGGCGGCGATCTGTACGAGGCAGGCCCTGCGGCCTATCTGGCCACACGGTAAGGCCAAAACGCCGAGAATTGCACCCTTTGCACAAAACAGGGGTGGTGCAAAACCGGCAAAACAGCAGTTCTGTGCAGAAAAATATGGTTAGTTTAACAAAACTTGCTGCGAATTACTTGCATCAACCGCAAAAATGTGATATCCTTTAACATACGACAGAGGGTACACATCCCCTGTCGGAAAAATCCCCCAGAGGGAATAAGGCAGGAGGCCGGACAAACCATGCAGATCCACCAGTCCGCAGAAGATTATCTTGAAACGATCCTGATGCTGAGCCAGCGTATGGGCAAAGTGCGCTCCATTGACGTTGTCAATGAGCTGGGCTTTACCAAAGCCAGCGTGAGCATCGCCATGAAAAAGCTGCGGGAGAACGGCTATATCGCGGTGGACGGCGAAGGCAACCTGACCCTGCTGGAGCCCGGGCTGGAAATTGCTCAGCGCATTTACAGCCGCCACCAGCTGCTGACCCACTTCTTTGTGCAGCTGGGCGTGGACGAGCAGACCGCCGCCGAGGACGCCTGCAAGGCAGAGCACATCCTCAGCGAGCAGACGCTGGAAAAGATCCGCGAAAGCGCCCTGCGCAACGATGCCGCCCATCCGCAGGCAAAGTGATTTGAGTTCAAAAGACACCGGAACGCAGAAAGACGTTCCGGTGTCTTTTTTTGTATGAAATTTTCGGTTTGTGTTGCATATCTGTTACGGATTTGGTACAATAAATCTGTGCGGAAAAGGAACGTTGGAAGAGCGAAATAGGGCCGGGACGGCGCAAAGCCGCCCTAGGGTAAAGGAGAGCGTTGCGGCATGGATGCGATTGCCCATACTCAGGTCAGTGGGTTCTGTCTGGTCACGCTGGCGGTCTTGCTGCGGGCGCAGCAGAAAATGCGGGATAAAAGCCTGCCCGGGCGGCTGTTCACGGCGCTGCTGTGGTCTGCCGGGGCGCTGACGATCGTAGACTATGGCAGTGCGCTGGCGCAGCTGGGCGCGTGGCAGGAGCTGGGCATCCCCCTGACCTACCGGCTGAACGCCGGGGGCAGCATTTTGTTTTATCTGCTGGCGGCGTGCTGCTGCTTGCTGGTGTTTTTGTATGTAGAGGCAGAGCTGGGGCGTACATGGATGGAGGACGGTCGCAAGCTGGCGCTCAGCGCCGCACCGGTGGCGTTGCTTTTGCTGGCGCTGCTGACAGCGCGGGACGAAAACGGCTTCTGCTATCTGGATGCAGAGGGGCTGCGGGGCAGCACCCTGTTCTGGGGGGCGAAGCTGGTGGGGCTTGCCTATCTGGCGGCGGCCTTTCTCCGCTGCAGCTGGACGCTGAGCAACTGGAAGCAGGAAACACCCAAAGAGGAACTGAAGACCCTGCTGCTGCTCGCGCTTGCGCCGGCGGCAGGCTTTTTGCTGCAAGGCTGGCTGCCCGGGCGCGGGCTGCTGTGCTGCGGCATTACGCTGGGGCTGGTGTGCGTGTATGTGCTGGTGTTGCAGACCAAGTTCACGGTGGACACCCTGACCGGCGTCAGCAACCGCATCGTGGCGCTGCGGTATCTGGAAAGCGAACTGCCCTACTACCGCCGTCACCCCAACCGCTCGCTGCACTTCCTCATGATGGACATGGATCACTTCAAGCACATCAACGATGAATACGGCCACCTGGAGGGCGATGCCGCGCTGGTGCTGCTGGCGGGCATTTTGAAAAAGGTGTGCGCCAACTACAACGGCGTGCTGGCGCGCTACGGCGGCGATGAATTCTGCATCGCCTGCGGCTGCAACAGCGTGGAGGTGCGCACCTTGATCGCCTCCATCCAGCGGGAGCTGGACGCCGCCAACGCCGCCTCCGGCAAGCCCTACCAGATCGAGATCAGCATCGGCTGCGCCCGCCTTGAGCCGGATATTGCCACCGTGCACGACCTGATCGATAAAGCCGATCAGGAGATGTACCACCTCAAGACCCGCAAGCGCGGCACAGCCCCCGCAGAAAAACAGGGCTGAACGGTTGTGAACTTACTATAACACGATAAATGCCGTTTGCCTTTACGGCCTTTCCCGTGAAAAATGCAATACCGGAGCGTCCGCAGACGCTCCGGTATTGCTCTATATAAAAATAATTTTTCCGCTGAAGATGGCCAAAGCAAAGCGGAGGCCATTCAAAATCGTCCCGCCCGCGCTTTCTAAACGTTTTTTACCCTTCTGCCCTTGCATCCCGGGGTGGAACGCGGTATTCTTATAGAATAGACCGGAACCGCGACAGCACAGGGGAGGGAGACTACATGGACGCACAGGAGATCCGCACATTGCTGGGCAAAAGCATCTTTGAGCGGGCGCAGAAGTACCGCAAGCGTATCCTGCAAAGCAGCTGCACCACCAACGAGGACGGGGTGCGGCACCTGACAGCGCTGGTGCAGGGCAGCGGGCCGGACTGCTATTATACGCAGGTCTGGCTGCGGGAAAACGGCAGCTTTGTCAGCGCCTCCTGCGACTGCCCCTATAACCAGAACGGCGACGGCACCTACTGCAAGCATATCGGTGCGCTGCTATTACAGGACGCGGAAAAGAACCCGCCTGCCCCGGAAAAAAAGCCGGAGAGCATCCCCGGGGTGCAGCGGGGCGTTGCCGGGCTGAACCCGGAGCCCCGCAAGGACAGTTACAGCGCCGGGCTGGATATGCTGTTCGGCCGCAAGTGGCGGGGCGAGGAGCCGGAAACCGACTATGAGGCCCAGCTGCTGCTGAAGCGCTACCAGCGGGAGGATGCGCAGCCCCAGCCCCAGAACGCCGCCCAGCGCACCGGCTTTGCTCTGCTGGAACCGGAGCTTACGCCGCACAATGGCCGTATCTGGCTGCGGCTGCGGGTCTCGGACGGCATCGGCGGGCGGCAGTATCTGGTAAAAAGCATCCCGCAGTTTCTGGATGCGATAGAGCGGGGCGAAAGCGTCAGCTACGGGAAATCGCTGGCCTTTGTGCACCGGTGGGACGCCTTTGCTCCGGATGCACAGCAGCTGCTGCGGCTGCTGCGCCGTCAGGTGAGCGCCCGGCAGGCGTTTGAAGCCGAGGGTACCATGCGCTCCGGCTGGGAGAAAGGCCCGGCGGGCGGTCTGCCGTTGACCGGCGAGGGACTGGATGCCCTTGTGGAGCTTTACGCCGCCGAGGGCGTTGTGGGCGGCTATACCCTTAAAGAGGGGCTGCCGGTCATCAGCCTGAAGGTGGAGCGCCGCAAGGGCGGCGTGCAGCTGAGCTGTACCCCGGTGCTCCGCGGGGTGCAGGGGCTGGACTATGCCTATCTGCTGGGCGAAAGCACCCTCTGGCGGATGCAGCGGGAGGAATGCCGCCGGGTTTTGCCGGTACTGGACACCTTTGGCGGGCGCAGTTTGTTCTTTACCAGCGCAGACGCCGCCGCTTTTTGCAGCTATGTGCTGCCGGAACTGGGCAACCGGGTCAACATCGTGGACCCCGACCGGCTGCTGCTGAACCAGATCCCGCTGGAGCCGGTGGTGCAGTTTTATCTGGATGCCGACCGGGGGCTTACCGTCACGGCGTACCCGGTCTTTCTCTACGGAGAGGACCGGGTAGCCCCCGGCGAGCCGGTGCCGCCGGATCTTTTGCGGGACGCCCGCACCGAGAACCGGGCAAAGCGCCTGCTGGAGACCTATCTGGAACCCGAGACCGGCGAGCCCGGGCATTACAGCCTTTCCGGGGAGGAGGCGCTTTTCCAGCTGCTGGAGGAGGGCATTCCCGCCCTGCTGGCCATGGGCGAGGTGTACCAGACCGATGCTTTCCGCAACTTACAAGCCGCCCCGCCTAAAATCTCGGTGGGGGTGTCGGTGCACGGCAGCGTGCTGGATTTGGAGGTGGACACCGGCGCGTTCCCGGTGGAGGAACTGCGGGAACTTTTGCAGTCCCTGCACCAGAAAAAACGCTACCACCGCCTGCGGGACGGCAGTCTGCTGCGGCTGGATGACAGTCTGGAAGGGCTGGACGAGCTTAACGACACGCTGGAGCTTTCCGGCGCAAAGCTGAAGGACGGCCACGCCGCTCTGCCGCTCTACCGCGCCCCCACGCTGGACTGGGCGCTTTCGGGGCAGAACGGTCTGCGGTTCGACCGGGACGATGCTTTCCGGCGCATCAGCCGCAGCTTCCACGCCGTGCGGGACAGCGAGTATACCCCGCCGCTCTCCCTGCAAAAGACCCTGCGCAAATACCAGCGGGATGGCTACCGCTGGCTGCGCACACTGGATGGCTACGGCATGGGCGGCATTCTGGCCGACGATATGGGCCTGGGCAAGACCGTGCAGGTGCTCAGCTACCTGCTGGCCATGAAGGAGGGCGGGCAGCAGCTGCCCAGCCTTATCGTCTGCCCGGCGTCTCTGGTGCTGAACTGGCAGGAGGAATGCCAGAAGTTCACCCCGCAGCTGCAAAGCGTTGCCATGGACGGCGATGCCGCCCACCGCGCCGCGCTGGTCGATGGGTGGGCACAGGCGGATATCGTCATCACCAGCTACGATCTGCTGCGCCGGGACGAAAAACTGTATGCCGGGCAAAGCTTTTACGCCTGCATTCTGGACGAAGCGCAGGCCATCAAAAACCACACCACCCAGAAATACAAGGCGGTGTGCCGGGTGAACAGCCGGGTGCGCTTTGCCCTGACCGGCACCCCGGTGGAGAACCGCTTGGGCGAACTGTGGAGCATCTTCTCCTTTTTGATGCCCGGGTATCTGCCCCCCTACAAGACCTTCTGCGCCCGGTTTGAAAAGCCCATCGTGCAGGACGAGGATGCCAACGCCGTGCGGCGGCTGAACCAGTTCACCGGCCCCTTCATCCTGCGGCGCATGAAGTCCGAGGTGCTGCGGGAGCTGCCGCCCAAAACGGAGAATGTGCGCCGCGTTGAGTTGGAGACCGAGCAGCGCAAGCTGTATCTGGCAGCGGTGGTGGACGCCCGGGAAAAGCTGCGGGCGGCAAAGCCGGAGGACAAGATGACCGTGTTTGCCGTGCTGATGCGGCTGCGGGAGATCTGCTGCGACCCCCGCCTCGTAGCGGACAACTGGACCGGCAGCAGCGCCAAGCTGGAGGCCTGTCTGGAGCTTGTCACCGAGGCGGTGGCGGGCGGGCACCGCATTCTGCTGTTCAGCCAGTTCACCTCCATGCTGGAGCTGCTGGCAAAGCGGCTGGACGAAGCCGGGGTGAGCCACTTCACCCTGCAAGGCTCTACCCCGAAGCCGGTGCGTGCGGAGCAGGTGCGCCGGTTCAATCAGGGTGAGGCAGACGTCTTTCTCATTTCGCTGCGGGCGGGCGGCACGGGCCTCAACCTGACCGCCGCCGATATCGTCATCCACTACGACCCGTGGTGGAACCTTGCCGCGCAGAATCAGGCCACTGACCGCGCCTACCGCATCGGTCAGCGCAACCCGGTGCAGGTGTATCGGCTGATCGCGCAGGACACCATTGAGGAAAAGATCGTGGAGCTGCAACAGGCCAAGCAGTCGCTGGCCGACACCGTTACCGGTGGGGCAGACGGCGCGATTTTGTCTATGAACCCCGAACAGCTGTTGCAGCTGCTGGGAGAAGAAGCATAAAGGAGTGTATCCATTATGAAAGTTTGGGATCTGCATTGCGATACCCTGTACGAACTGCGCCGCGCCGAAAAGGCGGGCGCACCCAAAAGCTTTTTGCACAACGACCTGCATATCGACCTTGAAAAATTGCAGCAGGGGGATTATCTGCTGCAATGCTTTGCGGCCTATGTGGATCTGGCCGACCCCGCACCCGGGGCCGACCCGCTGGTGAGCGTGCTGGAGGAGATCGACATCTTCAAGCGGCTCATGGCCGCTTACCCGGAAAAGATCGCCCCGGTGTACACCGCCGCCGACCTTGAGCGCAACCGCGCCGAGGGCAAGTTCAGCGCCATGCTGACGGTGGAAGAGGGCGGCTGCTGCAAGGGCAGTCTGGGCGTGCTGCGGCGGCTGCAGGAGCTGGGCGTGCGCATGATGACCCTGACATGGAACTACCCCAACGAGCTGGCAGCCCCCAACGCAAACCCCGGCGGGCCGCTGGTGGCCAATACCGAGACAGGCCTGACCGAGCGGGGCTTTGCCTTTTTGGAGGAGATGGAAAAGCTGCACATCACCGCAGACGTGAGCCACCTTTCCGATAAGGGCTTCTGGGACATTGCAAATCACAGCACCCGCCCCTTTGCGGCAAGCCACTCCAACTGCCGTGCCCTGTCACCCCACAACCGCAACCTGACCGATGAGATGATCCGCGCATTGGCAGAAAAGGGCGGCATTGCGGGGCTGAATTACTGCGCTTCCTTTGTGGACGCAGACTCGGCACACCCCAAGCTCTGCCGCAGCACGGTGGAGCGGCTGGCAAAGCACGCCGCACACTTCAAGCAGGTGGGCGGCATTAAGGTCATCAGCCTTGGCAGCGACTTTGACGGCATTGGCGGCCGGCACGAGCTGGAAACGGCGGCAGATATGCCGCTGCTGGCCGAGGCACTGCGCCGCGAGGGCTTTACCGAGGACGAGGTGGAGGCTATCTACTGGCGCAACGCATACCGCTTCTTTAAAAACAATCTGTAATAATAACTTCTAAAATTGCAAAAAGTGCCCGGAGATGCCCTGCTGTGCGCGGGTATCCCGGGCTGTGTATTGCCCTGCGAGAGGAGGTTTTATATGGTCTGAGGCGCGCGTCCCCTGAGAAAGAACAAACGACTTGGAAAGATAAGAGGAATTATAACAATGGGTATCACGATCTCGCCGTGGATGATGGCGTTTCTCATGCTGATGACCGGCTTTGCAGGCTTTGTGGATTCGGCAGCCGGCGGCGGCGGGCTGATCAGTCTGCCTGCCTATCTGTTTGCCGGGCTGCCGCCCCACTACACCTATGCCACCAACAAGTTCAGTGCTGCCTGCGGCACCACCTTTGCCACGGCAAGCTTTTTCAAAAGCGGTGCCATGAACGTGAAGGTGGGTGTTCTTGCAGCCATCGGCAGCTTTGCGGGCAGTGCGCTGGGCGCGCACATCGTGCTGCTGCTCAGTGACGAGATGCTGCGCACCATGATGTTCATCATCCTGCCGGTGGCGGCGGTCATCATCCTGTGGCAGCGCAACCTGCCGGACGAGAACCGGGACGACGGCACGCTGGACCTGAAAAAGATTTTACTGGCGCTGGCCATCGGTTTGGGCATCGGCCTGTACGACGGCGTTATGGGCCCGGGCACCGGCACCTTTGCCATCATGGCCTTTACCACCCTGATGGGCTTTGACCTGCGCACTGCCAACGGCAACGGCAAGGTGCTCAATCTGGCCAGCAACTACGCCAGCCTGTTCACCTACCTGATGAACGGTCTGGTAGTGTTCCACATCGGCATCCCCTGCGCCATCAGCAACATTCTGGGCAACCTGCTGGGCTCCCATTTTGCCCTGAAAAAGGGTGCCCGCTTTATCCGCCCTATGATGCTGGTGGTGCTGGTGCTGCTGCTGGGCAAGCTGATCTCGGACGCGGTGCTGTAAGGGCAAGGCGGGACGATTTGGAATGGCCTCCGCTTGCGCTCTGGTCATAATCAGCGGAAAGAATATTTTATTTGTAGTTCCGAAACGCCTGCGGGCGTTTCGGAACTACTTTTTCACGGGTAAAAACAAAGTCGGGCAGCCCGCGGGCTGTCCGGCTTGTTTTTGCGAATAGGTTTTATTCCAGCACCAGCTCTTTATCAAAGAACGCGATGCCGAAGGCGCCGGGGCCGGTGTGGGTGCCGATGACGCAGCCGATCTGGCGCACCAGCGGTGCGTCCAGATGCAGGTTGTCCTGCAGGTAGGTCAGCAGCGGCTGCAGCTCCCGGTGGTTGACGGTGTAGCCCAGCAGCGGGGTGTAGCCCGGGTGGATGCCGCCCATCTCGTCGATCTTTTTGAACAGCGCCACATACACGCCGGGCAGACCGCGCGCCTTACCGGCCAGCGCCACCTTGCCCTCTATGACGGCGAGGATGGGCTTGATGCCCAGCATACCGCCCGCCACAGCGGCGGCGGCGGACAGTCTGCCGCCCTTGCGCAGGTACTTCAGATCGTCCACGGCAGCTACCAGATGCAGGTGCTGCTTGGCCTTTTCCAGATCGGCGGCGATCTGGGTGATCGTCTTACCGGCGTCCCGCAGCTGCACAGCCAGCCGCACCAGCAAGGACTGCCCCAGACAGACGTTCTCGGTGTTCACGAACACCACATTATCCACGTTGGCAAGGTCGGCAGCAAGTCTGGCGCACTGACCGGTGCCGGACAGCGCATCGGACAAAAAGATGCCCAGCACCTCGTCTCCGGCGGCAGCGGCGTCCAGATACAGCCGCTCGAACTGCTCCGGGCTGGGCTGGCTGGTGGTGGGCAGCTTGCGGCAGGCTGCCAGATGGGTATAGTATTCGCTGGGGGTCATGTCGATGCCGTCCCGCAGGACGGTGCCGTCCTCCAGCGTCACGTTCAGGGGGATCACGGTCACGCCCAGCTGCTGCGCCTCGGCGGGCAGGATGTCGCACGCGGAATCGGTGAGGATACGGATCATAATAATACCTCCGGTCTACCGGTAAAATACAGTATACACAACGCTTTCATCAAAAAGGTTGGAAATCATTATACCACCATTTAGGGCGATGTGTCAATGATTTGCATAAATTTGCCGCGACAGAACGCCCAAACCTTGCGCACCCGGCGGCAGATATGGTACTATAACCGGGAACGAACCATAGCAGGAGGAGACCGATCATGCACAAGCTGAACCCCCGCACCGCCGCGCTGCTTTCGGCCTTTGGCTGGGCGGTGGGGTATCTGCTGGCGGGCAAGGTGCTGGCGGTGCTGCTGCCCGTGCCGCCCGGCGGC
>ERZ791923.3174-NODE-3174-length-13051-cov-3.246768_pt1 | contig 13051 bp, 17 predicted proteins | sample MGYA00510133_ERZ791923 | MGnify/ENA primary metagenome ERZ791923 (study PRJEB30046, sample SAMN00792106) | human gut metagenome | study: EMG produced TPA metagenomics assembly of the A metagenome-wide association study of gut microbiota in type 2... | reverse complement strand
TGTGGCGAGGATTATAATGATGGAACCCTGCTCCGGCTTCCCGCCGCAGCGCTGGCGCAGCCCCTCGGCGATCTCGCGGCCTACATGGCGGCCACCGATGACGAGGTTGCCCGCCATGCCGAAGTTGCTCATGACCAGCGCGCCGACGGTATACTCCTTGCCGTCCATCGGGACAAGGCGCGAAGCGGAGCCGATGCCGCCCTTGAGGTCCATACATACCATGCCGGTGCCGCCGCCGACGGCGCCCTCTGCAAAGACGCTGTCTGCGCTGCTGATGGCGCGATGCACATCGTCCTCGGTGAGATGGCAGCCGCGGATGTCGTTCAGCTCGCCGTCATTGCATTCCATTACCACGCTGTTGACTGTACCGGTGGTAACGCCGATCTCCGGATTTTCGTCTATGGCGCGGTGGACCAGTGCATTCAGCGCCGTGCCGACTGAAAACGTACTGGTCAGAACGATGGGCGTCTCAATGGTGCCGAGCTCTTCTACTTGAATCAGACCGGCGCTTTTGCCGAAGCCGTTGAGTACTGCCGCGCCGGCCATGCACTTGTCGCGAAACAGATTGCCGCTATGGGGCAGGATGACCGTACAACCGGTATGGACTCCTTTTTCCGGATCGGTGCGTGTTGTGTGGCCGACCCGCACACCGGGAACATCCGTGATGAGGTTCCGCGGTCCGCGCTGCCATTTGTGATAAAGCTCAAATTCAAAATTCTGACCAAGTCCCATGACTGATTCCTCGCTTCCGTTGCTTGCGCTGCCCGGCTGCGCTGCGTGACCCCTGCGGCCGCCGCACTTGTGTCCCGGACAGGTACTGCTTTATAAAAAGCAAATTCCGTGCCAATTCTGCGCTTTTTTTGAAAAAAAGAAAAAATTTTTTGAAGTGCCAAAAAGCCCAGGAAATCCGGGCTTTTTTCGTTCCGGCCCCGTCCGCCGGGCCTTGACAAATGGACCGGAAGCCGGTATGATTCGGTTAAAAGAACTGGATGAAACCGGATAAATCCGGATTTATACGAAAAATGGGAGGCCTCGCCATGACGACACTGACGCTGGTTTTTCAGAACCCGGACACATCTCAGGCCATCGAGCTGATGCGCCGCACCTTTGAGGAGGTCTTCCTCCACAGTGTCCGGGTGGAGGTCTGCTACATGGACCGCATCGGCGAAGCGGAGCAGCTCCGGGCCGATGTACTGGTGGTGAACCGCAACGTCTCACTGCTGGCCCTGCGGCCCCATGCGTCCTCGTTCCGGAACGTGGTGTTCATGACGCGAAGCATCCGGAAGAAGTACCTCAGTGACATTCTGGCCATCCCTGCCGGCACGGACGTGCTGCTGGTCAACGACACGCCGGACAACGCCCGGGAGATGATCGAGACGCTCTACGAGCTGGGCATCGGCCACCTGAACCTTATCCCCTTTGAGCCGGACCGGGAGGCGCGGGGCGACTACCGCAGCATTCAGTACGCCATCACGCCCAACGAGCCCCAGCTCGTTCCCGCCCGCATACCCCATGTGCTGAACACGGAGTACCGCGTCGTGGGCTTTGACACCATAATCAATGCGGCGGCGGTGCTGAATCTCACCTCGGACCGCATCGCCAGCAGCCTCATCCGCTACATCTCCGGCATCGTGGAGCCGCTGCACGGTTATCGTACCAGCTACTTCAACAGCTTTCTCAAGGAGCGGCTGCTCAACGAATATGTCTACGATGCAACCTCAGCCATCTTTGCTGCAGACTCGGCAGGGCGCATCATCTATCACAACCGACGGGCAGCAGAGCTGTTCCAGCTGGATAGCGAAACAGCCCGAACAGTCCGCGACTGCCTGCCGCCGGAGCTGCTGGAGGTACTCGGTTCTGCACCGGATTTGCGGCGCTGTCCAGTGAGTCTTGATGCCGGAGATTTTCTCGTGCGGAAATCTACCATCATTGTGGGCGAAGAGACGCTCGGCTGCTTTGTATCGCTGCAGGACGAGATCACGCTGCGCGGTGACGAGGCTGCTTTCCGCCGCCTGCGAGAGAAGGGGTTTTACGCGAAGCATACTTTCTCGGACGTCCTTCACCGCTCTGCCAGCATGGACAAGTGCATCGCTTTGGCAAAAAAGGCGGCGGCGACGGAGTACACGCTGCTTATTGAGGGAGAAAGCGGCACGGGCAAGGAACTTTTTGCGCAGGCGATCCACAACGCCTCGCCCCGGCGCGATCAGCCGTTCATCGCCGTGAACTGCGCGGCGATCTCCGAGTCGCTGCTGGAATCAGAGCTGTTCGGCTACGAAGAAGGCGCGTTCACCGGCGCGAAGAAGAAAGGACGGCTCGGCTACTTTGAGATGGCAGACCAGGGCACCATCTTTCTCGATGAGATCGGCGATATTTCACCGCGGCTCCAACTTGGGCTGCTGCGCGTTCTTCAGGAAAAACAGGTCATGCGCGTCGGCAGCGACCGCATTGTAAGCATTGATGTCCGGGTTGTAGCCGCCACAAATAAGGATCTCTGGCATGAGGTGGAATTGGGACATTTCCGGCGGGACCTGTTTTTCCGGCTGCACACCATATCCATCCTTCTGCCGCCGCTGCGGGAACGACAGGAGGACATTCCGGCTTTGTTCCGGGATTTCATGGGCAAGGATTTCTACCGGATTTCGCCGGAGCAGCTCACAGCGCTGCAGCGCTATGATTGGCCCGGCAACATCAGGGAGCTGGAAAACTGCGCGCTCTACTGCAAGGCGATGGGGGAACTGCCGCAGTGGGTGGTAGCGTATGAGCGTGCGCCTGAAACAGGAGTTGGCAGGGACTTGCCGATGGCAGTGCTGCGCGCCGTGACGGCAGGCGAGAGTGCCGGTAGCGGTGTTGGACGAGAGCGGCTTTTACAGACGCTTCGGGCGCAGGGACTGCGCCTGAGCGATGCGTCGCTGCGAAAGCTGCTGCGCGAACTGGCGGAGGAAGGATTGCTTGCGATCGGCAGCGGGCGCCAGGGCACCCGCCTCACCGATGCGGGGCGTTGTGCTTTAACGCGGCCGGAGCTGCCGCAAAGCGTATGTTCTGCCGACAAATAAAAACCTCCGCAAAATGTTCTTTGCGTCACCTGTGCAGAATTGCCCGCCGGGTTTTCCCGGCGGGCAATTCCTTGCAGGTCGTGATTGGAGCGTGCCTGAAAAAGCAGAAAAATCAAACGCTATTTGGAGCGGCGCTGATTTGCGGCGGCGATGCCGAGCTGCGCACGGTATTTTGCCACGGTTCGTCGGGAAACATTGAGTCCGGCGGCACTGAGTGCAAGCCGCAGCGCTTTGTCTGACAACGGCACCGCCGGGTCCTCCTGCGATACGAACCATGCGAGCTTTTGCCGCACAGTTTCGCCCGCAACAGAGCCACCGACCGTCGAGGCAGCCGTGAAGAGGGTCCTGAGCGGAATACTTCGTCCGCGGAACTCCACCAGCTTCTCGTTGACAGCGCGGCTTACCGTAGATACGCTGACGCCCAGCCGCTCTGCCATCTCGCCCATGGCGAGGGGGCGGAGTGTTCCGCTGCGGAAATAGTCGCCCTGCAGGTCCGCCAACGCGGCGAGCAGCGCTGTGAGTGTGTCCCGGCGTGCCTGAAGCGCACCGGACAGAGCGTTTGCTTCTGTCAGCTTTTCACGTACATAGGTCCGGACCGAATTGTCGCCGCTTTCCTGAAGCGCTGCGGCATAGTTCCGGTTCACCGTGAGCCGGGGCAAAGCACGTTCGTTCAATTCCATGACGACGGTTTCGCCCTCAACATGTACCACGGCGTCCGGAACGGCGTACTGGGGCGGCGCAGCGGCGCCGAAGCCTGCAGCAGGAATGGGGTTGAGTGCAGTGAGAACCGCAGCCGCCCGGCGAATTTCTGCCTCTGAGGCGTGAAACTTCCGGCTCAGCTTTGCATAGTCCTTTGCTGCCAATGCCTCCAACCCATCTCGCGCCATGCGGACCGTCAGCGCATTGAAGTCCGGACCCTGGGCAAGCTGGAGAATCAGACATTCCGTCAGATCGCGTGCGCCGACGCCGGGTGGGTCCAGCATCTGAAGCGCAAACAGCGCCTGCTCCGCTTCTGCTTTCGAACAGCCCTGTTCTACTGCAAGCTCTTCCAGCGGGATGGTCAGATAGCCCCGCTCATCCAGACAGTCTGTCAGATAGAGACATAGACGAAGAAATGATCCCGGCTTCAGAAGCTGAGACTGCCGCAGCTGGGCTGCCAGATGCTCAGGAAATGTTTCTGTATGCGCACCTGCAAGATTTTCCAAAGAATTGTCGTCGCCTCCGCTGCTGGGTAAATTGTCCCAGCGGAAGGCTTCGCGCAGCACGGTGTGTCCCTCTGCTGCGAGCGTCCCAACTCCGGGCAGCTCTACCTCCAAAAGCGGATTGGAAAGAGCAGCGTCCTGAAGACGGGAGGCAAGCTCACACACCGGCAGCTGCAAAAGCTCCAGAGATTGCAGCATGGCAGCTGTCATGCTGAGCTTCTGACTCTGTTTCTGCGTCAGTTCCATTCTGCGCGGTCTCCTTTCTCTTCCTGCAAAGTGCTGTGTTTTGAATGTCGCTCTGAGTGCACCGGGTAGCACTGCGCGGCGCAGCGTCAAGCGTAAAGCGGCGCGGAGGCGCGCTGCCGCAGATGAAAAGTGAGCAGCCGCGCTGCGGCTGCCCGGTATGTTCCTAGTGAGGCAATTTGTCGATCGTGCAGCATGTACTGCCGCTTTTTGTCCACAGTTGCGCAGACATCCAAAAGACTTCACGGGGACAAGCCGATTTTATTTTAAACATTATAGCACGTTTTTTTCTGATTTCAATGTGCTGCGTCCGGAAAGCGGAGGATTTCCTGTAGGGCACGTCGCACAGGAAGCGGACTATGTACATCCACATGGTATCCAGAAACAGCTGCTTCAGAAACGCATTTTGCAATTTCTTTTTGGAGAGGCAGCCGCCTGTCAACAGTGCAGCTCTGATTGGGCGTGCGTTTGCAGCAGAATCATACTGCGTCATAGTCAATGCCGCTGTTGCGACGGTATAGGAACGCGTGAAGTATTTGCGGAGCTTTTCAACGGAAGGGTGATGTCGTTTTTCTCCGGTTTCTTCTACTCCATCATAATGGAGAGACAGGCGCGCTTGCTCAGTTTGCCACTTTGACTGTGTTTTGCATTCACTGCGCCTGCGAGAGCGAGGGTGTGGACTATTCACTGTCGATGCCTTCTAGAAGAAAGCCCTGTTTCTTGTGCGTCAGCACTGCGATCTGGTAGGCAGGACTGAAGATGATTTTCTTTTCGTCCACCATCTTCTGAAGATCCGGAACTAACTGCGTCAGAACAATGTAGTTGCGAATGGCAACATCGTCTTGGGTGAGAAGAAAAACGCTTACACCGCGGAGCAAAAGAAGGCATTCGCAGAGGAGAAGAATGCGATTTATCGCGGCTATCTGCAAACGATGACACCAGCCGATCTGGACGAAGATGTGCGCAGCACACTGCTGAAGCTGCGCGCGGACGGTCATAAACTGGCCGTGGGTTCGTCCAGCAAGAATGCTCCGCTGATTCTGGAGCGCATTGGGCTTGGCAGCTTTTTCGATGCAGTTGCCGACGGAACTCAGATCACCCACTCCAAGCCAGACCCTGAGGTGTTCCTTTTGGCGGCAAAGCTCCTTGGCGTAAAGCCGGATGCGGCACTCGTTGTGGAGGACGCTGAAGCTGGCATACAGGCGGCCAAAGCCGGTGGTTTCTGCGCTGCGGGCATCGGTCCCGCGGCAAATTCCTTGCTTGCGGATTTCCGTTTGCAAAAGCTTTCCGACCTGCTGAAAACGCCTGCGTAAAAGGACTGAATTCTGCTCCGCTATAGACAAAGAGCTACCGCAATATTTTTCCTATACTTTTTAGCCGTTTTTGGTGGTTTTCTCTCGATTTTAATTCCTTTCCTAACATCTTGTGACCCACATCTCCCATGTGTTCCACACCTGTCTGTGGCATTTTATGTGGTCAAAGGCAAAGCCTCGCCGGAGCAATTCCGGCGGGGCTTTGCGGTATTCTCGGCAGCCTGCTTTTCCACTCGGTGAACAACACGAAAACCGCACTGGGGCCACCCCATGAGGTGGGATGCCATAATCAAAGAAAACAGACAGCACGGCGTGAGATCTTCCGGGAAGAGCGAAGCTGGAGAAAAGACGGGTGTGGCGTGTAAAGAACGCCTCCATATCCTGATGAAGAGACGCAGATGCAGGCACATACCGCATTTGCCGATGACCGCAGAAACCTTCGCATTGAAACAACGGATGGCCTCCGCTTCTTTATCTCTTTCCATCCGAGTTTTGACTGGATTAATGGCAGCGGTACTATGTCCTACTTCAAGATCGACGAGCAGATGCACGCGTGGATCGATAGAAATCTGAACTAAGTAAAACAGCGCAGCTTCTGATCGGGAGCTGCGCCGTTTTATGTAAATATGTCAAAAGTAATAATTAAAAGATGCACACCCCTTGGCTCAAAATGCACACCCCACAGACCTTTCGTTAAATGGTATAGAGGGGTAAAACGGAAAAGACTCCACGGTGACCATTTCAGAATCACCGTAGAGCCTGTTATCGTTAAAAAATATAGAAAAACCCTTGTTAATAGGGGCTTTTGCAAAAAGAAACTGGACACCCGCTTCGATACTCATTGTATCAAAACTGGTGTCCAGTTATGGTCGGAGTGTCGGGATTCGAACTATAGGACGAAAACGCACGGGCATTGAAAACACAGGGCGATTTTGAGGCGTGACAAATTTCATGACAAAATTGATGCGCGGAGCGTGGCGACGGTATCAGCATAGTCGGTTTTTGTGATATGCGTATAGATCCGCTTCATGGTCTTCGGATCAGACCAGCCGCCGATGGACATGATGATTTTCTCAGGGATGCGCTTATGGACGCAGAGCGAACAGAAGGAATGGCGCAGCCCGTGTGTGCCGACTTCGGGAAGACCAGCGGCTTTGCAGATCCAGTTGATATGGCGGCATAGCGTGTTTTCTCCACCCGTGTAGACGAACTCCGCAGAAGTGTCGGCGGCTTTGACAAGCTCACAGAGCCGGTCAATGAAGATCGGCACGTCGCGCCGGGAGGATGTGTTTTTGTTGGTGCTTTTGTTCTCCAGACCGTTTTTCCCGCGGACAGTCGCGCCGCGGACGTGGATGACCTTTTTCTTCGTGTCGATGCTGCTCCAGCGCATCCCTAAGACCTCGGAGCGGCGAAGGGAATGGAGCGCCAGCAGGATCGGGATCTCCAGCTTGTCGCCCTCGGCGGCTTTAAGAAAGACGGGGATCTCTTCGGGCTGAAGGAAGGGTTTTTCATCCTGCACAAGCTGGGGAAGACGCACCTTCGGGATGCGCAGCTCTTTGTAGTTCAGCGCGGCAGTAATGAGCGCCCAGCAGTTCAAGACGGTCTTCGGGGCGAATTTCTTTGCTTCGGCATTGATAGCCTTCTGGCAAACGGTATCGGAGAGATCAGCGAGACCGAGGACGGTCAAAGGCTGGAAGTGGTTCTTCCGGTAGGACTGATAATTCAGAATCGTCGTAGGGGATGTGGTCGGACCCTGGATGAAGTCGATGTATTCATCGATCAGAGCGCCGAGGGTCTGCCCGCGGGCTTTTGCATCCTGCGATTCTTTCAGCACGCCGATCTTGAATTTCAGCGCCAGATCTTCGATGACATCCGGATCGTCTCCGGTGAACGTCTTACTGACGCCGCAGACCATGACGCGGCAGCGGTAAGAGCCCGATGGCAGAAGCTCTGCTTCGGGTACTTTGATCTTTTTCATAAAAGTCCTCCTTGCACAAGACCCCGCGCCTATGATACAATAGAGGCGCAGTTAGGCCGTATTTCTGATTCGGCATAGTGGGTAAACCTGCCTTTATAATCAATATGTCCGACTGCATCGCTCCGGAGTGCTGGAACACTCTGGGGCTGAGCCGTCTCCGATGCTGGAACATCGGGGGCGGCTTTTTTTTTGTTATATTCCGAGAAAGAAGTAATATTGGACAAAAATGGAAATCTTCCATTGGGCGATGAAAAAAGTTACATTCTCAGCAAATGTTACCGCGAATGTTACCGCGAATGTTACCGCAAAAAACCAGTAATACCAATGGTTTTTCGGCTTAGGGTAACAAAGTAACATTTTTTCTCTATAGAGAAGAAAATAAAAGAGGTAAAGGCTAAAAAAATCTATACGTCTTAATTTTGCGGGTGTTACGCGCGTGCGCCCGCGTGCGAGGGCGGTCAAAAATACAGCTCGGCGGCGGTATTGCCGTGGATGTAAAGACTGACGGCTTTCCGCATGAACTGCTCCGTCACGCCGAAGAACTCGGCAAGATCCCACATATCCGTGTGTCCAGCAGCGATAGCCGCGTCCAGCTCGCAGCGGGGGATCAGGCGGTGGATTGCCCATTTGTCCGCGCGGTTTTCGTGCCATTGCCGGGCGTTCTGCGGGGCGCGGCGCGTGTAAAAGCTGCCGGTTTCGCAGTGTCCCAGCTCGTGGGCAAGGTGGACCCGAAGGGCGCTGGAGCCCTCCAGAACATTTTCGTCTACACCGATGCAGCATTGCCCTGATGTGAGCTGAACCGATACAGAACCATTTGCGGGCAGATCTGCACGCAGGATCTCAATGCCGTGCTTCTCCGCCAAACGGTATAGCGATAGAGTGGATTTCACTTTTTCTTGTCATCCTCCCGCTTTTTCACAAAAGCAGCGAAAGTCTTGACTTCCTGGTACATGGCATCCGTGATGTCATCTGAGCCGCCGAAGAGCGCAAACTTAATATCGTCCTCCGAGGGTGCGCGTCTGCCGGTTTCGGCAGGCGCGTTTTGCGTATCCGCGCCTTCGGGATCATCGGTGCGTCCGATCAGATAGTCGATGGTGGTATCGAAGAACTCAGCCAGTTTGATCAGCATTTCACTGTTCGGCTCGCGATCTCCCTTTTCCCAGCTTACGTAGGTCGTATATGGGATTTCAAGTCCGCGTGCCGCTTCTCTCATGTTCATGCCTGCGTCTCTGCGGATTTTTTCAAGATTGTTCACGTCAAAGCCCCCTGTCAAGGTTTCCTCTATTATTACGCATTATGAGTAAAATGTCAATAGATAATATACGCATTTTGCAAAACTGCACAAAAATACATTACGCGATTTGTGAATTTTTGCGCTTTACAAATACGCAAAATGCGTATATCATATGGAACATACGCAGAGCGCGTAACATGAGGGAGGTGAACAACATGAAATATCCGAACATTGCAGCCGAGCGCGTCCGTCGTGGGCTGAGCCAGGATGATCTGGCGCGCGAGATGCGCGTCACCCGGAAGACCATTTACAACTGGGAAGTTCTCGGAAACATCCCCGCGTCCTCGGTCGGAAAGCTGGCAGACTTCTTCGGCGTCAGCGCGGATTATCTGCTCGGCAGAACCGCTTCGGCTGCTACATAAGAGCATATCACAAACAATGTCCCATAATTCGGACAAAAGGAGGAACATCCCATGAAAGAGTACAAATACCGCATTTCCATGAAGGACAAGGAAACGGGAGAACACCTGCATCTTTATGTTTGGGGGCAGAACTGCGATGAAGCCACACATAAGCTGTCGCATACGCTGTTCGGCGTGAACGGTCAGTACATCTGGTGCGGCTCCGGTCCGGAATACGATGACCACGGCAAGCTGATTAGCCGGGAGGCTTCGGCATGAGTACCGTCGGGCAGAACATCCGCGAGGCGCGGCGCAGAGCCGGGCTTCGCACGGAGGCGCTGGCGCGGCGGATCGGCTACTCGGCGAGCGCCATCGAGACATATGAGCGCGGGAAGATTATTCCGAAGCTCGATGTGATCGAAGCCCTCGCCGCCGCGCTGAACGTTCCGCCGTGGGAGCTTTGCGGCTGGGACGCGCCGAAGACGAAACCGGAGCCGAAGCCCGGATATGTCGCGCTGCGCGAACAGCTTTCAAAGCTCACGTACAAGGCGAATGCCGAGCAGCTGGATCTTACCGTGCGATTTTTGCGGGCGATGATCGAGCCGCCGCGCTGATAGGAGGCGAAACCATGCCGAAGGAAAAAGTGAACCGGACGCCCGACTACAAGCTGCGGGTGCGTATCCGGGGCGAGATCGACGCGCAGGGCGTTCCGATCTCGAAGGCGTGCGAGTATGCCGGGGTCAGCGTGAGAACCTTCTACCGGCTCTTGAAGGAGCCGATGCGATATTTCCCGGAGACGCTGGAACTGATGCGGAACCTGTCCATCCCCATCGAGGACGTCCGCGGCATGATCCAGTATCCGTGGTAGAGAGAAAGGAGAATGAAAAAATGTCTGATGTTGAAAGAATCACAGCCCGGAATCACGACCGGGCGCGGATGGAAGAAGCGTTCCGCCGTATGCGGCAGCGTCCGCCGAGAAGACCGCACCACCGGTCCGGTATCTCGCTGGTTCTGTACGTTATCACGGGCGGTTTGCTGGCAATCGGTTTTTCCGGTCTGGTTCTGCCCGGCACAAACCCCGATTTCATCGCCGCGTATCTCGGTCTCGCGGCGGTCAGCTTCGGCGGCGCGTGGCTGATGGAGGAAGAATGATGGCATACGCCCGGTGCTGCCCGTTCTGCGGCGCGTATCTCGACCCGTGCGAGATCTGCGACTGCCAGACGGAAGAAAAAGAAACTGCCGCCCCCAGAGACGCAACCTCTGAAAGCGGCACAGAAAATATATCCACCACAACTTTACACCACAAGGAGGAAAAAGTCAATGTTTGAAATCAAAGTTATCATCAGCTGCCCCGATCTCGTTGCAGCGGCTGAAATGCTCGTCAAGGCGCTCCGCCCCGCAGCGGCAGAAAGCGAAGCCCCGGCAGAGCCGAAGAAGACCACGAAGCGCGGCAGCAAGGCAAAGCAGGAGGTTGAGCTTGTGCCGAACGCGATGGAAGAGCCCGCGCCCCAGCAGCCGGTCGTTCTGCCTATGCCGCAGGCGATGGCACAGCCGCAGGTCATACCCCAGCAGCCCGTTGCTCAGCCGCAGCCGCTGGTTCAGCCGCAGCCCATGATGCAGCCGCCCCAGCCCATGCCGACGCAGCAGCCGGTCATGCAGCCGCCTGTGACGGGAGCGCCCGGCTACACGGCAGAGCAGATCAGCAGAGCGGGCGCAGAGTTGGTGCAGACCGATCCGACGAAGATGCAGGCGCTTCTGGCGATGCTCCAGCAGTTCGGCGTGGCGACGATCCAGATGCTGAAGCCCGAGCAGTTCGGCGCGTTCGCAAACGGTCTGCGGAGCCTCGGCGCACGGCTGTAAGGGAGGCAGAACCATGCCAACACCTGAACAGCACGCGGTGCTGTCTGCCAGCAGCTCGGCGCGATGGCTGAACTGTACGGCGTCGGCGCGGCTTGCGGAGAAATGCCCGCGGCAGGATACCGCGTACACGACGGCGGGAACGCTGGCGCACAAGCTGGCAGAGCTGAAGGCGCGGAAGTATTTTCTCGGTCCGATGAGCCAGAAGGACTACCGCGCGGAGCTTGCCGTCATCCAGAAAGACCCCGCCTACGACAAGGGCATGGACAGCGCAACGGATCTCTACTTAGACCATTTGAAGGAGCTTACGATGGCATACGGCAGCCAGCCGTTCGTCGCGCTGGAATCGCGCGTGGACTACAGCGACTGGGCTCCGGAGGGCTTCGGCACGGCAGACTGCCTGATTATCAGCGCGGACAAGCTCTGCGTCGTGGACTACAAAAACGGCGCGGGCGTGGATGTGCCAGCCGAGGACAATTCCCAGATGAAGCTCTATGCGCTGGGCGCTCTGAAGCTCTACGCGCCGATCTACGGCGATTCTATTCAGGTCATCAGTTTATCCATCGTGCAGCCGCACGCAGGCGGTGTGAAGCGCTGGGAGACGACGCGCGAAGATCTGATGTTCTGGGGCAAGCATACCGTCTGGCCGCGTGCGCAGCTGGCGTTTCACGGCGAGGGTACGCCGAAGCCGGGCGAATGGTGCGAGAAGACCTTCTGCCCGATGCGGCATCAATGCCGCGCCTATGGAGACTGGGCGGCGAAGCTGGCATTTCTGCCGCAGACTCCGCCCGAACAACTCAGCCCCGAAGATCTCGGAGAGCGCTTTGCGCTGGTCAAGCGCATCGAGGCATACGCAAAATCACTCAAGGATTATGTGGAAAAGCAGCTTCTCGCGGGGGCAAGCATTCCCGGCTGCAAGCTGGTTGCGGGGCGTTCCTCGCGGGCATGGCTGAACGGCACGGATGCGGCGTTCGATCAGCTGCGAGCCCGCGGCATCTCGGACGCGATGCTCTACACGAAAGAGCCGGTCACGGTTGCGGGGCTGGAAAAGCTGCTCGGCGCGAAGCTCTTCAAGGAGCAAGCCGAGGATCTTGTAATGAAGCTGCCGGGCAAACCGGCGGCAGTTTTGGAAAGCGACAAGCGCCCGGCGTACACAGCCGCCGCTGCCGCATTTGCTGAAAGCTGAAAGGAGTTTTTACGATGGCTATTACGATCAACAATGTCCGTTTTTCCTATTGCAATCTGCTTCAGGCAGTGACGAAGCCGGGCCAGACGGAGGCAAAGTTCTCTGTTACGGTCCTGGTTCCGAAGACCAACACGGCGGCGAAGGCCGCCATTGACGCGGCGGTTCAGCAGGCAATCGAGCAGGGTGTTTCGAAGTGCTGGAACGGTGTTCGCCCGCCGCTGATTGCGATCTGCGTTTACGATGGCGACGGTCAGCGCCCGTCCGACGGTATGCCCTTCGGCGAGGAGTGCAAGGGTATGTGGGTCTTCACGGCATCGAGCAAGGCGGCGAACCCGCCCGAGGTTGTGGATGCAAACGTGCAGCGCATCATCAATCCCGCAGAGGTCTATTCCGGTATGTGGGGCAATATCAACGTCAATTTCTTCCCGTATGCCAACGGCGGCAAGAAGGGCATCGGCTGCGGTCTGAACTGCGTACAGAAGACCCGCGACGATGAGGCGCTGGCGGGTCATGTGTCCGCGCAGGAGGCGTTCAGCGCCGTCCAGCCGCAGCAGACCTATGCAGCACCTGCCGCGCCGCAGCAG
>ERZ791923.3173-NODE-3173-length-13054-cov-5.502577_pt1 | contig 13054 bp, 10 predicted proteins | sample MGYA00510133_ERZ791923 | MGnify/ENA primary metagenome ERZ791923 (study PRJEB30046, sample SAMN00792106) | human gut metagenome | study: EMG produced TPA metagenomics assembly of the A metagenome-wide association study of gut microbiota in type 2... | reverse complement strand
CAGCTGCCGCACCTCGCTCGCCGTATCGGCACTTAGAATTATGCGGTATTGCCTATAATGTAATTCGTGAAAATAATTAAAGTTTTTCGCCAGGCCTTTTTTCAAAAAGGCCGCAAAGACTCCCCGTAACTGCCTTAATAGAACCCGTAACTTGGCAAAATCTTGGTGCTCTGCGCCCACAGGGTCGGCACGGGCAAGCCGGACAGAACGGGATAGAACCAGGCAAAGCACACCAGCGCCGCAATGCACAGCCCCGCGCCAATCTTTTTGGCGCGGTCCTGCCGCTTCATCTGCGTTAAAACCAGCACAATGGCCGTCAACGCAAAGACCGAGCTGGGGAAGTAATGGTACATGAAAGTGCAGCGCGATACCAGCATCCAGGAAAGCAGCTGGCTGGCGTACAAGATCAGAACGCCCGCTCCCTTTGCCGTGCCGCGAGCCGAAACCTGGCGCCACAGCAGCAGCAAAATGCAGAACAGCCCCGCCCAGCAAATGACCGGGTTATAAAAACCCGCAATGCTGCCCTGAAGCCCAGCTTCCAGGTAAGAATTTTTGTAATACCACACTGGGCGCAGGTCCAGCAGCCAGGTGTACCAGCGGCTTTCAAACGGGTGGGTTGCTTTCAGGGTGGAATGGTACCAGTACATGTAGGTTTGGCAATCCCACCAATCCCGCAAACCAAAAGTAGGGTCTTTCCACCAATAAGGCAGGTAGGATGCAAGATAGATCAGGAACGGCACAACGATGTAAAACGCCACACCGCCCACAGCAGCCATCCGGAATTCTTTCCAGAAGCCCGGCTGTTTTTGCTTCCAGCGGGCATACAGCACACCCAGGTACAATACCGCAAGCCCTGCCCCGGCATAAATTCCGGTCCACTTGGATGCACACCCAAGCCCAAATGCCACGCCGCCCAGTGCCATGGGCAGCAACGAGCCGTTTACGCCGTTTTGCAGCACGCTCTGGCAATACCATACCATAAAATATGCGCCTAACAGGATAAAGAACGTACCGTAAATATCGATTGTGGCAATGCGGCTTTGGGAAAATCGCATGAACCCAGCGGCAATCAGCGCACCTGCCATGGCCCCGGCCCAGCGTTTGTGGGTCAGACGGCGGGCAAAGCACCACATCAGCGGCACCAGCATCACGCCGAACAGCGTTCCGGCACAGCGCCAGCCAAAGGCTGTCATTCCAAAAATAGCAATGCCCAGCATGATAAAATCTTTGCCCAGCGGCGGGTGGGTGGTTTCGTATGCCGTCATGCGGTGCAGCATTTCGTACCCAGTACGGCCATGATAGATTTCATCGAAATACATGCTGTTCAGCTGGCTGATGGTATCTGGCACTTCGCTCTGCTCATCAAACAGGGCATCGCCGCCCGTTACCGGCACCAGCGCACCGGTGGCATCCCGCAGGGCCAGTTCAAACATCTGCGCATTTTCAATCGTTGCGGTCAGGGTCTGCCCTGCCGGAGCCGTGATGGCCGTTTTGGTCCAGCAGAACGGCGTTGCATAGCTCAGTTCCTTCCGGTACAGCTCATTGCCCGCTGCATCCGTGATGCGCAGGCTGCCGCCGGTGGAAATGCCGGGGTACACCCAGATTTCCACCGCGTCCTGCTGCGGGGTAAAGTCGATGGTTGCCGTGCTATCCGTAGCATCCACAGGGTTCTGCGGTGCTTTCATGCTGCCAAGGTAGGCAAAGCTCACCACAGCAACGATCAACGTCAGCGTTGCCAAGGCTTTCTTCTCTTTAGCCGTCCAAGCAGGCTGCGGATCAATGCGCAGGGTGCACAGTTCCAGCTTTTTCTGCACTGTTTTTGTTTTATCTTTTTCGATGGTTTCCACTTTTGCCAGTGGAGAAATCGCTCCATGGCGGCAGATGGCCCACGCGGTGAAAGCCAGCAGCACAAAGGCTGCCGTTTCGGCAAAGCCGACTGCCATGGCAAACTCGCGGCTGGTATCGCTGCTGAGCCACTCGTCATCGCTGCCTACCAGGGTATACACAGTTTCCAGGTTCAAGAAGCCCGTTATCGACAGACCAAACCCGGCGCCATACAGACGGATGTCATTCCAGCGCGCCGCAGCAAGCAGTACCAGCAGCATGCCCAGCACCAGGTAACGCTCGTGCATGCAATGGGCAAAGGTAAAAATCCCCACCGTGTAAAATGCTGCCAGCAGCAGCGGGGAAAACCGCCACGCCCGCCAGCTGATGACCGCTAGCACCACAAGCAGCACCGTGATAACAGCGATGTTGAAAATGCCCAGCACTTTCCAGCTCAGGTTAAACGCCGGGCAAGCATCCAGCGCCTGCCAGTTGCCGCCCAGCGCTGCAAACCAGTTGAACGCATTGATGGTGGCATACTGGTAGCCAGACGCCGTGGTGATGTACTTATCGACCAAGGACGGCACCAGATTTTTTGCCCCGTAAAACGGCAGGCCCGCCAGCAGCGGCGGCAGCAAAGCCAGCGCAGCACCGCCAAAAATCTGGCCGACCGATTTCAGCGGGCTTTTGCCATCCCGCACGGCATCCGCAATAGCCACCAAAAAGCAGACGGCCAGCACCGGCCCAGCCAACAGTGCCTGCGGCTTGATGGCCAGCGCCACGCCGTACAGCACCGCAGCGAGCAGGTAGCGGCGCTCTTCCAGCAGCCAGAAGCAGAGCAGCAGCGGCAGCGCAAAAGCCCCATCGATCTGCTTCCAGATGCCGGTATCAAACAAGGTCAGCGGGCAGAACGCCGCAAACAGCACCAGGCGGCGCTGTGCCCTGCCCTGCCCCATATACCGGCGGCTGATATGGTCCAGCAGCACCACGGCGGCACAATCACAGATTGCGGGGATCAGTGCCAGCAAAAAATAGGTCCAGCGGGATTCATAGCTCAGTTGGAGCGCCTTGCGCACCAGGCTGACCAGCCCCAGCACAAGGATGTAGCCGGGCGGGTAGTCCGCAAAATAATCGGCGCTGTAAAAGGCCGCGGGACCTTCGCTGGCCAGCTTATCCCCCCAGGCTACAAAGCAGCTCATATCATAGGTGTAGCCTTCAGTAACAAGGGCCAGCAGCAGGCGCGCGGCAAGCGCTGCGGCCAATATAATATACAGCGTTCGCTCTTCCTGTTTGGTTCTGGTATTTGTCATTCTGAACTCTCCAGATCATGCAGCGTATTTGCCGCTGCAATAAAATAAGGAACTGGAAGCAGAGGCAGATGCTTCCCTGTTTCCAATTCCTTTGTTTTGCCGTGATTGTGCAGTAATAATTATAGCTTGGTCAGCTGCGGGCCCTTGGCGGTGTCCATCACATTCCAGCCCAGCTCAGTGATTTTGGCGCGCAGAGCATCGGCGCGGGCAAAGTCCTTGGCCTTTTTGGCTGCGGCACGCTCTTCCACCAGCTGCTTCACTTCGTCGGGGGCTTCCTCGGCCTTGCGGTTGTACATCAGGCCCAGCACACCGGTCAGCTCGTCAAACGTGGCGGCGGCCTTTTCCAACGTAGCCTTATCGGCAGCATCGGACATGGTGTTAATGTCCTTGACGAACTCAAAAATGGCGGCCAGAGCATCGGGGGTGTTCAGGTCGTCATCCATGGCGGTCTTGAACTTTTTGCGTGCTTCTTCGCACTTTTCAGTCAGGGCAGTGTCAGTGCCATGGGCATTGCGGATGGCAAAATCCAGGTTATCGCGGCAGGTGTACAGGCGCTCCAAGCTGTTCTTGCAGCTCTCGATCAGGTCCACCGTATAGTTCAGCGGCATGCGGTAACCAGCGGTGAGCATAAAATAACGGATCGGCTCATAGCCGTACTTATCGGCAATTTCACGCACGGTAAAGAAGTTGTTGGCGCTCTTGGACATCTTCTGGTTGTTGATGTTCAAAAAGCCGTTGTGCATCCAGTAATGGCTGAAGGTGCAGCCGTTGGCGCACTCCGACTGTGCAATCTCGTTTTCGTGATGGGGGAAGATCAGGTCCTGGCCGCCTGCATGCAGGTCGATGGTCTTGCCCAGGTGCTTACGGGCCATGGCGCTGCACTCAATGTGCCAGCCCGGACGACCCTGGCCCCAGGGGCTGTTCCAGGAAGGCTCGCCCGGCTTGGCTGCCTTCCAGACAGCAAAATCTGCGGGGTCTTCTTTCAGGTCGTTATCCATCTGGCTGCGCAGTTCGCGGTTGCCGCTTTCCAGGTCGTCCAGGTTCAGGTGGCTCAGCTTGCCGTAACCGGGATCAGACTTAACGCGGAAGTAGACATCGCCGTTGCGGGCAACGTAAGCATGTCCGGATTCGACCAGGTCCTTGACGATCTTGATGATCTCACCGATATGCTCGGTTGCGCGGGGGCGCACGGTGGGGGCCTTAACGTTCAGGCCCTCAGAATCTTTGATGTACTCGGCCTCGAACTTGCGGGCAACCTCCTGCATGGTGGTACCGTCCTCCTGGCCTTTTTTGATCAGTTTATCGTCAATATCGGTGATATTAGAGACATACAGCACCTTGTTGCCAAGGTACTCCAGATAGCGGCGCAGCGTGTCAAACACGATCATGGGGCGCGCATTGCCGATATGGATATAGTTATACACCGTAGGGCCGCAGACGTAAATGCGATAAACGCCCGGCTCCTGCGGGATAAAATCTTCCTTTTTGCGGGTCATGGTATTAAAAATCTGCATGGACAGGAACTTCCTTTCCCAACTTTGCTGGTACGGCGCGGCTAAACCTGCAAACCGTCCAGATTTATTATAGCCGCCCTGATAAGCGGTTGCAAGGGGGCAGCATCATTTTGCCTGCATAAAGCAGGAACGATTCTGCCACAGGTAGATGCAGCCGGAAAGTGCGGTAACGGCAGCAACGGCCCAGCACAGCACCTGGGTGGTAAAGCTGATAACCCCAACGCCGTCCGCCGGGGCGAGCGCCATGGCAAAGTAATAGAAGATGATGGTGACCATCTGCAGCACGGTTTTGACCTTGCCCCACATGTTTGCGGCAATGACGGTACCGGACTCTGCCGCAATCATGCGCACACCGGCCACAGCAAACTCGCGGAACATGATGATGGCCAGCACCACGGGGGAGCAGACACCGTCCACCACCATATAAATAATGGCGGCGGTGGTGAGCATTTTATCAGCCAGCGGGTCCATAAACTTGCCAAAGTCCGTTACCAGGTGGTTCTTGCGGGCCAGGTAGCCATCCAGGAAATCCGTAAAGCTGGCCACAGCAAACAGAATGCCCGCTATCAAGGCATACGTTGCGTTGAACCGGAGCGTGCCCATATGGCTCATGGCAGCAAATACCATAAAGAACGGCACCATGATGACACGCATCATCGTTAATTTGTTAGGCAGATTCATGGTTTATTCCTCCACTTTGCTTTCCGCATAACCATAAAGATCATAAGTATCGGCATCGGTGATGGTAACGTTATAGAACGCGCCGACTTCCAGCGGGGTATCTGCCGGGGTCATGATGCTGCCATCAATTTCCGGGCAGTCTGCTGCGGAGCGCAGCAGGTACATGCCGGTTTCATCGTCCACGCCATCACAGATGCACTCATAGGTCTTGCCGACCTTTTCCGCTTCCTTTTCCGCGCTGATCTCGGCCTGCAGCTCCATAATGTGGTCTGCGCGGCGCTGCTTGACTTCCTCGTCAATCTGGTTGTCCATCTTGGCGGCCACGGTGTTTTCCTCAGCGGAATAGGCAAAGCAGCCCAGGCGGTCAAACCTGACGGTTTTGACAAAGTCGCACAGCTCGCTGTACTGTTCCTCGGTCTCACCCGGGAAACCTGCAATCAGGGTGGTGCGCAGCGTGATGTTGGGGATGGCCGCGCGCAGGCGGCGGATGGCATCCTCAATTTCTTTGCGGCCGCCGCGGCGGTTCATGTTTTTCAGCACCTCGTCATCGCAGTGCTGGATGGGCAGATCGAGATACGGCACAACCTTATTGTTGCGCACAAGGGCTGCGATGAATTCATCGGAGATACGCTCCGGGTAGGCGTACAGCACACGGATCCAGCGGATGCCCTCAATGGTGTTCAGCTTATCCAACAGTTCGCAAACTGCGCCGGGTTTGCCCCAGTCCTCGCCGTAAGCGGTGGGGTCCTGCGCCACCAGGATCAGCTCTTTCACGCCCTCCCCGGCCAGCCAGCGAGCTTCGGCAACACAGTCGTCAATGGGGCGGCTGCGCAGCGGGCCGCGGATGAGCGGGATGGCACAGTAATGGCAGCGGTTGTTGCAGCCTTCGGCAATTTTCAGGTAAGCATAGTGGCGCGGCGTGCTGATAACACGGGCACCGCCCAGCTCCATATTGCATTTGGGGCCATAGCTTTCCACCTGGCCCGCGCCGTTGGCGGTCAGGCGCTCCACAATGGCGGGCAGAGCGGCGTTGGAGCCAATGCCCACAACGGCGTCCACTTCCGGCATTTCGCTCACAATCTGGGTTTTATAGCGCTCAGCCAGGCAGCCGGTCACGATCACCTTCAGGTTGGGGTTCTGCTGCTTATACTGGCAGGCCATCAAAATGTTTTCAATGGCTTCCTCTTTAGCGGACTGGATAAAGCCGCAGGTGTTGACAATAATAATGTCCGCCTGTTCGGGGTCCGCAACCGTCTGGTGGCCCGCCTTGATCAGCGCGTGGCAGAATACATCAGCATCGACCTGGTTTTTGGGGCATCCAAGGGAAATAATTGCAATATTCATGTATGGTTGTTCCTGTCTCTCTTTTCAGTATGTTATGTTGGGCTCTGCCGCTTGCTTGGGCAAAATTCAGGCAAAGCTATCCGTTCGGTGCATTGATACCACAATGCCGCAGGAGCATTTTTTGCCCCTGCGGTGTGTACTTTTTTGTGTTACGCTTCGGTTTCTTCTGTCTCGGCATCTGCCAATGCCTGGCGGATCACGCTGTGGGAGAACCCGCGCCGTGCCAAAGCGGCAGCTACCTGCTGCCATTTGCCCTGTGCCAGCTTTGCGGCATAGTGGCGTTCCACCAGTGCGCGGGCATTGGCCAGTTCCGGGTTTTCCTCCTCGCTTTGGGCAAACAGAGCTTCCACCGCTTCGGCGGCCGCGCCGCGGTCAATGCCTTTGGCGTGCAGATCATCCAGAATTGCACGGCGGCTCTTGCGCTTGCGCAGCAGCTCCGCCGCACGGCGGCGGGCAAAACCGGCGTCATCCAGCAGGTTCAGCTCCTGCATTTTTGCCACGGCGGCGGCAGCGCTGTGGGGGTCAAAGCTGCGGCAGAGCTTTTGATAAAGCTCCCCGGCTGCATGGTCCCGCAGGGCCAGCAGGTCCATGGCTTTATCCACAGCCTTGCGGGTGTCGCTTTTGGTCTGCAGGTCATGGATCTGCCATTCTTCCAGCTCATCCCCGGTATGCAGCCCCGCCATGGCAAAGGTGTCCTCGTCCAGCGAAAAGGCAAACTCGCCGTCAAGGAACAGCGCATAGCGGCCTCTTTTTGTTTCTTTTACCTGTGTCAGCTTCGGCATCGCTTATTCGTCAACCATGATGTCGAGGTCCATCTCGCTGCCGGTGGTCTTGGGTGCATCCGCCATGGGAGCGGCAGGGGCATCTTCAGCAGCAACGGGGGTAACAGCCGGCTTCTCCAGCGGCTTCACGGTTCCCTTTTTGCCGGCCGCCAGCAGACGGTCCGCATTTTCGCGCACCTGCTTTTCAATCTCAGCAGCCACATCAGGGTGTTCTTTCAGGTAGAGCTTGGCGTTATCGCGGCCCTGGCCCAGGCGGATATCGCCATAGTTGAACCATGCGCCGCTCTTTTGCACAATGCCCAGCTTAGCACCCAGATCGATCATTTCGCCCAGTTTGGAGATTCCCTCGCCGAACATGATGTCAAACTCGGCCTCACGGAACGGGGGTGCCACTTTGTTCTTGACGATCTTGGCGCGGGTACGGTTGCCGATAAAGGAACCGCTGGCGTCCTTCAGGCCCTCAATGCGGCGCACATCAATACGTACAGAGGAATAATACTTCAGGGCGCGGCCGCCGGTGGTCACTTCAGGGTTGCCGTACATCACACCGACTTTTTCGCGCAGCTGGTTAATAAAGATGCAGACGGTGTTTGTTTTGCCGATGATGCCGGTCAGCTTACGCAGAGCCTGGCTCATCAGGCGGGCCTGCAGGCCAACGTGGGAATCGCCCATTTCGCCTTCAATTTCGGCTTTGGGCACCATGGCAGCAACAGAGTCCACAACAATAGCGTCAATCGCGCCGGAGCGTACCAGAGCTTCGCAGATTTCCATGGCCTGCTCGCCGGTATCCGGCTGGCTGACCAGCAGGCTGTCAATGTCAACGCCAAGGGCGCGGGCATAGGTGGGATCCAGGGCGTGCTCAACGTCGATAAAGGCAACCTCGCCGCCCAGCTTCTGGGCTTCAGCCAGAACATGCAGGGCCAGGGTGGTTTTACCGGAAGATTCCGGCCCATATACCTCAATGATGCGTCCGCGTGGCAGGCCGCCGATGCCCAGCGCCAGGTCCAGCCCCAGGCTGCCGGTGGAAATGGCATCCACCTGCATGGCAACGTTGGTCCCAAGCTTCATCACGGCGCCTTTGCCAAACTGCTTTTCGATCTGGGCCAGTGCCGTCTCCAGCGCTGCCTTTTTATCCCCTGCCGGGCCGGTGGGGAGCTGCTTGGATGAACTTTCCTTTTTTGCTGCCATAAGTTTATATCTCCTTATCTGAGCGATCGTGCATTGTATCCCATATGCACCACAGGCAACTGCGGTGCTGCTTTTATTTTGTACGGCAGGTGCGCCGCTATCCAAATGGTCGTCCTGCGTTTATCAGGTATTATTATAACCAATCGCGGCACAAATTACAACCATTTGTTGTCATCTTTTCAAAATTTTCTTCGCATTTTCCACATTTCAGCTGCAAAACGTTGAAAATCAGATTTATTTCACCCGTTGGGCGTACACCACACGGTCGTTGCCGCCGTAATCCTTCCTTGCCTGCACTTGCTGCCAGCCGTTTTGGCGGCATATCTCCATCACATCCGCCCGCTGGGCACAGCCAATCTCAAACACCAGCCACCCACCGGGGCAGACAATATCACGGTAGTGGGCGGCAATGGCGCGGTAAAAATCCAACCCATCCGTTCCGCCGTCCAGCGCCATAGCTGGCTCGTGGGCGGTCTCCGGCATCAGGGCCTGCATCTCTGCCCCGGTCAGATACGGCGGGTTGGAGATGATCAGCTGCACGCTTTGGGGCATAAGCTCTCGCCAGTATTGCAGCACATCCGCTGCCTTTGCCTGCACACCGGTGCCATGTACGTTGGCTTGCAGGTATTGCAGCGCCTGCGGGCTTTTTTCCACGCAGGTCACGCTGGCACTTGGCACAAAATGGCGGATGCCAATGCCCAGGCAGCCAGTTCCGGCGCACAGGTCCAGCACCCGGGGCTCAGGTTTTCCCATCTGCTGCAACAGCTCAATGGCAGTTTCGCACACCACCTCGCTGTCTGCGCGGGGGCAGAGCACACCGGGGCCGACTTTGAAGGTCAACCCCAGAAAGTCCCACTCCCCTGCCAGGTATTGCAGTGGCACCCGCTGCATGCGCTGAGCCGCCAGTTCCGCCAGGCACTCAGCCTGCGGCCGGGTAAGCGGGTCAAACAGCAAGCGCGGATCTTTTCCAGCGGCAATGCGCAGCAGTTCGCGGGCGTCGTAATCAGCATCGGGGCAGCCTGCGGCCTGCAGAGCATCCTGCACCATGCGCACAGCCTGGCGCGGCAAAATGCCCGCCAGCTGCTGTGGGGCAAGCGGCGTTACCATTGGCCGTCCTCCGGCTTTTTGGGCAGTACGGGGGTAACGGCGGCGATGGCCACTTCAATCATGTCATCTTCCGGCTCAAAGGTCGTCAGGTGCTGCAGCCAAAGCCCCGGCACCGAAACAGCCCGTGCCAGCAGCGAGTTGGAACGCCCTGCCCACTTCAAAATCTCATAACAGATGCCCACCAGCAGCGGCAGCATGGCCAGCTTGTACAGCACGCGCAGCATGGTACCGCTCCACGGCAGCACCGCATACAGCACAATGCTGACCAGAATGACCAGAATCAAAAAACTGGTGCCGCAGCGGGGGTGGAACCGCGTATGTCTGCGGATGTTAGCAACCGTCAATTCCTCACCTGCCTCATAGCAGGCAATCGTTTTGTGCTCAGCCCCGTGGTACTGGAACATGCGGTGGATTTCCTTCATGCGAGTGCAGAGGAACATGTAACCCAAAAAGATTGCCAGCTTGAGCACTGCTTCCAAGATGACCCGCGGCCAACGCCCCATTGGGATCACTTTTGCCACCAGCCCAGTCAGGAACGTAGGCAGAAAGGTAAACAGAAAAATTGCCAGCACTACACCTGCGCAGGCGGAAAGGGTCATCAGCGCACTTTGTACCTTGGGGCCGGCGTGTTCGTCCAGCCAGCGGTCCAGCTTGCTCTCGTTCTGCTTTTCTTCCTCTTTTTCCTCTTCCGTCATGGCAATATCGGCGGAGTGCATCAGGTATTTGTACCCGTTCATCAGGTTTTCCACCATATTGCACACTCCGCGCACCAGGGGAACTTTATTGTACCAGTGGGTGGTCACATCGGAATAGCTTAGATCAATCGTGCCGTCCGGGCGGCGTACCGCGCAGCAGATTTTTTCAGGGCCGCGCATCATAATGCCCTCCATCAGGGCCTGGCCGCCCACAGAGGTACGGAATTTTTCAGTTGGACGTTGTTCTTGCGGCATGGGTTCTCCTTTATTTTTGCGGTCAAATCGGCGCGTGCAGATGTTCCTGCCCAGCGTGGTAGATGGGCAGGGTGATGGTAACGGTGGTACCCTGCCCCAACGTTGAGGTGATATCCGCCGTACCGCCCAGTGCTTTGGTGATCTCATCCACCACCGCCAGGCCGATGCCGGAACCACGCACGGCGTTTTTGGCTTTGAAGAATTTCATCTTTACGTTTTGCAGGTCATCCGGCGCAATGCCGCGGCCCTGATCCCGGATGCTGGCCGTTACGGTGGTGGCGGTGCGGGTCAGGGTAAAGAAAATGGTTCCTTCCGGCGGCGAATATTTGATAGCGTTATCAAATACGTTGACAAACACCTGGCGCAGGCGGGCGGGGTCAGCCCAAACGGGATACGGCTCCGGCGGTTCGTCATACACAAGGTGCAGCCCCTCCTGCCGGATGCGGGCTTCCACAAACAGGGCAGCGTCGGTGGCTTCGGCCACAAAATCCAGCACCTCGCAGTTCAGCTTGATGCCGTTTTGCAGGCGGGAAAAATCCAGCAGTTCCTCCACCATATCATACAGGCGGTCGGTCTCACTGCGGATAATGGTAATACCCTTGCGGTAGTTTTCGTCATCGGGGTCACGGATGTTGGCGATGGTTTCCACCCAGCCTTTGATGCTGGTCAGCGGAGTGCGCAGTTCGTGGCTGACAGAGGAGATGAACTCGTTTTTCATCCGTTCCGTTTTTGTCAGGTCCTCGGCCATCTGGTTGATGGCTTTGCACAGGCGGCCGATCTCATCGTCATACGGGGCATCCGGCAGGCGGGTGGTCAAATCGCCGTGGGCAATGCGATTGGCGGTGGCTTCCACCTGGCCCAGCGGCCGCACAATGGTGCGGATAAAAAACAGGCCGCTGAACACCGCAAACCCCAGCACCACCGCCGCCACGCCGAACGAAACCATCAGCGTGCTGTACCACTGGCGGTCCACCAGCGTCAGGCTGGTAACAAGGCGCATGGCCGTCACATTGCCCGCCGCATAAGGCACCAGGCTGGTAACAGCCATCACGTGTTCGCCGTCCGCTGTGCGGAAAGTGACCATGCCGCTGCCGGTGGAGCCGGTGACCGCCTGATAAAAATCCCTGCCCTCGCTCAGCAGATTCTTGTTCATGGTGCCGCTGGAGGTTGCCAGCACCACGCCGGAGGAATCCAACAGCATGAACTCGAACTTATCTTTTTCATCAAACTGTTCCACCGTGCGGCGCAGGGACTGGCTGCGGCTTTCAGACGTTGCCTGGCTACTGCCGGCGGTGCCGGTTGCCTGCAAACGTCCCTCCACGGTGGAAAACCGCGCCTGCATGGCACGCTGCACCCCGCCGTACAAATTCTGGTGGCTGTAATACAAAAACAGCCCCAGCGCCGCAGCCAAGATGCAAATGGTAATCAGCAGGCTGCCGCGCAGCCAGCGGCGGGTAATGCTCTGCACAGGCGGCAGCCCCCTTTCCATAAAAATGCGGTAATTATGCGTTCCAGCGGTAGCCATAGCCCCAGACGGTCAAAATGTGCTGGGGGCTGCTGGGTTCATCTTCCACTTTCATGCGCAGGCGGCGGATGTTGACATCCACGATCTTGACATCGCCGAAATACCCCTTGCCCCAAACGCCTTCCAGGATCTTTTCGCGCACCAGGGCAGTGCCGGGGTTGCGGAAAAACAGCTCCATGATCTGAAATTCCACCTGGGTCAGGTCAATGGGCTTGCCGGATTTGTACAGCACGCGGCTTTTTTCATCCAGCACAAAGGGGCCGCTGACCAGCTGATCCGGCTCGGAGCCTGCCTGTTCATCGTCTGCAGTGGCGCTGCGGCGCACTCGGCGGGCCAGCGCTTCCACGCGGGCCATCAGCTCCGACACCGAGAACGGCTTGGTGATATAATCATCCGCGCCGATGGAAAGGCCGCGGATCTTATCGCTCTCCTGCCCTTTGGCGGACGCCATAATAATACCGATGTACGGGTCGCCGTGGCGGATGGTTTCGCACAGCGAAAACCCATCCATGCCCGGCAGCATGATATCCAGCAGCGCTACATCGCAGGGGGGATTTTTCTGGATCAACTCCAGCGCACGTTCCGCGCTGGGGGCTTCCAATACTTCCCAGCCTGTCATTTTCAGGTTCAGTGCCACAAGTTCGCGGATGCTGGCTTCGTCTTCTACGACCAGAATACGTTTCATTGTTTTTCCTTTCCCGGTCGGGATTCTGTTTCCCGCCGCCTGATTGTTATGGCGCACCGCCCGCAGATAGACATGCGCGTTTTACCGTATATTTTTAGGGCAATACCGCATAATTCTAAGTGCCGATACGGCGAGCGAGGTGCG
>ERZ791923.3163-NODE-3163-length-13096-cov-12.259643_pt1 | contig 13096 bp, 11 predicted proteins | sample MGYA00510133_ERZ791923 | MGnify/ENA primary metagenome ERZ791923 (study PRJEB30046, sample SAMN00792106) | human gut metagenome | study: EMG produced TPA metagenomics assembly of the A metagenome-wide association study of gut microbiota in type 2... | reverse complement strand
TTGAGATTATCCAGTATTTATCGTTGTTTTTTGTACTTTAAATTTATTTTATTTTTAATGATTAATAACAAAAAAGCAAGAATTAATTCTTTTATTTAAGGAAAAGAAAATAAAAGATATCTAAAACTTAAAATATTTTGGACTAAACTTTTATAAATTTCCCCAAATTGTTATGAACCTCATAAGTCAGGATTTTATTACAATTCTGACTTAACTTAACGACATTGAAACTGATTTCGAAACTCCTGCAAATGATTTTAAATCATCAGTTTCTACTGTATACAACACTTTAAAACTTACATCTGTTATTTTTTCAAATCTAAACAAGATGTTATTCATTATTTCTGCCTCTTATACATATCTAGACAATATTTGAAATAATATAGTATACTTAAATTAGAAAGGCAGGACATAACTATGAAAAAATTAGCTATCGCAATCACAAGTTTACTTTTAATGACTGGATGCTCTTCTACACCTACCATCACAAACACAAATAATATTAAGGAGCATATTCTAAAGGATAATGTAGCTTATGATTCATTCTCTTCATATAGTGATTCAGATACAATTATTCGTTTGCCAAATGGAGAATATATACATGGAACAAAAGAAGTGAATGGAAAGTATTATGACAGTGATCAAGATTCAGGTGCCATTCAGGCTAAAAAAGCGAAATATTATGCTTTACTAGCTACTGATGTGAATAACTATCTAACTGAAGAATTTGAAGGATTCAATGATTCAGATGAAGTTTTCTATAATAAAGAAGGCAGCTTCACAAATGCATCTACAGTCATTGATGAAAATGGTAATGAAACAGACTTGGCCAATAATCCAGACTATGAATCTATGACAATAAAAGAGGTAAAAGAAAAAGAATACAATCGTTTGATCCAAGAAGATGCTAAAGAAGAAAAGAAAAATCTATCTTCTCCAGTAAGCGAATTAAACGAATTATTGCCAAAAACAGATTCTATTTCAAGAACGGTTTTCAACAAAAAGAATAAATATGCCATTCATTATTATGAAATAGAAGAAAATGAGTATTTTGACTACATAAAGAAAATAAAGGAGAAAGGTTTTGATTCCATTGATCCAAATTCTCCAGAAGAAACATTTTTAGGCGTTAACAGTGATAATATATCAGTCAATATACATTATGACGCGACAAATAAAACTCTTGATGTAGATATTCGAAGACAATAAATTTAAATTGCTCAAACAACATGTAGTTGTCTGAGCTTTTTTAATACAAAGAAAAAAAGACTGGAATTTTCATCCAGCCTTTGACATTAGAATAATCCTACGATTTTACCATTTTCATCCACATCCATGTCTAATGCACTTGGATGTTTTGGAAGTCCTGGCATCGTTAATACTTTACCTGTTAGAGCAACAATGAAGCCTGCACCTAAACTTGGGCGTAATTCACGAACTGTAATTCTAAATCCTGTAGGACGACCCATTACTTTACCATCATCGGATAATGACATTTGTGTTTTAGCCATACAAATTGGTAATTTATCCCATCCTAATTCATTGAACTTCGCAATTTGTGCCTGTGCTTCTTCTGTAAAATCAACACCATCTGCACCATATACTTTTTTGGCAATGGTTTCTACTTTTTCCTCAATAGACTTATCTAAATCATATAAAGGAGCATAGTTATTTTCTTGATCACATAACGCAACTACTTTGTTCGCTAAATCAATAGCGCCTTCTCCACCTTTTGCCCATACTTGAGATAATGACATTGGGTGGTTGTTTTCTTCACACCATTTTTCTAATGCAGCTACTTCAGCCGGTGTATCTGTCGCAAATTCATTGATCGCAACAATGTATGGTAAACCAAATTGTTGTACTGTATCAATATGTTTTGCTAAGTTTTCACATCCTGCAAGCATAGCCTCTACATTTTCTTCCTTTAAATCTTCTAAGGCAATTCCACCATGTTGTTTTAAGGCACGAATTGTTGCAACAATCACAACCGCATTTGGTTTAAGATTTGCCAATCGACACTTGATATCCAAGAATTTTTCAGCTCCTAAATCCGCACCAAATCCAGCTTCTGTAACTGTATAATCTGCAAGTTCTAGACATGCCTTTGTGGCAATAACAGAGTTACATCCATGCGCAATATTCGCAAATGGACCGCCATGAATCAATACTGGATTGTGTTCAAGTGTTTGAACAACATTAGGCAATACAGCATCTTTCATAACCATAGCCAATGCGCCTTCAATACCTAAATCATGTACATATACAGGCTTGTCATCATAAGTATATGCCACAAGCATTTTTCCAAATCTTTTCTTTAAATCCATTAAATCATCTGCCAAACATAAAGCTGCCATGATTTCACTTGCGACAGTAATATTAAATCCGTCTTTACGTTCAACTCCATTGGCTTTTGCACCACAACCAATTGTAATATTACGCAAAGTACGATCATTCATATCTAAACAACGTTTGAATGTTACTTTTTCAGGATCAATATTCAATTCATTTCCTTGATGAATCACATTATCTAAGCATGCACTAACTAAGTTATTGGCTGTCGTAATCGCATGCATATCTCCCGTAAAGTGAAGGTTGATATCTTCCATTGGTACAACTTGGGCATAGCCACCACCTGTAGCTCCACCTTTTAATCCAAATACTGGACCTAAACTTGGTTCACGTAAAGCCATCATCGTTTTCTTACCTAAACGATTTAAGGCATCCCCTAAACCAACTGTTGTCGTACTCTTTCCTTCTCCAGCCTTAGTAGGATTAATAGCTGTGACTAATACTAATTTTCCATGAGGATTATTTTCAATGGATTTTAAATAATCAAAAGACAATTTAGCTTTATATTTTCCATAATATTCCAAGCTATCTGCAGGAATTCCAATTTTTGCGGCAACCTTTTCAATTGGTTCCATGACACATTCTTGTGCAATTTCTAAATCTGTTTTAGCCATTTTACATATCCTTCTTTCCAATATCATTTCTGTGAAATAAATCTTTACATTGAATCTTTTCTAATTCTTTATATGTATGATCAAATGCAGTCTGTAAGTCATCTTCTAGAGTAACGACCATTAAAACACGTCCACCATCTGTGACTAATCCTTCATCTGTCATTTTTGTTCCCATGTGGAAAACCAATCCATCTACATCGTCAACGCCTGTAATCAAAGATCCTTTTGTAGAGCTTGCAGGATAGTTTGTACTTGCGAGTACAACACCGTGACTTACTTTATCTGTCCATTTTAATTCAACTGGTTTATTATCCATTAAATCTAAAATAGCTTGGACAAAATCACTTTCTAAACGAGGCAAAATAACTTCGGCTTCTGGATCTCCAAAACGTGCATTGAATTCAATTGTTTTAATACCTTTTTCTGTCAACATCAATCCACCATATAAGAATCCAGTAAATGGTACACCCTCTTTAACCATGGCACTTGCCATTGGTTTCATGATTTCATGCATAGCCTCATCGATAATTTCAGAAGTAATCTTCTTAACTGGACTATAAGATCCCATACCACCTGTATTAGGACCTTTATCTCCATCAAATACACACTTATGATCTTGGGCCACTTCTAAAGGTACTACCGTTTCATTATGTACTAGACAGATCAAAGAAAATTCAAATCCAAATAAACATTCTTCAATCACAACTGAATTATTTTCAATCGCAAAGGCAATATCTAATGCTTCTTTAGCCTGTTCTAATGTAGAAGCTACCGTAACACCTTTTCCAGCTTTTAAACCATCTTCCTTGATAACGATAGGAGCCCCTTGTTCTTGTACATATGCCCATGCAGATTCTAAATCATAGAATGTTTTATAAGCTGCCGTTGGAATATTATATTTTGCCATGATTTTCTTGGCAAAATCCTTACTTGATTCGACTTGAGTTGCCTTCTTATCTGGCCCAAAAATTTTTAGGCCTTCTTTTTTAAACGCATCTACAACACCTAGAGCTAAAGTGGCCTCAGGACCTACGATGGTTAAATCTACATTTCTTTCTTTTGCCAAAGTGACAAGACCATCTACATCATTGTCTTTCACATCGACACATTCTCCAATTTTTGCCATTCCAGGGTTGCCTGGTGCACAAATCAACTCATCACATAAAGCTGAACGTTTACATGCATACGCAAGTGCGTGTTCACGTCCGCCCTTACCGATAACTAGTATTTTCATTGCGTTTTAATCTCCTTTTTCTTTACCTTTCAATCATAACAGAAAAAAGACCATAATGGGTCTTTATTCACAAATTTTTAACAGAAAAAGGGTAGAAACAGACTTTCCACCCTCCATTTGTTAAACTTTTAAGAATTGTGCTATATCTAGCACGAAAATTGTGGCTCCACCAACAGTAACTTCCACAGGAAAACTTGCATAACGGCCAATATCATAACTAGCTGTACTAGGTACAATTTCCGTTCGCTTACTTGAATATTCCTTGATGATATCAATGGCTGCTTCCACTTTTTCGTCTTCACAACCAATAATCAACGTTGTATTGCCTGCGCGAAGGAATCCACCAGTCGTTGCTAATTTAGTAACAGAAAAACCATTTTTATTTAGTGCATTACTTGCCACTGGACTATCGTCATTTGATAAAATTGCTAGGATAAGTTTCATAGTGCTTCCCCCACCTTTCTAAAACCATTATATAAAAATTTGTGTGTAACTACAACACCCAAAAAGAATCACAATATTTATAACAATCCACACTATTTCATGTATAATAAGAATTGAGTTTAGTGGGGTTGTATATGTTAATAAAGAAACATTCAAATCTTTTGGAGATCCAATATGATCGATAAAAGAAAAAAAGACAAATTTGGAAATGGATTGATCGCATTTCTATTTATATGTATTATTTTCTTATTGTGTTATGCTTTTAAAAATCCAATTTTATTATATTCATCCAATCCAGAAGTAGAGATCAATCATGAATATGATCCAAAGGATAATATTCAACAAGTTTTTTTCCATTCCGATTCAGATGTAAAGATTTCAGGAAATATCAATACAAATAAAATTGGAAAATATGAAATCACATATCAATTAAAGAATTATAAGAAAACATGTAAAGTATCTGTAAAAGATACAAAAGCACCTGATTTAAAACTTAAAGCATATAAGGCAGATATGAAAGAGGATATTAAGCCTGAATCCTTTGTCGAAAGTATTAAGGACGATTCTAAAGTATCACTATCCTTTAAGAAAAAACCAACAAAGGATAAAGAACAAACGATAACCATCATCGCAAAAGATGAACATGGAAATAAAGCCATGAAAGAGACAACTCTAACGTTGGTCAAAGATATTGAAAAACCAATTATTCATACAGATACTATTTCTGTTTATGTAGGTTCAAAGCCAAACTACAAATCCTATATTGAGGTAACAGATAATATGGATTCTAAACCAAAAATCAAGATTGATTCTTCAAAAGTAAAGACCAAGAAAACAGGTACTTATAAATTGTTAGTAACTGCTACAGATCGTTCGGGTAATAAAGCTAAGGCTAAAATCAATGTAACTGTTGAAGAACCAAGTAAAGTTGTATATATGACATTTGATGATGGTCCTAGTGAAAATACAGATAAAATATTGAAGATCTTAAAGAAATATGATGCGAAAGCTACTTTCTTTGTGACGGGAAACAATCAAAAATATAACAGTTCTATCAAAAAGGCTGCAGACCAAGGCAACACAATTGCACTTCATACTTATACACATGATTATGCGAATGTTTATTCTTCTACTACTGCTTATTTTGAAGATTTACAAAAAGTGAGTGACATGGTCAAACAAATCACAGGTAAAGCGCCAAAATATATTCGTTTCCCTGGTGGTTCAAGCAATACAATTTCAGCACAATATTCGCAAGGAATCATGTCTGCACTCGACAATATGGTGCATGAAAAAGGATATGAATATTTTGATTGGAACTGCTCAAGTGGAGATGCTGCATCCAATACCGTGCCAGCACAAGATATTGTGCGCAATGCGACAAGTTGCGATTACGAACAAATCATGATTTTGTTCCACGATTCAAGTCCAAAAACAACAACGGTTGAAGCATTACCAGAAATCATTAAAAGCTATAAAGAAAGAGGATATGTCTTTAAAGGAATCTGCGATGATACGCCAATCTTCCATCATGGAGTCAATAACTAAGTCAGCAAATTGCTGGCTTTTTTTGTACCTGCAGAAAAAAATCGAAGGAATTAACCTTCGATTACTGCTTTGTAGTACTTTAACAAATCTTGCATCAATTTGATGCTTTCTTCTACCTGATTTTCATTCATCACTGCAACTTTTGTATAGTTATGTAATAAAATAGGTCTAGAAACATTATATGTTTCAGCTAAATGATTGACCCAATCTTGTGCTTCTAAGCCTTGCTGTTTTGTGATAACACCTTCTGATACAATTACACCTTTTACACCTGCAAGAGATACGGGTACACTCCATTTAACTAGTCCTGCATGACATGCATACTTTTGTGGTTCGTTCGATTTTAAAGCTCCTGTATAATTTTCAAAAGTACATTCATCACATTGACGTAATGCAGATGAACTTGTTTTTAAACATTTACAAAAGAAGTTTTTCTCCTTTGCACTACTAATCTCTGTTTCGTCTTGCACAAAATAGCATCTTAATCCGGTAATATGGTAATACGCATCCATTACCTTTTTGATTGCTTCTTTAGGCAACATAAATAACACCTCAAATCCTTTTCTTATCTTAATTAAATCACTTTCAATGATTGATTTCAAGGTTTTTGTAAGCCTTTTCAACTATGTTTTTGCATATTAAAACCAGATGTTATCATCTGGTCATATTAAATTCCTTTTATTGTATGAAATGCATGTTGCGCTGCAATGGCACCATCATTACATGCGGTAACAACCTGCCTTAATTCTTTATCAATGACATCTCCAGCCGCATAAATTCCTGGTATCTTTGTTTGACAATTCGCATCTACCAAAACATATCCACGCTCATTTAATACGCCTAAATCTTGTACACAATCCGTATTTGGATTTTGTCCAACATAAGGGAAAATACCCGAACATTCAACAACTTGTTTTTCATGAGTATCCACATTTTCTAATTCAATACCACATACTTTTCCTTCCGAACTTAAAATTTGAACAGGAATATGTTTCTTGATGACATGAATCTTCTCATTTTCTTCAATCTGACTTTGAATATGTTCTTCCGCTCTAAATACATCTCTTCGAATCACAATCGTTACACTTCGCGCAAGCCCTGCAAGATAAATCGATTCTTCTAATGCCGAGTTTCCTCCGCCAATCACGACTACATCTTTATCTCTAAAAAATGCCCCGTCACAAACGGCACAAAAAGAAACACCATGTCCAAGATTTTCTTTTTCTCCAGGTATATTTAACAATCGTTCTTTTGTACCTGTGGCAAGTATTATGGCTTTACCATTCACAACACTTCCATCGCTTAAATATACATCTTTATTTTCATCAATCTTATTTACTTCGCCATACGCATATTCAGCTTGAAAAGAAGTGGCTTGATCAAACATATCCATCGCAAGCTGCGTTCCTTCTATTTCTTTAACACCTGGATAATTACTGATTTTATTTGTTTTAATCAACTTTCCTCCCGGCGCTCCATTTTCTAAAATTAATGTTTTTAGTCCGGCTCTCGAACCATAAAGTGCTGCACTTAAGCCTGCTGGCCCAGCACCTATTATCACCAAATCGTATTGTCGCTCCATATGTGATCCTCCTTACATAATGGTATTAACTGCATCAAATCATCGATAACTTTACATGGCTTTGCTTCTTTTAATGCTTCACGTTGTTTTTCATCGACACTAAATCCTACAGAATAGGCAGCCATATTCTTTGCGGCTACAATATCCGCAACATTGTCACCAACATAAATACAATCATCATGACTAGTATGTAATAAGTTACACGCTTCAATCAAGCCAGATGCACTTGGTTTAGGTTCTGGTAAATTTTCTTTTCCCAACACAACATCAAAATACACATCTAATCCCGATTGTTTTAATCCTCTTTTTACGACTTCAATACGCTTATTTGAAACAACTGCACATTGTATATTTTCTTTTTTCAATCCTTCAAGCATCTCTTTAGCATGAGGAATTTCTTTTAATAATTCTTTATGAAGCGATTTATTGATGATTTGATAACGATCAATGATACTTTGAACTTGATCTTCTGGAAAATACTTTGAAAAAGTAACTTCAAGGGTGGGTCCAAAAAATGTATACAATTCTTCATTTGACAATTCATAATCTGGTTTAAGTTCTTTAAATACTCTTCTAAATGTTTCAAAAACCAATTGTTGTGAATCAATCAATGTCCCATCTAAATCAAACAACACAACAGGCTTTTTCTTCCAATGAAAGGCTTTATGAAATACCCCCATTAAGCCAAGACAACCAACAATCATTAAAGCTAAAGATACAAGTTGAGCTGTACGAAGGCCCAATACCATTAAAGAATCTGTTCGCATTCCTTCAATCACAAAACGTGTAATGCCATACCAAACCATGTACATAAATCCGCAGTCACCGCGTCTTTTATACCAATACTTACGGAAAATAAAGGTAATAAACAAGAATCCTAATAGATTACATACACTTTCAAATAAGAAAGTAGGCATTCGATAGGCTCCATCAATAAACATTTGATTTTTAATAAATGCTGGATAATGCGCAAAGAAGCTCTCAGGTACAATTCCACCATAGGCTTCTTGATTCATAAAGTTTCCCCAACGACCAAATGCTTGTGCAAGTAAAACGGTTGGCATGATTAAATCAAACATTCTTAAAAATGAAATTTTTCGTCTTTTGAAAAAGAACAAACTAAATATGAAACCTGCAATCAATCCTCCATGTATGGCCAAACCACCGTTCCAAATGGCAACGATTTCATTCATATGTTGAGAATAATATTGCCATTCAAAAATAACATACCATGCTCTTGCACCTAGAATCCCTATAAATAACATAGGAACAACATAATCATCTAGAACTTCTGGTGCGTACCCCCATTTTTTCATGGTTCTTTGGCATAGTAAATAGGCGCACAATGCGCCTGTTAAAATTAAAACGGCATACCATGCAATTTCAAAAGATCCAAAAGAAACAAAAATTTTAGTGCTCGGAAACAGATGCATCGAATTCCTCCTTCTTATTTTCGGATATTTGCGATAGTACTCGCTCTTCAAATTCTTTAGCTGAATCTAAGCCATCTTTCAACAATAAGAAGTTTGTCACAGCCGTTTCAATAACAGATGACATTGGTCGTCCTTGAGAAACTGGAATTGTCATCTTTAAAATTTTGATTCCCAAAATTTCATTATATTCCTTTTCTTCAATTCCAACACGATCATATTCATAAGAATCATTAAATGGTTCTAAATCAATTTGAAATTCAATTTGTGTTTCATGGGCAACAGCTCCTACTCCATACATACGAGAAACATTGATAATTCCAACACCTCTAAGTTCCATAAAACCTTCAAGCATTGGTGTTGTTCTACCAACTAAATCATCATGAATTTTGTAACAATCAATACGGTCATCTCCAACTAATTGGTGTCCACGCTTAATCAGTTCTAGCGCAATTTCACTTTTTCCCATTCCACTTTTACCAGTAATCAATACACCAACACCAAATACACGTACTAATTCTCCATGAATGACTACTGATTCTGCTAGACATTCATCTAAGTAGTTCGTAATACTTACGATTGCGTGAGAAGTTTGATGTTCTGTTTTAAATACTGGAAAATCTTTACGCTTTGCGATCTCTTTTAAAACAGGTGGACACTCATGACCATGTGCAATCACAATACATGGTGTATTATCTCCTGTTAAAAATTCAAAGGAACGACGTTGTGAAATTTCATCCATTTGTTCTTCAATATAACCAATTTCTTTATCTCCTAATACTACAAGTCTTTTTGTTTGAGTATCCGGAAAATATCCAGCCAACTCTAATCCCGGACGATTTGTATCAGCCAAAGTTAATGGACGATTTAATGAATTTGAATCTCCAGTCACAATTGTCCACATGAATTTTTTTGCTAAATCACGAACAATTACTTTTTCCATGGTCTTCTCCTTTTTCTAATAATGGTTTTAAATATTGGCCTGTATAGCTTTCTTTGCATTCGGCGATCTTTTCAGGTGTTCCCGTACAAATAACAGTACCTCCACCTTGACCTCCTTCAGGTCCCATATCTATAATTTGATCCGCACATTTGATTACATCTAAGTTATGTTCAATAACTAATACAGTATCTCCATGTTCGACTAAACGCTGTAAAACTTCGATCAATTTTTTTACATCATCACTATGCAATCCTGTTGTAGGTTCATCAAGCACAAATAACGTTTTGCCAGTAGCCTTCTTTTGAAGCTCACTCGCTAGTTTTACACGTTGTGCCTCGCCCCCTGATAAAGTCGTTGCACTTTGACCTAATTTTATATATGAAAGTCCTACATCATTTAGAGTTTGTAATTTATGTTTGATTTTTGAAACATTGCTAAAGAATTCCAATGCCTCTTCAACCGTCATATCCAATACATCCGCAATTGTTTTACCTTTATAATGAACTTGTAATGTTTCTTCATTATATCGTTTTCCGCCACATTGATCACAAGGTACATAAACATCTGGTAAAAAATGCATGGAAATACGTAGAATTCCATCTCCTTGACATGCTTCACATCGTCCACCTTTCACATTGAATGAAAAACGACCCTTGTCATATCCAAGCATTTTCGCCTCTTTTGTCTGCGCAAACAAGTCACGAATATCATCAAAAACACCGGTATACGTAGCTGGATTTGAACGTGGCGTTCTACCAATTGGATCTTGTCCAATTTCTACAACTTTATCAATATTTTCAATACCTTGAATTTCTTTACATGCACCCGGTTTGATTCTTAAACGACCTAGGGCATGTTGTAACCCATGTGTTAAAACTTCTGTAACTAATGAAGATTTTCCACTTCCAGAAACCCCTGTGACAACCGTAAATGTTCCTAACTTAATCGTTGCATTTACATTTTTTAAGTTGTTCTGACTAGCTCTTACTACTTTTAATTTCTTTCCATTCCCCTTACGACGTGTCATAGGTACTTCAATTCTTTTACGTCCACTTAAATAAGCTCCCGTAATCGAATTTTCATTCTGCATAATTTCTTCTGGTGTTCCAGCCGCAACAATTTGACCACCATGAACACCGGCACCAGGACCAACATCTACAATATAATCACTTGCACGCATTGTATCTTCGTCGTGTTCTACGACAATCAAAGTGTTTCCTAAATCTCGCATATCTTTTAAAGCACCAATCAAACGATCATTATCTCTTTGATGTAATCCAATACTAGGTTCATCTAAAACATACATAACCCCAGTTAAACGTGATCCAATCTGTGTTGCCAAGCGAATACGTTGCGCTTCCCCTCCAGATAGAGTAGATGCTAAACGATCCAGTGTTAAATAACTTAGCCCGACATGATTTAAGAATGAAAGGCGATTTTTTATTTCTTTAATGACCAATTCTGCAATCTTAGCTTGTGTTGGCGTTAATTCTAATTCATTCATAAACTGAATGGCTTCTTGAATACTCATTTGTGTCCATTCATAAATATTTTTTCCACCAACAAGTACAGATAGAGCTTGTTTATTTAAACGTGCCCCATGACATTTTGGACATTGAGCATCTGCCAAAAATGATCCATACCATTCACGAGACATAGTTGAAGTTGTTTCCATATATCTTCTTTCGATCATAGGACAAACACCTTCAATATATTCAAACTTTGTTGAAACCGTACCAGAACGAGAATTCAATTGATATGCGATTGGCACATCTGAACCATATAATAAATAATTTAATTTCTTTTTAGGTAAATCCTTGATGGGTGTGTCCATATCAATCTCATAATATTTAATTAAAGCATGAATTCGTTGCCACTCAAGATTTTCTGTATTCACAATATTTTTGTAATAATGAATACCGCCTTGCGCAATTGATTTTGTATCATCTGGAATTAATAAAGACAAATCCACCTTTTGGGTAATACCTAAACCTTTACATTCTGGACATGCACCAAATGGTGCATTAAATGAAAATAATTTTGGTTCTAATTTAGGTACGGAAAAGCCACAAATTTTACATGCATAATTGCTAGAAAATAAGGTTTCAGATTCATTTGTTAATAAAATAGCCAAACCATCACTTAATTTTAATGCAGTTTCTAACGAATCATGAAAACGTGAACGATCGTCATTTTTTACAATTCGATCTACAACAACATCGATCGTATGCTTTTTGTTTTTATCTAAAGGCTCAAGTTCTTCAAGATATTTGATTTCGCCATCAATACGGACACGGATATATCCTTCTTTCATTAACTTTTCTATTAAATCCTTATGAGTGCCTTTTTTCCCTTGTATAACAGGGCTTAAAATAGTACATCTAGTTTTATCAGGCAATTCCATGATTTTATCAATCATTTCCTTAATTGTATTTCCTGTTATTGGAATGTGGTGGTCAGGACAATAAGGGACTCCTATACGTGCATATAATAGACGTAAATAATCATAAATCTCTGTAACGGTTCCTACAGTAGATCGTGGGTTGTTAGATGTTGTTTTTTGATCAATCGCGATGGCTGGTGATAATCCATCAATTTGGTCAACATCTGGTTTTTCACTATTTCCTAAAAACTGCCTTGCATAAGCAGATAAGGATTCCATATATCGACGTTGTCCTTCTGCATATATTGTGTCAAAAGCTAAAGAAGTTTTTCCACTTCCTGAAACACCAGTCATGATGATTAATTTATCTTTTGGTATTTTTAAACTTATATTTTTAAGGTTGTTTTCACGAGCACCTTGTATTGTTATATACTTTTGGTTCATAATAAACCTCCTATGCACACTATTATACCATAAACATTTGTTCATTATTTGTGAAATAATATGCAAGAAAAAAGGCAAAAAAAAAGGACCCGGCAGCTAGCTATCTTCGCAGGGGCAAGCCC
>ERZ791923.3162-NODE-3162-length-13103-cov-3.881744_pt1 | contig 13103 bp, 8 predicted proteins | sample MGYA00510133_ERZ791923 | MGnify/ENA primary metagenome ERZ791923 (study PRJEB30046, sample SAMN00792106) | human gut metagenome | study: EMG produced TPA metagenomics assembly of the A metagenome-wide association study of gut microbiota in type 2... | reverse complement strand
TCGCCGGCTCCGACACGGTTGAGCCACGCTCCGAGCCACGAGGAGCCAATCTCCACGACAAGGCGCCAAAGCCCCGTATCCGTAACCCCGGGCAGAGCCCCGGTTTCAGCATCTGTCTCTTTCATAGCTGCAAAATTAAAGTTTTTTCGCCAAACCACGAAATTAATCCCCTTTTTTTTACGCCTGCCCGATATAATCAAAGCTATATCACAGGCGTCGCGTAGACAGGTTATTGTTTAAGCGCCACAAGGTTGAGAATATAGTTGAATTTGTAATCCCGGTTTACGAGAGTATGTGGTATTATGATGTAACGCCAGGGTTTACCGCCATTTTGAGTAGTAAACTCGGTGGCTATCCGGCAGAATTCGCAGGCAGCTTTTGCCTTGGCCAGCACATCTGAATCGCCAACATTCTTCTCTGCTTTGGTTTCGCACATATATATAGTGTCTGCTGTTTCAACTATGAAATCCACTTCATATTTGTGCGCACCATTATCCCAATATATATTGAATTGACTCGGAACAGGGCGAAGCCATTTTAAAACTTCATCATTGGTTTCGAGAATGAATGAGAAATCAAGTTCAGTAGAACTGTCAAAACGATATTTTGTGTAGTATGATTTCTTATACCCGACAAAAACATACTTTTTGACATCGGATTTCGGTATGGGGACAGGTTTATTAAAATCCCTAAAACCCCACTTATTAACAATTATATGTTGATCCTGAATTTTAGAGAACGGAAGCACTTTATTGATTCTGAACTCTCCCGGAATAATGCGGTAGTGTTCTTTCATCTGCTTATAAATGTTGTCGGCAAGACTCTGTTTGAAAGCATATACACGTTCGTTCAGATCATCGTCGGTGATGCCGGGAGCATTGTTACGGATGGCAGACACGGCTTGACCGACAAGTTTATAAAGCAGGTCTGAAACTTTGTCATAGTCAATATCGTCGAAGTCGATAAGCGAAGTGATGAGCTGTTCGACGGCGGGACGTTTAGAACTGCCGGACTTTCCTGCGATAATCTCAAAGTCCGTTGAATCAGTGAGGCCTTGGCGGATAATTTCGCGATGCAGCTCATCGAGATTATAGCCGGTTGATGTATCAAGGTCAAAATCATCAAAAATGGCCGTGACATTCTGCTGCTCAACAACGATGCGCGGTATCTCGATAACGTTATTCTTATAGTCTTCGACAACAATATTTATAACTTCATCTACCCGGGCTATCTGTTCAGCTGCGTCCTGTTCGGCAAACAAGCTGTCCTTGACCCTTTCATTGATTGCGGCAATGGCCTTCTCTCGTATTTTTTGCTTTACCTCCTTAGTTTGGAGATTTTCAAAAGAGACCACTCCTTCGGATGCAATAGAGGAAATGGCAGTTTCCACAGCATTGCCAACTTGTGTGACATATTGCCTGGTCTTTTCGGTGATTTCACCTGTGACCTTTTCAATTTGTTTCTGAATCTTGAGTCCGGTAGAGGTCGGAGTGGTTTCAACTCTGCCACCCTGGTCGCGCTCGTCTCGTTCTTCAAGTTCGATAAACGATACTCGCTTAAGAATAGAATCACCTTTGTTGGCCTCGTCGATTACCTTTTGAAAATTGTCGTGGGCAATAACAGTCAGCGTGTCAACGTCCTTGTTGCCTGTGCGTTGACCGCCGTACGGCAAGCGTAGACCTCGTCCGATAGTCTGCTCAATGAGGACAGCTGCATTTGCAGCGCGGAGGGGAATAATCGTGTACAGATTATTAACGTCCCAGCCCTCTTTGAGCATATTTACGTGTACGACAATTTCAATTTCGTTGTCTTGAGATTCGAGTGCGATAAACTGCCGTTCTATGTCTTCATCCTTTTTTGAGCTGCTGTCAATGCGCAGTACCTTGCCCTTATAGGCACTATGATAAATGCTGTCGCTCTGCAATAGTTCCTCGATGTACTTGGCGTGGTTAATGTCGCGACAAGCCACGAGGATAAATGGTTTGACAACGGGCAGCCCATTCTGCTTGGCATACATCTCTATGGCGAGTTTTGTTCGCTCATGGCATGTTATACCGTCTTCAAGTTTTATAGTTTCAATTTCCTCAGGAGAGAAATTGTCTTTGTTGAAATTGCGGGCTTTGGCTATAGTGGGATTTTTGACATACAGACCATCGTCGAGTGCTTCGGCAAGGTTGTATTCAAAAACAATATTCTTGAAAGCTTTTCCTTTTTCATCGAAAGGTGTTGCGGTCATTTCCATACCCAGAATGGGTCGAAGCTCGTTGATGGCTTTCTTTGCCGCATGGCCATGGTACCGGTGCGCCTCGTCCATCAGGATAACGAGGTCGGGGAGGGAAGCGAGATAGTCAAAGTAAGGCTGGCCGAGATACTCCGACAATCGGCGCATGCGTGGCAGCCCCTTTTTACTCTCTTTACTATCTTTGTTGAACTTCGATATATTGAAGATATTGATTTCAATATCTGAGAAAAGACTTCCGGTGCGCTCGATATAGGTTTCACCGGTAACTATACGCGGAGGGTTTGCTACAAATTCGCTTATCCCTTTGAAAACGTATTTGGAATATGCCGGGTCTCCGAAGTCATGTATCAACTTCTCGTAGAGCGTGAGATTGGGAGCGAGTACAAAAAAGTGCCTGATGCCCTTCTTAAGGTATAGATACGCGATGATGGCACCCATCAGTCGTGTTTTCCCTATGCCGGTGGCAATGGAAAATGCGAGCGAAGGAAAATCACGGTCAAAACCCTTTACGGCCGGCACAATAGACTTCACCTTTGCAAGTTCGGCCGCAATAAACATTTTCAGCATACCCGGGTCTGTCGGCGGCTTTTGTAAAGAGAGTTTGTCGGTAAGCCGGGAGGTAAGTTCCAACGCAGCGGCCAATGGTTTGCGAAGCGAAAGACGTTGACGTATGTAATTAACCTGTGAGTCCATAATGCTATTTGAGTTTTGTTTCTATTTCCTCTATGGTAGGCAAAGTGCTCTTGAAATTTGCAGGAAGAAGTTTCTCAAGTTGATACTGGGATATGCCGATAGGCAGATTATACCCTTCCAGCGAATATTGTGCCAATACATTGTCTTTCGTCTTGCATACCAACAGTCCGATGGTGGGGTTATCTTGTTCTGTTTTCAAAAGATGGTTTACAGCCGTCACGTAAGTGCCGAGTTGCCCCAGGTGTCCGGGTTCGAATTTTGTAACCTTGACTTCAATCACGCAATAACAGCGTAATTTCAGGTTGTAAAACAGCAGGTCGGTAAATTGTTCCGTCTCTCCAACCTTCAGACGGTATTCTTTTCCGACGTATGCAAACCCTTCGCCCAGTTCCAACAGAAAACGTGTTATCTCGGCAAGCAATGCTTCTTTAAGTTCCCGCTCCTGATACGGCTCTGTCAGGTTGGTAAAATCAAAGATATAAGGGTCTTTGGTCAGCTCTTGGGCGAGGTCGCCGGCAGGCTGGGACAATCGGAGATTGAAATTGCTTATAGCTTTGCCTTGACGTAAATGCAGGTCGGTGTCAAGCATGTGGTCAAGCACGGCTCTTGACCAACCGTTATCTACTGCCTCTTTAGCATAAAACAAGGCAATCTGAGGATGTGAAATATATTTGTCAATCAAGAGTTTATGGTGCCCCCAAGGAAGACGGAACAAATTTGCCCCAAGCTGAGGCAAATTTGACTCCACATCTTTTTCGCAGGATTGTGTCGAATTTTGCATCGGAGATTTTGCCCCAATTTGGGGCAAAATCTCCTTATACATCATATAGAAGTCGCGTATATAATACAAGTTCCTGACGGAGAAGCCTTTGGCTTCCGGAAGGACGGCTTTCAGGTCGCTGCTGAGGGCCTTGAAAAAGCCCCGGCCATATTTGTTTTCATCTTGCCTTTCTACAATATCATGCCCCAAAGACCAGTAGAATCGCAGCAATTCTTCGTTAACCGCGACTGCTGCCTTGATCTGGGATGAACGGTATCGCTTTGACAAATCGGCAACCCAATCAGAATAATCTTTATCAAGAATCAGTTTGCTCATATATTGAAAAGATTAGGTTCTTCCGGTTGATCGGCTTCACTCTCTAATTCGGAATCTCCATTAAATTCCATATCGTCTATCTCCTCTTCGGTGATGTTGGGAACTGACACGATGTTGAGGGAGTAGTCGTCGCGGTCGAATTCACAGGTGTCGAGCAGGACTTTGGGTATTTTCTTGATGGTGATGTTCGAGTATTTGTTGCGGCACTCAGGTTGGAACTTAGTACAGCAAATCAGCAACGATTCATTTTCGCCCAACTGGTCGTGAATGGTTTCGAGTATTTCTGCGGTAATGAGTTGGGTGGTTGTAAAGATGAAGTCGTGTTCCGAACTATTGCCCTGCTTCCAATACATTTCAGTATCGGGCGAATATGAGAAGCCCTGATGCTTTGCCATAGCCGCCGCAAGCATATCGGCATTATACTCCTTATTGATAACAAGGTTGCCGTACTTATCCTTATTGAGCAGGCTTGGCGCAAGTTCATAAAACTTAAAGCCACCACCGCCTTGCCAATCTTCATCACTCGTGATTCCGCCTCTGTCTTCTCCATTAATGACTCGTTTTAATCGTGGAGCGCAGTGGGTGTAAGCATGATTTCCCATTTCAATACCAATCCAACGACGTTTCATTTTATGTGCGGTCGCGGCAGTTGTCCCACTACCCAAAAAGCTGTCAAGAACAAGTTCTCCTTGCTCAGTTAACATCGATAGAATCTGGGCAATGAGCTTTTCCGGTTTCTTGCCTTGGGGAAATTCGACATTTCCTTCTTTGGTAAGATTTTTCATCCAGGCGTTCATATCCCAATAGGTGCCCTGCAAGTCTTTTTTATACAGTTCTCCTTTTATTACAACAGAAGTATCTTTGAGCCATACAAATAGCCTGCACTTATCGCCTTTGTAAAATTGTTCGTATATTTTCCCTTTGTTTTTACCAGTCTTAGGCACATATTCAATCGACAATACATCTTCATCAAGATTCTGTTCCTCACGGTATTCTATAATACGAGTACGAATAGACGATTGAGCATTTGTGGTTTGGAAAATATTGATTCCATACCGCTTATATGCCTCTTTCTCTGAAATTCCGTCTTGTTTAGCAAGTTGAGTGATCGATTTAATAATCGGATTTTTGCGGACAAAGACTTTAATTTCATTGCCATCTCCATCAACGGTAGAACCGATATACACTTTTTCGCCTGAATCAATAAGAACAGAAGTATATTTCCAGCTACGACCATCCTCTTTATATTTCTGAATTAAATCAGACATTTCAGTATAAAAATATGGGCCGTTAAATAGCTGCATTTTATCATAATCCTTTGCATAAATAAGGATATACTCACAGTTCTTTTTCAATCGTTTGTCTTCTCCGCCACCAGATGCTCCTGCGATATTCTTCATATTCACAGAAATCATATTGACAAAATTAGAACGGCCAAAGACTTCGTCGCAGAGAACTTTAAGATACGCTTGTTCTTCGTCGCTAATTTGTATGAAAATAACTCCATCGTCAGTTAAGAGCCGACGAAGAATTTCAAGACGAGGTTTAATGCGAGAAAGCCAAATGCTATGCTCAACGAAGTCGTCATAATGTATGTTCATGGCATCAACATTATAAGGAGGGTCGATATAAATGCATTTTACTGCACCTATAAAGTTTTCTTCAAGTGCCCGAAGCGCGAGCAGATTGTCGCCGTGGATGAGCATATTTCCCGGCCACGGTTTCCCATTGGGAAGAATGCCGGTTTCCACCTCTCCATAACTATATTCAGGGATGTCAAGGAGCAGACGCGGCTCAACAGCCATCGGCTCATCCTCCTTGCCAATCCACGTTAGTTCCAGTTTATTTATCTTGTTCTGTGCCATTAGACATATTTTTTACGATGATTTCGAGTGATTTTGCGATAGATTCTACCGAAAATTGAATATCCTTATGTTTTGGAAGAGTATTAGGCTTCACTAAACCTAATGCTATTGTTTCTAAGGCGTCTTCAGTCGGTGTAAGTATAACCGCATGATGCTTATTTACGAATTCCTTAATTGGTATAGTATTGTGATATTCGAAATGATTATTATATGTGCCGAAAACTTCAATATTGAAATCCTTATCTTTCCAATCATTGTCAATATCAGAACACTTACCTAAAATGAAGTTTTTCGATTTACCCGATTGGATAAAGAAGGGAAAGTCTTGCATTTCCTTGAATATATATTTAAATTCTTCGGGAATTTGATTTGAAAACTCATTATTTATTTTAAGAGAAACATTATATGCATCTATTGATCCAGCATTGTATATTTGGTAAAAATACATATGTTTGTAAGCTGCAATTCGCCCATATAGATGTGGACGATGGTCTTCTTCCCATTGTCGTCTCATCTCGTTTAATTGTTGGTTATTTTGCTCCAATGTTTTTGCAGTAAAAAAGATCATAGCAAAAGAAGCAAGCGCACCAATTAGAGAACCAATGAATGATAGCCAAGTTTGACTATCTCCTACAATCGGTGTAAATGCCGGTATTAATAATATAAAATTCAGCGAAATGGGTACCACAAGTAGTGCAATAATAAAGCACCACCAATATTTCTTTATAATTTCCATTATACTATCCTCCAATGAAAAGTTATTAACTTGGTTTGCTCAATCTTTTGGGCGAGCATTGCTTCGACTTTGGCGAGAAGGGTTTCTTTCTTCTCGTCAACTTCATCTTGGGCTTGATAAAGATTGAGGCGCTTTTCGCTGCGACGCTTTTCAAGGTCTTTAATAAGACGTTGCAGACGCACTTTTTCATCAAGTCGCGAAGTCTTTTTGCTCTCGCTTTTGCGGAGCTTGATTTCAGCGTCGAGGTCGCGCAGTTCTTTTTCAAGCCCGGCTTTTACGTCCTCGGCCCAGTTGTCGAGTTTTTCCATTTCTTCCTCGAAGAAATTGTTATTGCGTTTGGCGTTGGCGGCAGTGATTTCTGCGCGTTGGGCTGCAATAGCATCAGCGAGGACGGAAGCGGTTGCTTCGGGCAGTTCCGTAGTCAGCGGATTTTCTAAGCCGGGAAGCCGAAGCATATATTCGGCTATGTCGGACGGGACGGGTTCGCCCTTGTCGGTGATACAAGCATGGAGAAGTATATCCTCTTTCTCAAAAGAGGATATAGTAAGTTGCTCGACAGTGAGCCAGCCCGATTGACCGACAAGTTGCTTGATAAGCGTGACGTTGAGCGGTGAGTTACTGTAATCGAGAGTAATTTCCGAGATTGGCATAGGAGCGGCTTTAAGCCCCGTGAGCATATATTGTGCGAGAGGGTCGCCGATACGGTAAGGACGTACACCATCGGCTAACTTGGTTGTGCGCCGCTGCTCGGAACTTACCATTTTATATTCTCCGGGGAAGTGGCGATACCAACTCACGGCTCCATTATCAACAAACGGGTGAACGATAAACGAGTGGTCTTCATCATTGAAGTCAGCATAGTCGGCGAAGTAACTGCGAGTGAGTTGCCAAAGGGTCTGCTCGAACTGGTCGAGGTTGCCACGGGTCTCGGCAAAGTTGCTGCGGAGTTTCTGCTTAACCGATTCGTCGAAGTTCTCTAAAAGAGTAGTACGGGCTTTGAGCATCTTGTCGGAAATCTGCTCTTGCAGTTCATCTTGCAGAGCATCGAAAGCCTCCTTAATTTCTTTGGGCGAGCGGCAAAGTTGATAAATTTGCGCTATGCGCTTTTCAAAATCAACGCCATTACCGATTGCTCCGAGAACTTCGTCGGACGCCCCGAACACGCCATTAAAAAGTTGAAACTTCTGGTCGAGCAATTCATAGACGCGGACATCGGCGGCGTTGGCTTTATTGAGGAAGTTGATAACAACGACATCGAAGTTCTGACCGTAGCGGTGGCAACGTCCGATACGTTGCTCTATGCGCTGTGGGTTCCACGGCATATCATAGTTGACTACAAGCGAGCAGAATTGCAGATTGATACCCTCGGCTGCCGCTTCGGTAGCAATCATGATTGTGGCCTCGTCGCGGAAGTAGTCAACGAGAGCTGCGCGTTTGTCGGCGGTTGCCGAGCCGGTAATCTTTGAAGTGCCTTTATGCTTTTCTTTCCAAGCCTTGTAGATGGCAGTGGACTGTTTGTCGGAGTTTGAGCCGTTGAAAAGGACGACCTGACCTTTGTAACCTTTCTTTTCGAGCAGGTCGAAAAGGAAGTCCTGGGTGCGGCGGGATTCAGTAAAGATGAGAGCTTTTTTCGGCGCGCCGAGGACTTCAAGTTGAGCGAAACCCTGATTCAGTCCCTCAAAAAGCTGTTCGGCTTTTGAGTTGCGCTTAATCTTGAAAGCGATGTCGCGGAATTTTTCGAGATCTTTAATCTCCAATCTGATGCGCTCGATGTCTTCGGGCGAGAGCATTTCTTTCTCGTCCGGCTCCTCCTCGTCTTCATCATCGTCAAGCCATTCTTCAGTTTCGCTCTCGTAGTCCTCATAGTCATATTTGAAAAGGTCATCTTCCGACAGCTCAACACCTTGTCGGTTGAACTTCGCTTCCAACTTTTCAATGAGGGCGCAGAGGGTACCGTATATCGCATGAGTCGAGGAAGCAAGGAGTTTTCGGAGTATAAGCGTCATAAGCTGACGCTGACTGTTAGGCAGCGCATATAGGCGCGGACGTTGCAGATACTCCGAAACAAGATCATAGAGTTCTTGTTCCTGTTTTGTCGGGAAAAACTCTTGCAATATGGCGATGCGCTTTGTGTATCGCACATATTCCAGAACTTGACGGCGCAACGTCCGTTTGCAAAGCGGCGCGAGGCGACGGCGTAGGTTCTGATAATCGTTTTCGTCAAGATTACGATTATACTGCATCTTGAAACTTTTAAGGTCGCCGAAAGCATAATCATCGATTATGGTAGTAAGACCGTAAAGTTCAAGGATAGAGTTTTGGAGAGGCGTTGCAGTAAGGAGTATTTTACGACGGTCGGCGAGCGCGTTCTTTATGGTGTTGGAGATTTTGTTGGTAGGCTTATAGACATTGCGGAGGCGGTGAGCCTCGTCTATAACCACTAAATCCAAGTTAGTCTGCTTTAGATATGGAGCTTTAGTCTTAGCAAACTGGTATGAGCAAATAACGATTTCATCGCAGTTGAACGGATTGAGATTGCCGTCCTCGATATAATGGTTGAAATTCTTTGATTCAAGGATACGTGACGGCAAGAAGAATTTCTCTTGAAGTTCAGCCGCCCACTGCTTGCGTAGGTTAGCCGGAGCAATAATAAGCAGGTGGCGGCGGTGCTCGGCCCAAAACTGCGAAAGGATAATTCCGGCTTCAATGGTTTTTCCAAGACCTACCTCGTCAGCGAGGATTGCACCTTTAGAGAGCGGAGACTTGAACGCAAAAAGAGCCGCGTCGATTTGGTGTGGGGTTAAATCGACCTGCGCGTCTTGCAATGATGCCGTGAGCTTACCGAGGCTGTCAGAAGGCAGACTCCTTGTAAGCCAAAAAGCAAAATATTTCTGTTGCGCTGCGGTCAGCTTCATATTAAGTCATAGTCCGGTGTATCCGGTTGCAAAGTTAATAAATTTATTTGGATTTCGGGTAAGGAGGTCTATGTATTTTGCAGGCGGATATAGGGAGCGAAGTGGGAGCGGAGTCGGGGGTTGATGCGGATGAGGTGGCGTTTGAAGGCGGTGAACTCGGCGGCGCTGCTTAGTTCTTCCATTATGGCTTGCTCCGCTTCGGACGATTCGGTTTCGAGCCAGTCGAGGAGCAGTGCCTGAAAGTCGGAGATTTTGGACTTTGTGTAGTCGTAGAAGGCCTGCTCGCGGATGTTGCGGATGCCGGTTGTGCCGTTGAATATGCGGCTGAGGAGCTTTATGGTTTCGGCGGTTTGCGGCGACGGGGTGCCGGGGTTTGTGAACACGGCTTTGGCGTTTGGGAAATCCATCTTCTGGGTGATGAGGTCTTCTATGTCTGTGAGCGCCGGGTTGAGGATGTTGTCGAAGTGGTCCGATTTCTTGCAGTTGCAGTAAAAACAGCAAAGGAAGAGGTTGCTCCATTCATAAATGAGTCGCGGAAAGTTGTGGCGGCTTTGGAGGTGGTCCACCTGGAAGTCGGTGATAAGCTTTCTCTCGCAGAGATAGCATTTGCAGTGTTGGTCTTCGCGCAACTGTGCCACGACATCATCGTGGTTCCATGATAGTTTTTTAGGCAGTGACGGGGGTGCAACCGGATTTTTATAGACTCGTATCATCTGCCGGTGAGTTGCTTTATGCGGTCGTGATGGATGATTTCGAGATTGCGGAACGCACCGACTATTTCGGTGGAGTAAAATTCCGGAATCTTGCGGTATTCTTCCAGGATATGACGGGCGGTGAGGCGCTCGGCGGCGGTGAGTTCTTCCTTTTCGAGCAGACGTTTCAGTTCGTTGTAGCGCAACAGGGAGTAGTCGGAATCGGTGGAGAGGCCGAAATATCCCTCCACGAGCGCCTGGTAAGAGTATTCGGCGAGGTTGCCGATGGGCTTGTGGCGCTCCATGTCGTAGGCAGTGGCCGTCGGCAGCGAGCTGAGTACGAAGGGGGAGTGGGAGGAAACTATGAACTGTAATTTGGGGAAGATTTCGGTGAGTGCCGGGAGGATGATTTTCTGGAGTTTGAGATGTAGGTGTGTCTCGATTTCGTCGATGAGGACGATGCCGGGTTTGTCGAAGTTTTCGGAGAGCGGACCTTCGGCCTGCATCTTCATGGCGAGGTCGGCCACTATCTCGAGGATGGCCGTGAACCCGTCGGCCATTTCAGTGAATTTGAACGACTTGCCGCCGGTGTGGATGAGGAAGGTGTAATCCAGATAGTTGAACGCGATGCGGAGTTCCGGGTCCTCATAGAATCTTTTCAGTATCCCCTCGAATTTATCTATCCAGCGGCGGATGGTGTCGGCATGTCCTGTCTGTCCGCCGGAGCGTGACAAGGCTTCCTGTATGTAGATGTGCGACAAGAACTTGAGCAACTCCGGGGTGAGGTTGTGGTCGGCCTTTCCGCGGCTTGTTAGGTTGGGTTGCTGCGGGCTTTTCGGCTCGGTGATTTCCGATTTCCGCGACGCCTTGTAGAAAGCTATGATGAAGTTGCCGTGAGAGTATTCGTCAATGAAGCGATAGCCGTCTGTAAACTTGAGGTTTACCTTCCCTATAATGCTGTCGTAGGAACGGCGGTAGCCTTCCAGGATTACGGCGGCTTCGCGCTGCTTTTCGCTCCCCTCGGGATAGTGCGCCACATCGGCGGCCGCCTCTTCTATCAATTGCGGGTATTGCAGGAAACCTCTTGAGGTGTCATCCTTGATGTTGTCGAGAAAGTCGGCCATTGCCTGGAGCAGGACGGTCTTGCCGCTGCCGTTTTTGCCAGTGAGGATAAGGTGTGGTGCAGCGTCGTCGCCGAGCGAGATGGTGATGTCGCTCAGGTGATAAAGCTTGTTGATTCTGATTTCGGAAATGTATCTGTTCATGTTTCGGAAATCCGCTTAGCGGTGTTGCAAAGTTAATCATTTTCCGGGGAAAAGCCGAAGAATTATCGAAAAAATTATTGCCGGTTGACACGGGTGTGCGGATGCTCGGGCGAAAATAATTTGCGGGAGAATGAAAAAAACTTTAATTTTGCGGTTGCTAAATTCAAGTTATGAATCTTAACCGGGAAATATTTCGTCTTACGGTGCCGGCTGTGATCAGCAATATCACGATGCCGTTGCTGGCGCTGTGCGACACCTCGATAGCGGGGCACCTCGGCTCGGAGCTCTTCATCGGGGCGATAGCCGTGGGCGGGATGATGTTCAACGTGATTTTCTGGTTGTTCGGTTTCCTGCGCATGGGTACTACCGGCCTTGCGGCGCAGAGTTTCGGCGCTGGCGGACTGGAACGTACCGTGCCGGTGCTGTGGCGCGCTTTGTTGCTGGCTTTCGGCGCAGGGTTGCTGATAGTGGCTTTTTGCATCCCCATACGCCAGCTGTTCCTGACGCTCATCAGCCCTGAACCTGCCGTCGCCGCGTCCGCCGCGCGTTATTTCCTCATCTGCGTCCTCGGCGCCCCGGCCACGCTCTCCACGATGTCGATACAGGGATGGCTCTTAGGCACACAGACCACTTTCCTGCCGATGCTCGTCACCGTGAGCGTGAATCTGCTGAACATAGTGTCGTCGTTGCTGTTTGTATATGCAGGCGGACTTGGTTTCGACGGCGTGGCCTACGGCACTCTTCTGGCAACCTGGGCCGGGCTTTTCCTCGCTATTGCGGCGGCGAAATACCGTCTGCGCGATCGCTCGGCACGCGTGCCGATGCGGCAGGTGACCGACCATAAGGCGTTGGGCCGGTTCTTCCGTGTAAATACCGATATCTTCTTCCGCTCGGCCTGCATCATGGCTACGTCGATGACTGTCACCGCCATAGGCGCACGGCTAGGTTCCGTGACGCTGGCAACGAACCAGGTGATGATTCAGTTCTTCATCTTCTTTTCCTATTTTATGGACGGCTTCTCGTTCTGCGGCGAGGCACTGTGCGGACGGTTCGCCGGTGCCCGTGACCGGGAGAACCTGTTGCGTTCGGTAAGGTTATTGTTAGGATGGTCGGCTGTAATGGCGGCTGCTTTCCTGCTGATTTACCTCACGGCGTGGCGCCCCATAATAGCACTCATAACAGACAACCGAGAGGTGCTTGCCAACGTCGGCAACTACCGTTTCTTCCTCTTTCTGATACCACCGCTTTCGGTGCTCGCTTTCATTTATGACGGCTTCTTCATAGGGCTAACTGCCACGCGGCGGATGCTGTGGGTGACGCTTGCGGCGTCGCTGATTTTCGCCGCCGTATGCTTCGTGCACCCTTTCGGGCCAAAGCTGATAGCGCTACCCGACAACACTACGCTACTCTCGGCCTTCCTCTGCTACCTCACGGCGCGTGGCGTTCTGCTCGCCGTGCAGTCGCGCCCCGTTTTTTCACTCGCTAAAACGCTCCCGGCATGATTCAATTCGTAAATGCAAAACTCAACCTCGGGCTGCACATAGTGCGGCGACGCCCAGACGGTTACCACGACCTCGAAACACTTTTCTACCCCGTAGG
>ERZ791923.3147-NODE-3147-length-13144-cov-3.456261_pt1 | contig 13144 bp, 12 predicted proteins | sample MGYA00510133_ERZ791923 | MGnify/ENA primary metagenome ERZ791923 (study PRJEB30046, sample SAMN00792106) | human gut metagenome | study: EMG produced TPA metagenomics assembly of the A metagenome-wide association study of gut microbiota in type 2... | reverse complement strand
ATGTGCGACGAACTGATGCCCTCGAGTACGGGCGGCTCCACCCACTTCAGGCCGAGATCGTCGGCTATGTCGCGGAGTTGGTGCCGCGTGAGGAAGCGGCCGTCGGAGCCGAAGGTGTTGTCATACCCCACGACGATGGCGCGTGCGCCGTACTCGTTGCGCAGCCGTTCGAGCCACTGCCGTGCCGTCAGCGAGCATAGGGCACGGTCGAACCGCAGCATCTCGCTGCGCACCGGCAATGCCCGGAGGGCTTCCTTCTTTTCCTTCGGAGTCATCAACAGTTTCGGGGCACGGGCCGGCGCCACTACGTCGAGGGGATGGTTGGCAAAGGTGATGAGCAACGGCGCGAGCCCGAGGCCGGCGGCTGTCTCTTCGAGGGTGGCTATCACCTCGAGGTGGCCGCGGTGCAGCCCGTCGAAGGTGCCTACGGTGACGATGGCGGGAGCAGGGAGGGTCATTTCAGCAGAGAGGCGTAGTGAAGCATATCGTCTTGCGGCGTGTACCCCACGCGGACGGCGTTGAGTCCCCGGCGGCGCGCTCCTTCCACGTTGGCGGGGGAGTCGTCGAAGAGCAGCGTCTCGTCGGGACGCAGCGCGTAGCGGTTCATCAATCTGTTGAAAATAAGCGGGTCGGGCTTGCAGGCCCCCTCTTCGAAGGAGGTCACTATGCCGTCGAAGTAGTCGCGGATGGTCTTGCCGTCGGCGCGGAAGTTGCTCTCTATCCGGCTGTGGAACATCAGCGGGTTGGTATTGCTGATGGCAAAGAGGCGGTATCCTCGCTTGCGGAGCGCTTCGAGGGCGCGCAGACGCTCTACAGGAAGCCCGACGAGAAAACCGTTGAAGGCATCCTGTATCTCGAGGTCGGAAGGCACGGCGTGGCCGTTTTCGGCTATCATGGTGCGCACGCGGTCGAGAAACAGCGGGGCGGTGATGCGGCCGGTTTCGAGGTCGAGGAAGACGCCGCTCTGCTTGTAGGGGTCGAGCAGGGCGTCGGCCTGCGTGAGGCCTATGGCCTGGAGGCGCCGTACCGATTCGTCGCGGTCAAGGTCGATGATTACGCCGCCGAGGTCGAAAACCAAATTCCGTATATTTGAAAAATCCATGGTCATAAAGTGTCTTATCCCGGCGCGTTGCCGGCGTTGCGAGGGCTTTTTTACGGTGCCGTTGCGTGTCAGGGAAGGGTATCCCGGGCGAAACGGCGCGCAAATTTAGCAATATTTCGCGAAACAGGCAAACGCCGGTCCTGCGGATATGGCTTTCTTTCTCTGAAGTTCCCCTTTATATAAGGTGTAATCGGTATTGGATTTAAGGATTGGTATTAAAATTAACATTTGAGTGTTAAAATCACGGGAATCTGGAGTGAGGCTTGAAAATTTAACGGATTTTATGTTGACACGCGAAAAAATGGCGTTAATTTTGCGCTGTTTTTGATAGCAAACATTGTTTTATTATTTTAATCAACAACAGAAAAATGAAAAAAATCGCACTTTCACTCGCAGTGATCGCTACCCTCGCAATGGTATCTTGCGGCAACAAAAAAGCAGAAAACGCTGACTCTGACACAACGGATACAACCACTGTGGTTGCCATCGAATCTGACACAATGGTCAACGATTCCGAGACAGTAGCCACAACTGAGGCTGCCGTAGCAGAAGAGGTAACTCCCGCTGACAACAAGGACGCTGCTAAGGACAACAAAGCCGCTAAGACAGAAGAACCCGCCAAGGCTGACAGCGCCAAGAAGTAAGCGGTCATCAAGCGAGTAACAAACGTTACGAAATAATCGGTGCATTTTCTCCGGAAAATGGCACCGATTTCTTTATTTTAATATGTTAGTCGACTAAAGCGGAGATTCTTGTTAAGAGATAAAAGTTAAAATTAACAATTGAGTGTTAAAAGAAAGAGAGGAATGAAAAAAATATGAAAAAAAGAGTGCGAAGGTATTGCGGAACGGAAAATTGGCGTTAACTTTGCACTGTTTTTGATAGCAAACAAATTGTTTTATTATTTTAATCTTTACACAAAAATGAAAAAAATCGCACTTTCACTCGCAGTGATCGCTACCCTCGCAATGGTATCTTGCGGCAACAAAAAAGCTGAAACAGCTGACTCTGACACAATGGCTCCCGCAACTGAAATGACAGAAGACACAGCCGTTGCTGACACAGACACAGCTAAAGCTCAGGAAATAGCTCCCGCCGCTGAGGCCGCTCCCGCTGCTGACGCTAAGGCTACCGACGACAAAGCCGCTAAGACTGAAGAACCCGCTAAGGCTGACAGCGCCAAGAAGTAAGCAATCTTAACGCGAGTAACAAACGTTACGAAATAATCGGTGCATTTTCTCCGGAAAATAGCACCGATTTTCTATTGCATCATCCCTTTTCAGGGATGTAGTAACCATAATTAATCAAGGAAATGGAAGGATTTGAAGGAACAGACTGGGCCCGGGGCCTGGATATGGCGGTCACCATCTGCGACCGCGAAGGTAAAATACTATATATGAACCAGCGGTCACGCGAGACCTTTGCCAAGCATGGCGACATCATCGGGCACTCCCTCTTCGAGTATCATCCCGAGCATGCCGCCGCAAAGATCCGCGAGATGCTTGCCAACGGCACCTCAAACTCGTACACCATCGAGAAAAACGGCCAGAAGAAGATAATCCACCAGACGCCGTGGCGCCGCGACGGCGAAGTGGCCGGCCTCGTGGAGTTCTCGATAGTGCTCCCCGAGGAGATGCCCCACTACGTCCGCACGGCCAAGTAAAAGTGGATACGCCGCACGCTCCCGGCGACAGGCCCAATAGGGATGCAGGGGCTTTGTCAAACGGCGACAATAGGCCGGATAGACCCAATAAGCCCGAGAGGTGCACGCGGCGCTTTGCCAAAGACGAAAACGCTATGTAAAACAAAATCCGGGACCCGTCGCGGGCACCGGATTTTTAGCTTATGAAAAAACAAATTTTCTTTTTTCGGGTTCAGGCAATTGGATTGCCCTTTTATCGTCGTTGCGGTAGCGCCATAGATGGCGCGGCCGCTGTTGTGTCTTACTTCTTTACCATCGAGTCGATTCCTTTGGTGATGTTGCCGAAGATGTCATCTACGTTGCCTTGGCCGTCCACCGAGAGGTAAAGGCCGAGTTCGGCGTAATAGTCCTTCAGCGGTTTGGTGGACTCGCGGTACACTTCGAGGCGCCGTGTAATGGTCTCGAGGTTGTCGTCGGTACGTCCCGTTTCGCGGCCGCGCTGCAGCATACGCTTGATGAGTTCATCCTCTGCTACTTCGAGTCCGATGACGCCGTCGATTTTGGCGTCGCGTTTCTTAAGCAGTTTTTCGAGGGCTTCGGCCTGCGCTATGGTGCGGGGAAAACCGTCGAAGACCACGCCGTTCTTGCCGCTGGCTTTCTCTTCGAGCACATTGTCGAGGATTTCGATCATGACGGCGTCGGGGATAAGCTGGCCTTTGCTGATATACTTGTCGGCGAGGCGACCGAGGTCGGTGTGTCGGGCTATATGGTCGCGCAGCACGTCGCCGGTGGAGATGTGATAAAGGCCGTATTTGTCAATGATTTTGGCGCTTTGGGTGCCCTTTCCGCTGCCCGGTGCGCCGAATAATACCAGATTCATCATAACAGTCAGTTTTTGTGTTGTCTGGGGATTTGCCGAGCCGTGGTGTTGGGGCGGTGTCGGCCTTCTCGTTTGTGGTATAGAAATTTTAAGGTTCGTCTACAACGTAAATATCTTTGAGATTGCGCACTTTGCCGTCCAGGTCCAGGCCGTAGCCGATGATGAACTTCGGGTCTATTTCAAAAGCTACGTAATCGGGCTGGAAGCCGGTCTTGGAGCTTTGCGGTTTGTGGAGCAGCGTGGCGAAGCTGATGGATGCCGGATTGCGTTTGCGCAAATCTTCCACCATGTGTTGCGCCGTGAGACCCGTGTCCACGATGTCTTCGATGATGACCACATCCTTCCCTTCTATGTCCTCGGTCAGACCCATCAGCTCCTTCACTTTGCCGGTGGATTGCGTGCCGGCGTAAGAGGAATAGCGGATGAAATTGATGGTGGAATCGTTGATTCCGAGCTCGCGGAAAAGGTCGGCTGCGAAGATGAAAGCGCCGTTGAGCACGCAGAGGAACACGGGGTGTTTCCCCTCCAGGTCGCGGCGCATCTCGGCGGCGAGCTCCGCAACGCGCCCGGCTATCTGGCGCTGCGTTATGAAAGGCTTGAAAGAGAGACCGTTAACGGTAATTTTATTCTCCATAATACTCGATGTTAATCTTAAAGGGCAGGCTCCGAGGGCGAGTGAAAGGGGCCGTGCGGGCAATCGGCGCGTACGGGTGAGCGCTTCTTATGGCAAAATTACTAAATTGCCGCGTTATAAACAAATTTTTTTCAGAAATGCTGCAAAATTTCTCACGACGCACCGACCGGGGTGCCGTTGTCTCACCGTCGCCGCTTGACGTACCGTGCACAATCAGCAGTATAGTCTATTATAAATATAACTGAAATATCATAAGATATAATTAAATATACCGAAAGAGTTAAATAGAGTTAAACAGTGAAAATTCTTTATGTTATATAACATTGTTTTCAAAAATAAGCAGTAACTTTGCAGTGAGTTTTTCATGGTATTAGATTTTAAGGTTAACAGGAAGATTGGTTGTCGCGACGACAATCAATTTTTTTATGCCCCAAAGTACAGAGGGAAAGCCCCGGAATAAGCCGAATATGGAGGGAAAGCCCCCGGCCTACGGAACAGATAACCGAATAAGTCCGAATTGCATCATGAAGCTGAAAGCAGGTGGCGGTCGAGCTTCGGCTCCCAGCGCCGTCAAACCGGTAGCCCCGGCACAAAGATACGAATTTTTATTTCAAATTCGCGAGAAAATGAGCGAATCTTTGAGGAAATGAAAAAAGAGGCCGGGCGTGGCTCGCGGCACGCCCGGCTGTGGGTAAGACTTATGGCAAATTAATTGGAAATGATCGGATTATTTTGGGGAGGGAGAGGCGGAGGATCCCGACGTGGCTGGGGGGGTTCCTTCCCCCGGGGTTTCGCCTTCCGGGACGTATATTACATCGCCGTTTTCGAGCTGGTAGGCCACGCCTACGCGTTTGCCCCGGTTCCGGGGGGAGGCTGATTTGTCCTCGGAGGGGGTGTAGCGGTTTATTTTTTCTCCCTCTTTAGTGATTATCTCCATGTTCTCCTTGCCGGGATTTTTCACCATCGTGAAGTCTTCCTGCGAGAACATTTCGGTCATATTGTAGCGGCTCACGAGGGCCACCATCAGTGCCACGGCGAAGACCATGGCCACGTCGAAGAGGTTGCTGACCACGCTCATGGGGTCGCTGTCTTCGCTACGGCGGAGCAGTGAACGGCGGCGTCTCATGTGGCTTGGCGGTTAGAGAGTTTCACTACTTCTGCGAGGTATTCGAGCATCGTCAGGTTCTTAACGGCCCAGCGTTCCTTGACCTGCTGCGTGAGGAAACCTATGGCGCTGACCACCAGGCCGACGACGGTCGTGGCGAAAGCCACTTGCATATTGTAGGCCATCGAGGCGATGTCGCCCGAAGCGAGACCCACGAGGGCCGGTCCCATGGGAATCAGCGTCCCCATCAGTCCGAGTATCGGACCCATTTTGGTGAGCACTTTCGAGGTTGCCACGTTTTTGTCGGCGTCGAGTTCATATTCCCCTAAGAGTAGCTCGGCTTTGCTTTCGACGGCTCCTTCGGCTATGATTTTCTTGACGTAAGCGCCCATCACCGAGGAGCTTTTCTCCGGAAGCGAGGAGGCGAATGCGGGGAGCGTCGCGGGCGTGAGGTTCTTGATTTTGTCGTTGAGGGCACCGTCGGTTTTCTTTTGGCCGAGGTATTGGCCGAAGAAGGCGCCGATGAGGATGAGGGCCCGTATGAAGAAGAAAATCAGAAGTACTATGACGGGAACGAGCAACCCGGTTGAAATCCAGTAAAGGATATTTGAAATAACGTTCATAATTTGGCTATCTTTTTGGCGGTTAAGATTCTATGACAGAAGATGCCGCCCACGGTTCCGGCAAGAAGCAGTGCGGCTACGGCGAGAAGTGCCGTTAGGTCCACGGCGTTGGTTTCGGTGGCGGCGGTGCGGCCGTTGACGGTGGCCACGATGCCGAGTGCGGCGATGATTAGGTTGAGCATGAAGATGAGCTCGATGCGTATGTCCTCCTCGGGGAGGAGCCATTTAATGGCGGCGGCGAGCAACGGCGTGAGCATCAGCACGACGACTGCCGAGGCATTTCCCAGCAGTGCGAAATCGGTGCCGGGCAGGGAGAATACCAGCTCGGTGAGCGCGGCGAAGAGCACCGGAAAAATCAGTATTCCCGGCACATAGCGGCACGCGGCGAGCGCCCACCGTTTCGCGCGGCGCAGTGGAGAAGTCAGCTCCTTTGCCACCAGGACGCAGAAGCAGAGCTGTAAGGCCACGTCCACGGTGAGCAGAATGGAGCTGTCGAGCATAAGCTCCGGCTGCGTGAGCCAGTCGGCGATTTGCGTCTTCGACTGTCCGGTGGCGGCGTCGTAAGTGGCGAAGAGGAAGAGCGCGGCCACAGCGGCGACCCCAATCCTCCCGTATCGCGCCAATGTGCTGAGTTTCAACAGGAAACCGAGGCTGACCAGCAGCATGATTATCACAACAACTATTTCCATGTCAGGCAATGTTTTTCTTGCGGCGTCGCACCAGGAGCGCCAGTCCGATGAGCAGCAGGAGCACCACGGCGCCCACGATGATACCGTTGATATGGTTGGTGACGGTTTCGGTAGGATTCATTTCCTCGCGTTTCATCACCATGCCGTCACCAGCGCCGGAGGCATTTTCGGCCCGCACTTCGGCCACCTCCTTATTGTACTCGGAGGCCGTCCGGCCGTCCACCTTCGAGGAGATGAAATCGCGGAGCTTGGCGTTGTCGCAGACGAAACCGGAGCAGGCGGCGCCGGTCTCCTTCACCGTCTCGGTGTGGAGCTTGGCAAGTTCGCGGAGTTGCTCGGGCGAGGCGTGCCACATCCCCTTGCGGGCTGTCTCCATCATCACGGCGGTCATCTCCTGCACGGCGGCGGGATTGACGTCTTTGAAATGTTCGCGCACGCCCAGCCGGTTCTTGTCGGCCACATAAGTGTCGTAGATGTCGTTCCAGAGTTCGTCGTCTATGACGTCGGGTTTCATCACGTTCCAGCCGTAGGTGTTCTTAACCACGTCCGAGACGGCGGCAGCGTCGGCGGCGCCACCCTTCATCTTCTCCTTGATGTAAGTGGGGTTGAGGATGGTGGTGCGGCTCTCGATGCCGATGGCCTCTTTCACCTCCTGCATCTTGGCATGGCTGCGGTTACGGTAATCGCTGAGGTAAGCGTCCGGGTCTTTGCCGGTGACGTTGCGCACAGCCATGTCCATTCCGCCCATGAACTCATACACATGGTCGAGGCTCAGGGCGCCCCAGGTGTTGCTCTGCCGCGGCTGCACCACCACGTCGGTGCGCGTAAGCGCGGCCTCGAAGGCATACTGCCGTGTCTGTTCCCAGTCTTCCTCGCTGCCGTATGACGCCCCCATGTTGTTGAGGTAAGTTTCGGCAATCTCTTTATCGCTTTCCCAGCGGTCGCCGGCTTCCACCATGGCCTGAATGCCGGTGCCGTAGTTGCCGTTCACGCCGCCGAAGACACGCGAGGTGGACATCTCGCGGGCTTCCTTGGGGGATACGCCCTTGTCCACGAGGTGCTTTTCGGAGGCAACTACGCCTTCGGCCACGAAGTTGGGATACTTGTCATCCTTGGCTTCCGCGGCCATCTTCACGGCGCGCGAGATGAGGAAGAGGCGCGAGGCGGCGAGGTCGCGGAGCTGTCCGGACGTCTGCACCACCACGTCGACACGCGGACGACCCAGCTCCGCGGAGGGAATGAGGCGCAGGTCTGTTACTCGGCCGAAGGAATCGCGCACCGGCTCCACGCCGAGCATGTAGAGCACTTGCGCTATGGTTGCGCCTTCGGTCTCGATGAACTCGCTGCTCCAGAGCGTGTAGCTCACCTTGCGTGGCAGCGAGTCGCCGTGCGCCTTGCGGTACATCTCCAAGGTGTTGTCGGCCAATTCCTTCCCTTTCTCCCACGCGGCGAGGGAAGGCGTCTCCTCGGCATTGACGGCAAACATGTTGCGCCCCGTGGGGAGGACTCCCGGATTGAGCACCGGGTCGCCGCCCGGAGTGGGGGTAATGAATCCGCCGCTCAGGGCGTTGAGGATGGATGCGAGTTCCGCCGCAGGACTGGTCACCAGGCCGTCGCGGTATTTGGCGATGTTTGTCAGTGCATGTTCCACCTCGCCGACGGCAAGTGCGCGCTCCAGCTGCTGCTTGGAGTATGCCGGGCCTTGCGGCGCTTTGGATTTGCCGTGCCGGGCGCCGGCTTTCTTGGCTTTCATGGCGCTCTCCATCTTTTTGAGCGAAGCCTCGTCGGCGCCCATCTTGCGTGCCATGGCAAGGGCTTTCTCCGGGGACATGCCCGGAATCATCGAGTGCTTCTTCTTCGGCGCTTTGCGGTCAGCGATTTTGAGCGGTTGCTGTTTCTCGGGCGGCATCATGGCGCCCATCACCATCATGCGCGAAAGCATATCGCGCGAGCCGTCCGTTTCATGCAGGATATTGCGAGCGCTGTCGAGCTGCGCCTGCGTGATTCCGGCGAGGTTACAGATGGCGGCATCGTCGATTGCGGCATTGCTTTCCACCAGAGCGATGGCACGTGTTCGCCACGCGTTGAGGTCGCCGCCGTGCAGTTTCTGAAGGCTGTACGCTATCGGGTCGACGGTCATGGCCTTGAGCGTTGACTGGATGTAATTCGGCGCGTAAGGAACGCCCATCACGTATAGCGCGCCGGTAATCTTTTCATTGGCAAGCTCTTCGGCAAAACTCTCGATGCGGGCTATGTCGTCGGCGGTGAAGGGTTTGAGGCTGTCGATGCGCAGTTCGCGGTGTATGCCGAGCTTCAGCGTCAGAGCTTTGACGCGCGCCGCGGCGGCATCGCCGGGAGCCTTGTTATAAGCGGCTATGACGTCGGAGAGGTCTTTGTAAATGCCGCGGACGTTGCTCTCCATGAAGGGAGGCGTGAGGTAGTTCACAATCCAGGCGTAGCTGCGACGCTTGGCCGTCATGGCCTCGCCGACGTTCGAGGTTGAGTAGACGTAGACGTGAGGCAGGGTCCCCACGAGGCGGTCGGGCCAGTCCTCGCTGCCGAGTGCCACCTGCTTGCGCGGCGTGAATTCGAGGGACCCGTGTGCTCCGAAGTGCACCAGCGCGTCGGCCTTGAAGCCGTAGCGCGCCCAGAGGTAGGCGCCCACATACTGGTGGGGCGGCGCTGCATCGGTGCCGTGCACCATCTTGAAATCGTCGTCGCCCAGTCCGGCGGCCGGTTGCGGGATTAGCACCACGTTGCCGAAGTCGAGGCGTGCCAGCGCCAGGTTGCCGCGGCCATCGCTCAGACCGTGGCCGGGAAAGGCGCCGTCCACACTGTCGACCTGTGCCGACATCTTTTCGGACAGTGCCGCCTTCCTCCATTTGTCGTAGTCACCTTTCCCCACTATTTGCGGGCCGGACGTCTTCACGAACTCCTCCATGGCGCCGGTGGCATAGCCGTTGAAGATGCGGCCGCGCTCTTTTATCATCTGTTCCAGCCCTGAGGCTGAGGAGGGGAGCCCGGTCACGGTATAGCCTGCTTCCTTCATCTTCACCAGCAGGTTGTAGAGCGACGGCGCCACATCCATCCCTTCGGCCACCATGGAACTCTGCCCGGGACCTTTGAAGTAGAAGATGGCAACCTTCTTGTTCTTGTTGTCCTTGCGTTGCAGCGAGATGTAGTTGTTCACCGTGGCCACGAAGTCGGTGAGGCGGTCGGGGATAGCCTCGACGCCCGGGAGACCGTCCCGGCCGGTGAAGTGGGCGAAAAGGGTGAAGGGACGTATGGCGCCGTCAATTTCGGGCGTCACTATGCTTTGCGAGAGGAAACCGCCGTTCATCCCCATCTTGTCGGCCATCCATTCCTTGTAGTCGCGGTTGGCGTTGACGGTTGAGAAGAGGGGGATATTCCGGTTGCGGAGCCAGTCGGTCACCTCGTCCCCCATTCGGCCGTGCGCCATGTTTATCATGGCCGAGGCGTGGATGGAGTCTGCGTGACCTTTGTTGATGAGAGTCTGCGGCATGGCGGCGGGGTAGACCATGTTTCCGGTGGCTTCGAGGCGTTTAACGAGGCTGTCGGGGACTCCCATCTGTCCGGTGAGGATGATGCGGGGCGCCCCTTCGCGCCATTTCCCCTCCTTGCGAAGCCACGCCTCGTATTCGGCCACGGAATTGAAGTTCAGCTCATCCTCCTCCGAAGGGTAGTAAAGCAGCGAAGAGGCGGCCGGCAAGGGGTCGCCCGGGATGGGGGCGAAGAGCTTTTTGCCGTCGATGAATCGGCGCACGTAGCGCAGCATGTTGCGATAATTGCCGTGGCCGCCGGTGAGGTATTGCTTCAGGTATTCATAGTCCACGGAATCGACGGAATTTATCTGATTGTCGGGATTCGTGGCAGCGGAGGTGAGGACGGGCGTCCCGGCGTCTGCGGCTTGTGAGAGTGCCTGCCGCTGCTCGTCGGTGATGCGCAGCCCCATGCCGTTGACCATCACCATGTCGTACTTCCCGGCCTTGTCCAGCTCCTCGGCCGGGAGCTCCTCTATCTTGACGAAGCTGTTGTCGTTGGCTTTGGAAATCTGCCCCAAGGTTATGGCCTGGTAGTTGACAAAGGCGATGCGGGTGGGGGCGGCAAGGCATTTCCACAAAACGAAGCCCGCCGCGACGACAACGGCGCAGGCGGCTGTGAGCAGTATGATTTTCTTCTTTGTCATGAATGTTTTAGATAGCGAACAGAGTATTCAGGATATTCGGGAGCATCTGCCCGGCGGGTAAAAACATGTACCGGGCAGATGCGGTCGTGAGAACAGATATTTACTTCTTGTCGGCGGTAAAAGTGCAGATCAGCGGCATCGGCATGGCCCCGTAGTTGAGGTTGAAGCGTAGGGTCAGCGTGCCGTTTTCGGAGTTGCCGGTCAGGGTGCCGGAGTAGGACTTGACGTCGGCGGTCGTTCCCTTGAACTCGGTGGAACTCAGGGTGTAAGAGCCGTCGGTTCCGCTCACGGCCACGCCGCTGACTGTCATTGACGGCATCTTCATGGGCGGTTCGCCGAAGCTCGGAATGGTTACCGATACGGTGGCATCGTCGGTGGCCTCCACCTCGAATGTCAGGTCATCGAACACACTCTCGTTGCCCATCACCGTGCATGACATCGGGCCGGTGTAGCTGCCCTCTATGCTCTTGGCCGCCGGGGCTGCGGGTTCATCGTTCTTCTTGTCGTCGGAGCAAGCTGCGATGGTGGTCATAAGGAGCACCGCCAGCAGTGCGCCGAACAGTTTTTTCACTTGTTTCATTTCTATCTTTGCTATTATGGTTAATGTGCGGTTTGAGTTTTTACGATGCAAAGTTACTGCCGTTGAAAAGGCTGTGCAATACCCGAAAAAGACCATATTTCAAGTGAAGGCAGAGGGTGCCGGAGGTGTGAAAATATGGCTCCGGGTTGAAAAATCACTTCAAATAAGTATTGTACCGCCCGATTAATCGAAGTAACTTTGCATGGGAAAAACTGACCATGACCATGATAGACAAACAAAGAGGATACCGCGCTTCCAACAAAATGCGGGAATTGATTTCAGACAACGCGATGCTGCTGCCCGCCATCAGCCGCTTCGGAATTTCGTTCGGTTTCGGCGACGGCTCCGTGGAGTTCGTCTGCCGCGAAAACAATGTGCATGCCGGCACCTTCCTGTGTGTGTGCAACCTGCTCAGCGGATACCCCTTCAGCGACTCCGACATCTCCCTTTCCTCTTTGATGCGTTACCTTAAGAACGCACATTCCTATTTCCTGGACATCGAACTTATCAAGATTCGCCGCAACCTCATCGAAGCAATTAATTACTCCGACTCCAACGAAGTCACCACCCTGTTGATGAAATTTTACGACGATTATGTGGTGGAGGTGAAAAAGCACATGGAATTTGAAAACGAGGTGATTTTCAAGTATGTGGAACGGCTTCTCGAAGGTGAACTCGACAGCGATTACAATATATCGTGCTATTCGGACAGCCACGTGGACACCGCCGAGAAACTCAAGGAACTGAAGGACCTCTTCATCTATCACTACAAGCAGAAGGACAACGCGCGGCTCAGCGGCGTGCTCTTCGACATCATCACGTGTGAGCGCGACATGCTCAGCCACTTCGACGTGGAAAGCCGGCTGCTGGTCCCGGCGGTGCGCCGCCTTGAAAAGCAATTGCGCGACAACGGACGCGACCTCAAGAAGGAGAAAACAGCGGACGGTGCCCCCGCAGACCCGCAGCTCGCCCTGCTCAGCGAACGCGAGAAGGATATAATCCGCTGCGTGGCCAAAGGATTGGTAAACAAGGAGATAGCCGACCGTCTGTGTATCTCGGTGCACACTGTGGCCACGCACCGCCGCAACATAGCCGCCAAACTGGAAATCCACACCCCCGCCGGCCTGATAGTCTTCGCCATCCTCCACCGCCTCGTAGACCTCACCGAAGTAACCCCCGGCTGACGACGCCGCAAGGATTTGAACGCGGATAACAATAAATACCCCGGCTCACTCTGATTATTTCGCCATACGGCTCAGCGGTTGACGAATTGCTGTGTCTGTGGCAATATCATCAAAATCTGAAGGAAATAATATTGTACCTCGTTCAAGACCCAAAATTCTTTCACGTGCTACATTGTCAGCGACATTCATTGATATCACAATTAACTGTCACAAAATTACGGTATTTTTGTGACAATGCCAAGGGTTTTCTAATAATAATTGCTGTAGCAACTTTATATTTCCACTAATAGATTTTGGATTATATACAAACAATAACTGATTATGCTGTCCGAATACAAACAAATTTTACCATCTGAGGCGATAAAACACCATTATAGAGTATAAAAATATCAGCCATACAAACAAATTCACATTGTTTATAAGACTGATTATTAGATTATTTATTGGGACACCGCCAAACTTCCGTGGATGAATTTTTAAGATTCAGCCGAAAATGCG
>ERZ791923.3143-NODE-3143-length-13148-cov-4.829374_pt1 | contig 13148 bp, 11 predicted proteins | sample MGYA00510133_ERZ791923 | MGnify/ENA primary metagenome ERZ791923 (study PRJEB30046, sample SAMN00792106) | human gut metagenome | study: EMG produced TPA metagenomics assembly of the A metagenome-wide association study of gut microbiota in type 2... | reverse complement strand
GAAAATCCCCAGCCTGCCCCGCAGCAGACAACGCTGCCCGGCAGTGCTCCGGCACAGTCCAACCCCCAGCGGCCTGCGGTTGCACCGGCCCAGCCGCCGCAGCCGCAAAAGCATTTCAACACCCTTTCTGCGGCAGAGTACCGCGCATTGAATAAGCTCACGGCCCCGGTGCCTGCCCGCACGCTGCCCGGTACCAGCGGAGTGATGGAGCTGAACTCGGTGCGGGCACCATTTAATGCACCCAGCACCCCGCAGTTTGCCCCCGCGCCGCACACGGCACAGGAGGACCTGCTGGACATTCTGCCCGACCTGCCGGAACAGCAGCCCAAGGCAGAACCCGCTGTAACCACAGCCCTCGCGCAGCAGCCTGCCCCGGCCCAGCTGGAAAATATTGAATCACCGGAACTGCCGGAAGAGGAAAAATCTGCCACCGGCCTGAGCGCACTGCCCATCGCCCACAATGACCCAACTGCCCAGGCGGACATCCCGCCGGAGCAGACGACCTTTGCCCCGGCACCCGCCAGCCTGCCGCTGCGCGTGGTGGGGGAGGTATTCAAAACCTACATCATCACCGAGCGCAACAATGAGCTTTGTCTGATTGATAAGCACGCCGCACATGAGCGCATCCTGTTTGAGCAGCTCGCCAAGGATTACGGCAGCGTGCCGTCTCAGATGCTGCTTGTCCCCGTGCAGGTCAACCTTTCCGCCGAGGAAAAGCAGGCCCTGCTGGCCCACCAGGAACTTTTGCAGAACAGCGGTGTGGAAGTGGATGATTACGGCGGCTTTACCGTTGTGGTGCGTGCCGTTCCCGCGGATGTGCCGGTGGACGATGTGGGGGATATGGTGCTGGAACTGGCCGACCATTTGCTGAACGGCGGCCGCGATGCCCTGCGGGAGAAAACCGAGTGGGTACTGCATTCCATTGCCTGCCGCGCCGCCATTAAAGCGGGGGACAGGACCACCACCGATGAAATGCTGGCCCTGGCCCAGAAAATTATGGACGGCAGTGTGCCGCCGTTTTGTCCCCATGGCCGCCCCTGCGTGCTGAAGCTGACCCGGAAGGAGCTGGAAAAACAGTTTGGACGCCTTGTATAATGCCGCCAAGCCCCGCGTGGTTGCCATTGGCGGACCGACGGCAACTGGTAAAACCGCACTCTCGGTCGCCTTGGCCAAACGCTTTGGCGGCGAGATCATCAGTGCGGATTCCATGCAGATCTATCAGGGGCTGGATGTTGGCACTGCCAAAGTGACCCCGGAAGAAATGCAGGGGGTGCCGCACCATCTTGTCGGTTTCCTTGCGCCGGAACAGGCGTTCAGCGTGGCGGATTTTACCACCCTTGCGGGGAAAACCATCACCCAGCTGACGGCACAGGGCAAGCTGCCGCTGGTTGTGGGCGGCACAGGGCTGTACATTACCAGCCTGCTCAACGGCATTGGCTTTACGCCGGAAAAAGTGGATCCCGCCATCCGGCAGGAGCTGCAAGCCCGCCTGCAGGCGGAAGGCTCCCAGGCGCTCTATGCAGAACTTGCCGCGGTGGACCCGGGCTATGCCGCCAAAGTGCATCCCAACAACACCCCTCGGGTCATCCGTGCTTTGGAACTGTACCGTGCCACCGGCCGCAAGATGAGCGCTGAGCGTGAGGCCGCCCGTCCGGCGGAAAAACCTTACCGTTCACTCTGTCTCTGCCTGACCTGCCGCGACCGCACCCTTCTTTACCAGCGGATTGATACCCGCTGTGACCGTATGATGCAAAGCGACATTCTGGAAGAGGCCAAACTGGTGTATGACCACCGCGATACCTACCGCACCGCGGCGCAGGCCATCGGCTACAAAGAGTTCTTCCCGTATTTTGAGGGAACAGCAGACCTGGAAAGCTGCCTTGCGCACCTCAAGCAGGCTTCCCGCAATTATGCCAAGCGTCAGCTGACCTGGTTCCGCCGCCAGACGGACGCTGTGTGGCTTTACCTGGAAGACGGAAACCTGGAACAGCAGGCGGCAGAACAGACCGAAGCGTTCCTGGCGGAAAACAACGCTTGAAATGCAGTAACAATATCGCTATATATAAAGGATAAAACCAAGGGGGGGATACCCAATGCATGAACAGAATGAAAGCCAGCCCAAAGCATTCATAAAAATTCTTTTTGCCCTGTTTACGGCGCTGCTGGTTGTGGTGCTTGGGTATCTCTGTATCCAGATTTACACGATCTTCCACCGAACTTACAAAACCGAAACCGCCATTGCCTACACCATGTCGGATAACATCACGCTGAAAGGCGTGGCAGTGTTCCAGGCAGTTGATGTGCCTGGCAGCGGCAACCTGGGATATGTGGTGCAGGATGGTGAGCGCGTCAGCGCGGGCACCATTCTGGCAGAACAGTATACGGATGATTCCCAGGGAGCAATGCGGGAACGGCTGGACCGGTTGGATCGTGCGATTTTGCTGCTGACAAAGTCGGAAAATTCCTCCGGCAGCGATCTTTCGGTTCTGACCACCCAGACGCGCACGGCGCTGTATAACCTGCTGGACCAGATCGACACAGCATCTTACGGCGCAATTCAGGATGCTGCGGAAGATTTTTTGCTGGCGCAAAATAAACTGCAAATCAGCACCGGCCAGGCGGCGGGCTTTGGCGAGGTGCTGGCCAGCCTGCAGGCCGAGCGGGACGGCATTGCTGCCCAGCTGAATGGCCTGCAGACGATCGAAGCGGATACCAACGGGTATTTTGTCTCATCCGAAAGCGCCGCCCCGGTGGTGCGGGATCCCACGGAGCTGGATGCCATGAGCCCGGCTGATCTGCAAAAGATGATCAACGCAGGGGAGACTCCGTCCAATGCCGACCTTGCCGGGCATATTGTAACCGGGTTTTCCTGGCGGTTTTATGCCGTGTGTTCGGCAGACCTTGCCGAGCGGTTGAACGGCCTGTCCCGCGTGAGCATCAGCGTTCCGGGCAAACAGGAAGAGCCTTTGGCTGCCACCGTGGTGGATGTGACCACCGACGAAGAAACCGGCCTTGCCAAAGTGGCGCTGGAATGCCGCAGCATCAATGCTCAGGTGCTCTGCCTGAATTATGAGGAAGCCGAAATCAGCCTGCACACCTACCAGGGCATCCGCATTGACCGCAGGGCCCTGCATATCGTGAACGGCCAGCGCGGCGTGTATGTCAAATACGGCGATTTGCAGCGCTTCCGCCGCATTACCATTTTATATGAGGACGATACCTACATCCTTGTACCGGAAGGCGGCAAAGTGGGGGAGGATAACGAACTGCGCCTGTACGATGAGGTGATCGTGGAAGGCAGCAACCTGCAGGACGGCAAGCTGCTGTAAGGACAGAAAACGGGCGTTTTGCCCCACATTCTGTTATATTTGTATTGACAACGAAGCAAAAATGGAAGATAATAAATACTGTATAGTTGTGACAAAAGCCAATCGGGGCTTTTTTTGTGCAATTTATACAACTAAGCAAACGTAAGGAGTAACTGCCATGTCCATGATAGACGGTTTGAGAAACGTCCTCGGAATCAACCAGGATCCCGAAGCAGATTCCTATGTGGATGATAACGAAGAGGATGATATCTTCCCTGGCGGTGGTCAGGGCGGTTCGCCAGCCCCGGAAGAAGCCTACCCCATGCAGGAAACTGCTAAGCAGCACAGCAACAAGGTGGTCAACATCAATGCTACTACCCAGCTGCAGGTTGTACTGGTCAAGCCGGAACGTTTTGACGATGCTGCTGCCATTGCAGACCAGCTGAACGCAAAGCGCACTGTTGTGCTGAACCTTGAATCCACCAACAAAGAAGTCTCCCGCCGTTTGATCGACTTTTTGTCCGGCGTGGCTTACGCCAATAACGGCCAGATCAAGCGTGTAGCAACCAGTACATTCATCATTACCCCGTATAACGTTGATATTATGGGCGACCTGCTGGACGAGCTGGAAAACAATGGCGTCTTCTTCTGATACAAGGACCCGCGGCTTTATGCCGCCGCAGAACGAGGATGAACACTTTTTGATGCGCCGGGTGGAAGAACTTTGCCGTACTGCCATGCAGCGTGGCATCCCGCGGGCAACGGGCTTCCTTTCGGATCGCGAACAGGCCCTTGCGCAGGCTGCGCTCAACCGTGAGGGCTGCGATTTTGCCCGCTTTCAGGGCGGCTGGCCGGATGCGGAACGCAAAGTGCTCTGCATTGAACCACCGGATTCCTGGCCGGAAGAGCCAGTTGCGGTGCTGCATTTCACAGCGCCGCAGCAGGGCGGCAGCGCTGTGCCGGGCCACCGTGACTATCTGGGGGCAATCCTGGGTCTTGGCCTGGATCGTGCCTGTTTGGGGGATATCCTGCCGGATCCGGCCGATGCCCGCAGTGTGTATGCCTTTGTGCTGGAAGATAAGGCGGATTTTATTGCTTCCAACCTGACGGAAGCTGGCCGCAGCCCGGTGCATGTCGAGCGCTGCGATGCCGTGCCGGAAGAAGTCCTGCGCGGGCCGGAACGCCAGACGCAGGATGCAACGGTGCCATCTTTGCGGGCAGATACCGTATTGGCAGCCATGATGCGCACCTCCCGCTCCATTGCGGCGCAGGCGATCCAAAGCGGCAGGGTGGAAGTGAACCACGTTCCGCTGCGCACCGCCCATGAGGATGTGTTTGAAGGCGATATCTTCACCGTGCGGGGCGTTGGGCGCTACCGTCTGGTGGCAATCGGCGGCAAAAGCCGCAAGGACCGCATCTTTATCACGTTTTATCAGTATTGAACATAAAACCTGAATGTGAAACCCATGGGCCGGGGCAGCCCGGCAGCCGTGCCGAACGGTAAAATTTCGGATACCATTCCGGGTGTGTGCCACCCGAAACAGGAGGAATTTGGATGATTGCTTCGGATGATGTGCGCCGCGTGACCTTTGACCGTGCCATGCGCGGTTATCGTTGTGAGGACGTAGACGATTACCTCAGACAGGTTGCGGACGGCATCGACAGCCTGGCCGCAGAAAATGATGACCTGCAGAAAAAGCTGGTCATACTGGCCCAGCGCATTGACCAGTACCGTGCCGATGAAGATACCCTGAGCACAACCATGATCAATGCCCAGCGCCTTGGCGAGAACGTCATCAAGGAAGCCAAGCAGAAAGCTGCCGAGATCATTCGTGCCGCCAACATTAAGGCGGAGGATCGTGAACAGCGCGCCCGCGATGAGGTGGAGCTGGCCCAGCAGGAGCTTGTGACAATAAAGCAGGAAGCGGATGCGTTCAAAAAGCGCCTGATGGATCTGTACCGCCAGCACATCGAAATGATTGCCAAAATTCCGGAGTATCACCCCAACCGTGCAGAACAGCAGGCCGCGCAGCCGCAGCCGGAACCGCAGGAAGCCCCGCAGCAGCCTGCACCCCAGCCGGTAGAACAGCCTGCCCCGGCTCCGCAGCCGGAACCGGAACCCAACCAGCCAATCCCGGAGGATGTCCCGGCTCCGCAGCCCGCAGCCCCGGAGGAAAGCTACCCGGCATATGAGGAACCGGAATATTACGAGGCTGAGCCGGAAAAACCCGCCCAGCCCGAAGAGCCGGAACCGGCTCCGGCACCCGCCCCTGTCCAGCCGCTGGACGAGGAAAAGATCGATACGGTAGAATTTGCCTTTGCCCCCAAAACAAAGCCAATCCTGCCGGACGATGATATGCCATCCGTTGCCGGGCTTTACGGCGGGGATATGCCGGAAAAGCCCGCCAAAAAATCCGGCTCCCGCAGCCGTGGCGCTTCGGCCCGCAGTACGGGCAAAAATGCCCGCAAAACCAAGAGCCCTGCCAAAGCGGAACTTGACGCATTTGATGACATTGATTATGATGTTTGAGGTGCCGCATTTGTGCGTGCGTGTACCCCAAGCATTTTAAGACCTGCCTGAACGGTGCAGAACTGCCGGGACAACCTGGTATACTGCGCTTTGGACAAGCCGCCATATCAGCTATAATAAGGAAATAGAGGAGAGTTGGAAACTTTGCCGCAGAATTACAATGATACCATCCATAAGATGGCTACCCCCTTTGAAATGCGTGCCGGGCTGCCGAAAAAGGAACCCAAAATGCTGGAGGATTGGGAGAAAAACCACATCTACGAAAAAATGATCGAACATAACGCGGATCTGCCGCGCTTTGTTCTGCATGATGGCCCTCCGTATGCCAACGGTAATATCCATATGGGTACTGCCCTGAACAAGATCATCAAGGATATCATCATCCGTGAAAAGAACATGTCGGGCTACTGTGCTCCCTATGTTCCCGGCTATGATACCCACGGTCTGCCCATTGAGCTGAAGGCTCTGTCCTCTCTGGGCGATAAAAAGGCCGGCATTTCCAAGCTGGAACTGCGCAAGATCTGCAAAGAGTTTGCTACCGAGCATATTGATGTGATGAACAGCCAGTTCGCCCGCCTGGGCGTTCAGGGCGATTTCGCCAACCCCTACCTGACCCTGCGCCCCGAATTTGAGGCACGCCAGGTGGAGATCTTTGGCGAGATGGCCAAGAAAGGCTATATCTACAAGGGCATGAAAGCCGTTTACTGGTGCCCGGAGGATCGTACTGCTCTGGCAGAAGCCGAAATCGAGTATGCCGAGGACGAGTGCGATTCTATCTATGTCCGCTTTAAGCTCACCGATGACCCCAACGGTGTTTTGGCCAAGTACGGTATCCCTCTGGACAAGGCATGGATCGTGATCTGGACCACCACCACCTGGACCCTGCCCGCCAACGTGGCAACCTGCCTGAACCCCAGCTTGGAGTATGCCTTCGTCAAAATCGGCGATGAATATCACCTGATGGCTGCTGGTCTGGTGGAATCCACCATGAAAGCCTGCCATATCGAGGATTACGAGGTTCTGGAGCCCCGCGTTCTCGGCTCTGAATTTGAGCTGATGCAGTATCAGCACCCCTTCCTGGACCGCAAGGGCCTGGTTATCCTGGGCGACCACGTTACCCTGGAAGGCGGCACCGGCTGCGTTCATACCGCACCTGGCCACGGTGTTGAGGACTTTGAAGTCTGCGTCAACCACTACCCGCAGGTTCCCGTTATTGTCCCCGTGGACGATGGCGGTTACCTGACCGAAGAAGCAGGCAAAGAGTTTGCAGGCCTTAAGGTCTGGGCTGCCAACAAAGTTATTCTGGAGCACATCAAGCAGTCCGGCCACCTGATGGGCGTGCAGCACATCACCCACCAGTACCCGCATTGCTGGCGCTGCCACCATCCCATCATCTTCCGTGCAACCGAACAGTGGTTCTGCTCCATTGATAAGTTCCGCGAGGAAGCCTATAAGGCCATTGACGAAGTCAAGTGGCAGCCGGCCTGGGGTCATGACCGTATGCACGGCATGGTGCGTGACCGCAGCGACTGGTGCATCAGCCGTCAGCGCGTGTGGGGTGTGCCCATCCCGGTGTTCTACTGCAAGAACTGCGGCAAGTACCACATCACCGATGCTTCCATCAAGGCTGTCAGCGACCTGTTCCGCAAGGAAGGCTCCGATGCCTGGTATAAGTACGATGCCAACGAGATCATGCCCAAGACTGAGGTCTGCGAATGCGGCGCTTCTGACTGGGAAAAGGATCCCGATATCATGGATGTCTGGTTTGACTCTGGCTCTACCTGGAGCGCAGTCTGCCGCGAACGTCCCGAACTGAACTGGCCCGCTGACCTGTATATGGAAGGCGCCGACCAGTTCCGCGGCTGGTTCCAGTCCAGCCTGCTGACCAGCGTTGCCACCCAGGGCGTTGCTCCGTACAAAGGCGTCCTGTGCCATGGCTGGGTCGTTGATGAGCAGGGCAAGCAGATGCACAAATCTGCCGGCAACGGTGTGGAGCCGTCCGAAATCATCCGCGATTACGGCGCTGACATCGTTCGTCTGTGGGTTGCTTCCAGCGATTACACCGTTGATGTGCGCGCAGGCAAGAATATCTTCAAGCAGCTGTCCGAAGCATACCGCAAGATGCGCAACACCGCCCGCTTTATGCTGGGCAACATTGGCGATTTCAACCCTGCCACGGATATGGTTGCCGAGGATCAGCTGTTCGAAATCGACCGCTGGGCACTCAAGAGCTGCAACGGCCTGACCGCCAATGTGCGTGCCGCTTACGATAATTACGATTTCTCCCGCGCTTACCACGCAATCTACAACTTCTGCGTCATTGATATGTCCAACTTCTATATGGACGTCATCAAGGACCGCCTGTACTGCGCGGACGAGCACGCACGCCGCTGCGCCCAGACTGCGCTGTACCGCATTCTGGTTGACTTCACCAAGCTGGTTGCCCCCATCCTGTGCTTCACCGCCCAGGAAATCTGGAGCTACATCCCGAAGCTGGAAGGCATGCAGGAGTATGTCTGCTGGGAGCGTATGCCGGAAGCCAAGAGCGATGAGGATGCCGCTTTTGACGCCAAGTGGGCCAAGATCATTGCTGTGCGTGACGATGTAAAGAAGGTTCTGGAGCAGGCCCGTGCCGATAAGACCATCGGTTCCTCTCTGGAAGCTGCCGTTACCCTGTACTGCAGCGATGAAATGTATGACTTCCTGAACGCCATCCCGATGGATGAGCTGGCCGATCTGATGATCGTTTCCCATGTGGATCTGGTCAAGGGTGAAGGCGGCGTGAGGGGTCTGACCGAGGGCCTGGGCATGAGCGTTGCCCATGCTGCCGGCAACAAGTGCCTGCGCTGCTGGAAGTTCGACACAGCTGTTGGCGAAGACGGCCTGTGCCCGCGCTGTGCGAAAGTTCTTGGTTAATTTCAAATAAAGGGCTATGCCGCATGATGTTAAGCGCTGTTCCAGTGCTTAAGCCTGTAAAACAGGAACTGTGCGGTATTGCCATAGTATGATTTACAGCGGTGCTTTTGCGCTTTTATCAAGCCTTTGCACCGCTGTTTTTGTCAGGGCATTTTGCAGCGCTGCATTGGCCCGGACGACGGAGGCGTTTATGCTGGTTGGCATTTTATCCATTCTTGCTGCGGCAGGCCTGACGCTGGTTGACCAGCTGATCAAACTTTGGGCCACCGTGGAACTGCTGCCGGTTGGCAGCAAACCCTTTATCCCGCATGTGCTGGAATTTTATTACCTGCTCAATGATGGTATGTCGTTTTCCATGCTCAGCGGCAAGCGCACGCTGCTGGTGATCGTTACCGGTGTGATGCTGGCTGTGCTGGCCGGTATGCTGCTTTTGCGCAAAATGCCGCGTTTGGAGCGTGCTGCTTGGATTTTGGTCGTGGGCGGCGGTGTTGGCAACCTGATCGACCGTATCCGCACCGGCGTGGTGGTGGATTACCTGAACTGCCTGTTCATCAATTTCCCGGTGTTCAATTTTGCGGATGTCTGCATCTGTGTCGGCGTGGGCCTGCTGGTCCTCAGCCTGCTGCTGGATATGCGCCGCGAACAAAAAGCAAAACAGCAAAAGGGGAGTGCGCCCACAGATGGAACAGCGTGAACTGACCCTTGCGCCGGAAAGCGTTGGCCTGCGGCTGGACCGCTGGCTGGCGGAACAGTGCCCGGATCTTTCCCGCAGCCAGCTGCAAAACCTGATCGAAGCGGGCAGTGTGACCTGCAACGGCAGCCCCTTGAACAAAAAGGATAAGCTGAAAGCCGGGCAGACGATTCTGCTCACCCTGCCGGACCCGCAGCCCATCGAAGCCCAGCCCCAGAACATTCCGCTGGACATTGTGTATGAGGATGACAGCCTGCTGGTGGTCAACAAGCCCAAAGGCATGGTGGTGCACCCTGCGCCCGGCAACCCGGACGGCACCATGGTCAATGCACTGCTGTGGCACTGTGCGGGGCGGCTGTCCGGCATCGGCGGGGCCATCCGCCCCGGCATTGTGCATCGCATTGATAAGGATACCAGCGGCCTTTTAGTCGTTGCCAAAACGGACGCCGCCCACCAGGCACTGACCGAACAGATGAGCGTGCATTCTATCCATCGGGTGTACCACGCTGTGGTGTATGGCAACCTGAAAGAGGATACCGGCTTTGTGGAAGCCCCCATCGGCCGCGACCCTAAGGATCGCAAAAAGATGGCCGTGACCCAGCAGAACTCCAAATATGCCTACACCGGCTGGCAGGTGCTGGAACGGTTCGGCAACTTTACTTACATTGCATGCAAGCTTAAAACAGGCCGCACCCATCAAATTCGGGTGCATATGGCGTCCATTGGCCACCCGCTGGCTGGGGATGCCGTGTATGGGCCCAAAAATTGTATCCGCAGCCTGAACGGTCAGTGCCTGCACGCCAAGGAGCTTGGCTTTGTGCACCCCGCCACCGGGGAATGGATGCAGTTTGACAGCTCACTGCCTGACTGGTTTCAGGACTACTTAAGCCGTCTGAGAAAGGAAAGCCGCCATGGAGCGTTTGAGTGATTATCTGGTTTTTTGTGATATGGATAACACCCTGCTGACTGCAAAGGAGGGCATTCCCGCCTGCAACCGCAGCGTCATCCGGTTGTTTACCGCCATGGGTGGGCGCTTTACCGTTGCATCCGGCCGTCCGCCGGAGTCGATCCGCGCGGCGCTGGGCGATATCGAGCTTTCGCTGCCAGCAATCTCCTGCAATGGTTCGCTGCTGTATGATTTCCAGACCAACCGTGTGCTGCGTCGCTCCTGCTTGAATCAGGAACAGGCCGCTGCCGCCATTGCCGATATGCTGCAAAAATTCCCGAAGATTGGTGTAGAGGTCATGGCCGGTGCGGGGGAGATGTATGTTGTTCACGCCAGCAGCTATACCCACGCCCACCAGGTGGATGAACACATGGAAAGCGTGGCCTGCCCGCTGGAAAATGTGCCGGATGGCTGGCTGAAGGTGGTGTTTGCCGGGGATCCGGAAACGATCCGCAAAGCGGGACAATACGCCAAAACGCGGTACTTTGGCCGGGATAATTACTTTTTGCCTACCAACCAGATCTACTTGGAAATTATGCCTTCCGGCATCAGCAAAGCAGCCGGAATGGAAGAGCTTTGCCATATCCTGAACGAGAACATCAAAAAAACCATCGTGATCGGTGACTATTATAATGATCTCGAAATCATGAAAAAAGCGGGCTATTCCGTGGCTGTGGCCAATGCGCCGTCCGAAGTAAAAGCAGCGGCCAACGAAGTGACCAACTGCGACTGCACCGGCGGCGCGGTGGGCGAGTTCCTTTACAAGCTGATCAGCAAGGTGGAGGGCGTATGAAACACAGGGAAAGTGAGCAGACACAGCTGAGAGTCAGCCGTTTACTGAACCGTGACAGTGTGATGCTGCATGCCGAGATGCCCAGTGTGCAGACGGCGCTGGAAACCTTGGTGGAACTTCAGGAGAGCAACGGCGTGATCACCAACGGTACCGCCTACTATAAAGCCGTGTGTGAGCGTGAACGCGCGGGCGGCACCACCGCCATTGGGGAAGGGCTTGCCATCCCGCATGCCTGCAATGCGGGCGTTGCCTCGCTTGGGCTGGCCGCGCTGACCCTTACCCGCGGGCTGGACTGGGGCGCAGCGGACGGCAAGCTGGTGGATATGATCTTTATGGTTGCGGTTCCGCCGGACCGCCAGAGCGACCACCTGTTGATTTTGGCTCGCCTTGTCAACCTGCTCAGCGACCACCGCCTGACGGAAAAACTGCGTATGGCGGATACGCGAGAGGCGTTTATCCGCATCCTGAACCAGACCGAAGCGGCAATCTTTGCATAAATGAGACCAAAACGGCAAGGAACACAAAAGCAATCCAGCACCCGATTGCTGAAACAGAGAAAAATATCATTTTATAAGTCTTATTGATACTGCACACCCTGTGCGAATGCCCCAAAGGCAGAACGCAGGGTGTGCTTTTTTGTTAAAATTGTGCAAAATGTGGAAATTTAGTGCTCTAAAGCGCTGTGATTTGGCGGATTGTATCTTGCAGGGGAATACGATTGATGCTATACTTTAAATCACTAAATCGCTTTTCGGAGAGGACACCCACCCAAGGCTATGCAGCATAGTGGATGCCGGTGAGCGATGCATAGATTTGGGAGGAAGATACCATGAAAAAAGCACTTTCTATTTTGACAGTCGGCTGCCTGGCTGTTTCCCTTGCTGCCTGTGGCAGCACTGCAGCAAGCTCTGCTGCATCGGCCGCGGACAGCACCGCTTCTTCTGCCGCAGAATCCACCGCCGCTTCCGATACCGCCGCTGCTGCTGACGGCCAGACCTACAAGGTCGGCATCTGCCAGCTGGTGCAGCACGTTGCTTTGGACGCTGCAACCCAGGGGTTTAAGGATGCCCTGACCGAGCAGCTTGGCGATGCCGTTACCTTTGAGGAAAAGAACGCCCAGGGCGATTCCAACACCTGCAGCACCATCATCAATGGCTTTGTTTCTGATAATGTTGACCTGATCCTGGCCAACGCAACCCCCGCCCTGCAGGCTGCACAGGCCGGCACCAACACCATCCCGGTTCTGGGCACCTCTGTTACCGAGTACGGCGTGGCACTGGGTATTGATGACTTCGATGGCCTTGTCGGCACCAATATTTCCGGCACCAGCGACCTGGCTCCTCTGGATGAGCAGGCAGGAATCATCAAGGAACTGTTCCCCGATGCAAAGACCGTTGGTCTGCTGTATTGCAGCGCCGAAGCAAACAGCCAGTATCAGGTTGATACCGTAAAGGCCAGCTTGGAAGAACTGGGCTACACCTGCGAGTATTACGCATTCTCTGACTCCAACGATCTGGCCACCGTCTGCCAGAGCGCTGCCGATGCCAGCGATGTGATCTATGTTCCCACCGATAACACCGTTGCCAACAACACTGAGATCGTCAATAACATCTGCCAGCCCGCCGGTGTGCCTGTCGTTGCAGGCGAGGAAGGCATCATGAGCGGCTGTGGCGTTGCTACCCTGTCCATCAGCTACTATGACCTGGGCGTTGCTACCGGTAAGATGGCCGCCAAGATCCTGACCGGCGAAAGCAAGGTTGAGGAGATGCCCATTGAGTACGCTCCGGAGTTCACTAAGGAATACAACCCGACCATTGCCGAAGCTCTGGGCATCACCATCCCAGATGATTATGTGGCATACGAGGGCTAAACAGCCAGAACGGCCTGCTTTGATTTGATGCAGGTAACTTTAAGGCAACACCGCACAATTCCCGCCTGACGGCTTAAGCACCGCTTCGGCGGCT
>ERZ791923.3130-NODE-3130-length-13186-cov-3.041962_pt1 | contig 13186 bp, 10 predicted proteins | sample MGYA00510133_ERZ791923 | MGnify/ENA primary metagenome ERZ791923 (study PRJEB30046, sample SAMN00792106) | human gut metagenome | study: EMG produced TPA metagenomics assembly of the A metagenome-wide association study of gut microbiota in type 2... | reverse complement strand
CGATAATAGCAACTATTGCCCCGATGATTGATATATATAATTCCATTTATACGTATATTATTTATGCGTTCTAAAGTAATAAATAATTTTCTAATATAAAATTCCTCTCACTCCAATAAAAATTAGCTCTCTTACTTTAGGTTATAAAGGTAGCTTTATCAGCTTATGGGTTGTTGTACGTGTATATATCAAACAGTTGTCAATAATGTGTGAATGGGTTATGTATGCCATATCGACAAAGTTAATACCTCCCATGGAATAAGAAAAGGTAAACAAACCAACGGCAAGTTCTGTATAAGAGCCTTTACTGGTGTAGTCGTAGTTTATAACCATTCTAACATCGTCTTTCGTTATGGCTCGTTAAGGGCCGAAATCGGATACCAATAGTGTTTTCTGTAACTCCGTTGCTAGGTAGCCATCGCTTATACAAAACTGGCTCAATGGTACAGGAAAGTCGAGGAAAACAACTTCAAGGTTTTCGCTACCGTGACCAGAACGATTTAAGTATCACTATCAAACTATCTTGAATTATTTCGACTACAGGAGTACAAATGCGGCGGCGGAATCGTTTAATGCCAAAGTGAAAGAGTTTAGAAGGGTATTCAGGGGAATTAGAGATATTAAATTTTTCTTGTTTAGACTGTGCAAAATTTACGCATGACATAAAAAAATACAGGTTTTCCGATTGATCCCCTAAAACGACCAAAGACAGGGGTAAAAAAGAAAAGCAGCCACTTTCGTAACTACTTTATTTTTATGTGGTAGCACCTGGAATCGAACCAGGGACACAAGGATTTTCAGTCCTTTGCTCTACCGACTGAGCTATGCCACCAGTGCTGTTTTGTGAGTGCAAATATAGGGCATTTCTATAAATCTGCAATAGTTTTGCGGGTATTTTTTATCTTTTTTCATTTCTTAGTCTGAAACACAGATAGATCATCAGGATAATCAAAGAGATAGAAGCCATGGGTACGGCTGGCTGAGCAATGGCCCAGACCGGTATAGCTATAGCCAGGATAGCCAGATAGAATTTCAGATATTTTCTGATGAATAGAGGAAACGCTTTCCTGAAAATAAAAGGGATTACAAATAAATTGAGCGGATTGGCCCATAGGATATTCCAGTTTGGAGCAGTGATGGGGTGTGCTGTAAAACCTCCTAAGAATACAATCAAAATCCCTACAATTCCTGTGAAAAGGAGAAAAATAAGGGAAATGACATTCAATAATGACCGGCTTTTAACATATTGTAAAAGTAGGATCAGTAGCAGGCATCCTAGAGCAAAAACGAAAAGGGGAGTCCCATACCAGGAATTGGATAGGTTCATTTCCGGAGCCTGATATAAAACTTCGGCAGGTTCGGCCAGCAATTGTCCGTCGTATCGGGCATTTTTAAGTCCATACATCAGATAATCCGGCAAGAACATATATTGAAAAGTAGTGGCCGTACGATTACCCCTTTGCCCCAGGATCGTATGTATGCCCCATTGTACCCAAGGGGAAGCTTGCAAGTACTCATCCAGTAGATTCCAGAAATTTTTGTTTACATCCGGCATATTCCAGGCGACACTGTCGGGTAAACTTTTTAATAAGATATCCCTGCTTCGGGTGGTACAATTATCGAATAGAAAGTTGTAGAGATAATAGCGGTTTTGCGGGAGCAGGTTCTCTTCGAGCAGATCGAAAATCCGTTGTTTTTCCAGCGAATCCAGCCGGATAGTTTGAGCGTAGACCGTACGTTCTTCCAGCTGATAATTGTATATGAAATGGGAGAATTTCTGAACAGTCAGCTGATAAGGAAGCAGGCCTCGTGCATATTTTAAATAAAAATGGGGAGTAGAGAAGTCGAAAGTGCCATAATTGTACACCCTGTCGATTTGGTGTCGGGGATCGTTGATCCGGATGGCCGTATGACCGAAAAGAGAGTATAATTCGTTGCCGGGAGCACAAGTCAGGATACTGACTTCGGTCTCCGGAGAGAGTGTTAATCCTATTCCTTTAATAGAAATCAGACTGCTTATTATAAATAAAAAGATGATCTTTTTCATTTTATATGTCTTTTTATTCCGGATATTCAATATGACAAAGAAATAGAGCCTGTGCAGGAACAGAAGTACCTGCATTACAGCGGTTTTTAGATTCTATAATTTTGCGAACATCTTCTGGGGTCAGTTTACCTCTTCCCACGTCAATCAACGTACCGACAATCGCTCTTACCATATTCCGCAAAAAACGGTTGGCTTTTACCCTAAAAATCAGCTGTTTATCGGTCTCTTCCCACTGAGCTTCATATATAATACAATTATTGGTTTTGACGTCGGTATGAAGTTTCGAAAAACTGGTAAAGTCCGTATAATCGAATAACACCCGGCAGGCTTCGTTCATTGCCTGAATATCCGGCAGGGGATAAGCTTTCCAGGCAAATGGATAGGTAAACGGATCTTTTGTTTTATCGATATAATATTTATAGGTACGGGAAATAGCCGAAAAACGGGCATGTTTATCCATAGGTACCCGGTATATTTTGTAGATTGCAATATCTTTATCCAGTAATCCGTTCAGTTTATAGACCACCTGTTGCGGCTCCGGAAGTTCACATTCGATATCGAAATGAGCGACGAAAAATGAAGCGTGTACACCCGTATCCGTTCTACCGGCGCCGACGACGTATATGTCCTGGCGTAGCAAAGTACTGAGGGCCCGGTTGATTTCTTCCTGCACGGACGATGCTCCCGGCTGGATTTGCCAGCCGTGGTATCGGCTGCCGTTATAAGCTAATTCAATAAAATATCTGACCATTTTTTCTTATCTCCCGCGAAGATAAAAAATAATGCCGAATATTGTATATCCGGATAGGGGTTTCTTTATTCTACAACGACTTTACTCTTTCCGTTGCCGGTCTTTACCAGACAAATTTTGGCAGGAATACGTTCGGTCAATTCCTGTACGTGGGATATGATTCCCACCTGCCGGCCTTGTGAGCGGAGACGTTCCAGGGCTTCCATGACAATTTGCAGGGTTTCGCTGTCTAAAGTGCCGAAACCTTCGTCGATAAAGAGATTTTCTTCGAAATGATTCCGTGAAGAAAAGGAAGATAAGCCCAAGGCTAAAGCCAGAGAGATGAGGAAGGATTCGCCTCCCGATAAAGAGAATACCGACCGGGCTTCATCGCAGAGATCGTGATCGATGACTTGTAGGGCCAACTCATCGGGTATACGCTGCAACTGATAGCGGGAGGTTAATTCCCGAAGTTGTATATTGGCGTATGATAACAGGATATCCAGCGTATATCCTTGGGCGATCTCTTTAAACTTATAGCCACTCTGTGAACCGATTAGATCGTCTAGTTTGCTCCATTGGTTTAATAATTTCGTTTTCGCATCGAGGGTATCCTTTAAGGTGGCCGCTTGTTTTTGGTTTTCTTCCTGGGTGTGCAGAGTTGCCAATACTTCGGTTTTTTGTTGGAGGATACGCTCGGATTCCTCTTGTAATGCGGTGTATTGACGCTGTAAAGAGGAAAGTGATTCCGATTGTGGATCGGGGTGGCCGGGCGATTGTAAATGATCGGCCAATTGTTTTTCACGTTCCCGTAGAGTGGCCAAAGCAGTCGTTACCTTATCCCGGAGGTGATTTTGTCTTTCCCGTTCTTCCCGGATTTTTTCAGGTGCCACTTGCAATAGTGAAATGAGAGTGGCTTCGGTTAGCTGAGCAGGGGCTGTCCGATTGTATTTTTCCAGCCATTCGCCTAATTGCCGGGTGGCTTTTTCCAGACGCTTTTGATATTGGTCACAGGTGGTACGGAGTTGGGTGATTTTTCCTTTTAGTTGTTCCGATTGGCCTGAAAGCTGTTCTTTCTGCCGGATGGCTGTTTCCAGTTCCTGAGTCGCCCTTTCTGTTAACTCTTGCCAATAACGTTCGGTTTCATCGACCGTTTGACCTTGCAGAAGCCGGGCCCGTTTCCGGATGAAAGACAAAGTCTCTTCAGAGCGTTTTTTCAAAGCCTCGGCGGCTTCTGTTTCGCTTTGGCGGAAGGATTCCAGGTTTTTCTGATTCTCCTCGTATTCAGCTACCGATTGAAGCAATAGTTTTTCATTTTCTGCCGATTGCAGCGTTTTAGTTTGCCATTTTTGAGCAGCTGTGGTCAGTTCCTGTTTGAGATCCGGGTAGTTATCTTCCCAGCGTTGTCGCCAGGTAGGTGCATGCATAAAAGGAGCGACCTTTTCCAGTGAAATATTTTGCTGGACTTTCAGGCCTTCAATGATCTCTTGCAATTTAGATAGTTCAGTGGCTTGACCGACTACCTTTTCCTGGGTCTGCTGAAATGTTTTTTGCAGGGCATTGTTTTGGTTTTGTATTTTATCCAGTTCTTTTTGGAGCGTTTCTAACTGATGTTGCCGTTGCTCCCATTCGTTTTCTTTCAGACAAATACTTTCCAATTCTTTTTGGCTGATATTCAGCTGTTCTCTTAGGTTTATCCGATTTTGTCCGTTAGAAACAGACCTATCCGAATAAAGCTCCTTGATTTGCTGGTGAATCTCTTCGCATTCTTCTTGCGATTCATATTTTTCATTTTGTAATACGGGTAATACTTCTCCGAGGTACCGGTGTTCGGCTTCAAGACGCGCATTTTCGGTTTTTAACCGATTATATGCTGCTTCATGCTGTCTGACTTCTTTTTCGAGTGTTTCGAGCAAGCCGTCGGCCAGGGGATGATGTGCCGCATAAGGGTGGGATTGGCTGCCACATACCGGGCAAGGGGTATTTTCTTCCAGTTGGGCCCGGAGTCGAACGACATTTTCTGAAACCGATAGTCGGGCTTGTTCCAAAGTGTGGCGTATGGTCGTGTATTTTATTTCTGCAATTTCGATTTCTTTTTTGTATTCGGTCAGGCGAACTTTGAGTGCTTGTAAATTTTGTTGTTGTTGTTGCAGTTTATCTTGCCTTTTTCTCAGTTCTTGCCGGGTCTTATCTAGTTTTTCCGTCAAGGTAATTTCCTGAAGCAATCTTTCGCGTTGTAGGCGGAGTTGTTCTTTACGATTGCGAAGTTCGCTTATGGGAAACCGGTTGACCGATATTTGTTGTTGCTGGCGCAACTGCAGGAGGTCATTGTGACGTTGTATGGATGTTTCGATCTCACGGCGTTGAAGTTCCAGCTGTTGCCGGCTTACTGTTAGTTGTTGTAGAGTAGAGGTGTATAAAGATTGATTTTCTATAACCTGCAACCTTTGGGTATAAGCTGTATCCAGAAAACTTTCGATCAGCTTTATGTTCAGGCACATTTGTTCATGTTGCCTGTTTTTCCTGAACCATTCTTTTAATTTATCGTCTAATTCTCTCTGTTGCAGAATACGGGAGTATCTGCTATCCTGAATTTTTTGATGCACTTTGATTTTATCTTGCAGGTCGGTTAAAGTTTTCCGGCTCTCTTGTTCTACCTGCCGGGCATTGACAATTCCGATATCTAAACGACGGGCTTCTAAAAGTTCCGGTTTAAGCTTATTGTACTGGGTTGTATATTGGTTTACCAATGATTTTTGCCGTTCCACCGATTGAAGGGTTTGCGTGGCTTTTTCGTTCAGATCGGAGAGCGCCTGTTCTGTTTGTCGTAATAATTCAGTTTGGCTTACTAAATGAGTGGTACATTCATTTTTTTCAATCCAAAAAAGACGGCTGCTTTCGATGCTTTCCATCTGCTGTAACCAGACTGACTGGGCTTGTGCTTCGGCTTGTACTTTTTGGGCATCCGAAAGGGTGGCCTGGGCTTCCGATTTAGATTGATTGATTTGTTCTAATTGCTCTATCCAACGTATTTTACGTTGGATTTCTTCATTTTTTTGTTGAAGAGCCTTTTCGTGTTTCAGGAGTTTGGCCGATTGTTGCTGTAATGTCTCGATTTCTTCCTGGGTAAGCAGGCGAATATTCCCCATACGGGCGGAGAGTTCTTTCCATTCATTGCGGATAGCTGTCGTTTTGGAATAGACCGTATTCGAGATAACAGAATAGATTTCAGTACCGGTCAGTTTTTCGAGTACTTCGGCCTTTTCTTCTTTCCGGGCTTTGAGGAATCGGGCAAATTCATTTTGTGCCAATAAAACGGTACGGGTGAATTGATTATAATTCAGACCGATGAGTTGAATCAATTTATTCTCCGATTCACTGATTCCTGTAGTGATAGGAGACGGATCTCCAAGGGGGTATACCCGGAGTTCTGCAGGTTGAAGTTTCCCGCTTATTTTATTATTGGCTCGCCATACCCAGCGATAACTTTTTCCGTCTACAGCAATAAATTCTACAGCAGCCATCGCTTCGGCAGTACCTCTGCGGAGTATTTGACGACGATCTCCCTGTTGAATGAATTCTTGTCCGACATCCGGCATTTTAGTACCTTCAATACCGGTGGTGCGGGGCATATTGTTGAATAAGGCCAGACAGATAGCATCCAGAATAGTCGATTTTCCGGCACCGGTGGGACCGCATATTGCGAAGATCCCGGCAGATCGCAGAGGAGCTGCCGTAAAATCGATATCGAATTCTCCGGCAATAGATGCCAGATTTTTTCCTTGTATACGTAATATTTTCATTGTTTTTCTCCCATTTTCAGCTGTGATTCTTCAATGACTTCCCGGAATAAATGAGCCAATTCTTCGGGCAGAGGATTTTGATATCGCCTTTCGTATACTCGGTTCAACAGCTTCCAGGGATCCAGTAATTCTTCGGTGGTGAGCGTATTCTCGTTTTTTGTAAGTTGTACTGTATCCGGATAAAAGGGGAGTACCCGGGTTAAACGCACCTGTTTGGTGCGTAGGGCTTCCTCCACTTTATTGCGCAAAGCAGGTTCCGGTTCGGTGAGTAGTACCCTGACTTCGAGGAAAGGGGCCGGATGATCGTCTCTCTCTTCCGGGAGCTGAGAGAGGCGATTCAACACTTCGTCCAAGGGGGCCGGATGTTTAGGGATACGAAGTAAAGTGACTAAAGGATTAAAAATAATTTTAGTCTGATTTAGAAGTATTCCTTTGTCGATCTCCAGTAAGATCACTCCGTGGCGGTAATTTTCTTCTGCAAAAGACATGGGTAACGGACTGCCGGCATAGCGTATCTCGTTGCGGTTGGCAATCTGCTGTTCCCGGTGGATATGGCCCAAAGCTCCGTAAGTGATTTGGGAAGGGAAGACACTGGAAGGAATCCCTTCGAGTCCGCCGATGATCAGGCGTTCACTTTGATCACCTTCGGAAATCTGACTTCCTGCGGCTTGCAGGTGTCCCATAGCAATGATGGCTTCTTGTTTTTGCCTGCGTTCTTCGACGCAGGCAACCAGCTTGTCGTACATGGCCTTAACCCCTGCCTGATAAGGATCTCCTTCACTCTCGACTGCCGGATAGTCTCCCTGTCGGAGATAGGGTACCGCCAGACACCAACCTTGCCGTTTCCCCGATCTGTCTTTCAGTTCGATGATTAATTCCTCCGTATCGATTGTGCCGTCTGCTCTTTTACGTACTGTACCCCGAATTTGTATGTTCATTTCTTCGAGTAAAGGAATCGGGGTTTCGAGCCGACTGGCAGAATCATGATTTCCTGCAATCAGGATGATTTGTAAGCCCGGATTTTGTTCTGTTACCCGGCGTAGGAACCGATAAAATTGACGTTGTGCCTGAGCAGAAGGATTAGCTACATCGAATATATCTCCTGAAATAAGAAGCACATCGATTTGTTGTGTGGTAATTTGATCTGTCAGCCAATCTAAAAAATACTGATGTTCCTGAAAACGGTCATAGCCGAAAAAGGTCTGCCCGATATGCCAGTCTGCTGTATGAATGATTTTCATGTCCTGTCATTTGGACAAAAATAGTAAGATTTGCAGATATAACCAAATAGCTCACGGGCTATGGTAATCCTACCATAGCCCGTGAGCTATAGCCGGTGATAATGGCAAGTCATCAGCTTACCGGATTCATCGTGTAGGTGCATGCCATTTCCTTCGCAATAACGGAACAGGTTGCAATCGGCACATTCGCCCTGACGGGCCCATTCCCGGTTCCGGAATTTTTCGAAGCGGTTGTTCCACACTTCCATAAAATCATCCTGGTAAATATTCCCTTGGTCGTAGTTGGCCCGGATACTGGGACAACCCGATATCGCTCCGTTAATGCGGATAGATCCGACAGAAATTCCGGCATGGCAACGATAAAATTGGTCACGGACTTCAGCTTCATAAGGACCTAAAAAACCTTCACAAGCGAAATTGACGTGAATACGACCTTCTTGCCGGGTTTGACGGATAAAATCCAATACTTTTTTGAATTGGGAAGAAGATAGTTGTAATTCAGGCACTTGTGCTGCTCTGCCTGCGGGAAAGATGGTAAAGATACGCCATTGTCCGACTCCTAGTTCGATCAAATATTCTTTGAAAACGGGGAGAGTATCGATGTTTTGTTGATTGATACAACTGACGACATCCCATACGATTTCTTTTTCCCGGCTCAGCATTCCGATAGCCTGACTGGCCCGGCGAAAGCTTTCCGGATGTCGGCGTAACCAGTTGTGGGCATCTTCCGGTCCGTCCAGACTTACGGTAATGCTGTGCAGGCCTGCTTGTAAAAGTCTGTCCAGCCTCTGACGGGATAATAACAAACCGTTGGTTACCAATCCCCAGGGGTATTCCCGGCGATAACATGCCCGGCCACACTCTTCCAGATCTTTGCGCATCAGAGGTTCTCCACCCGTGAAAATGATAAAAACCCGGTGGGGATCGACCTGTGGAGTAATGTTGTCCAAAGCCTTTAAGAAGTCTTCTTTTGGCATATCGGGTTGCCCGGAAATCGCTTTGCAATCACTGCCACAATGCCGGCAAGCGAGATTACAGCGAAGGGTACATTCCCAAAAAAGAGTATGTAATTCGTGTTTTTGCCGGATCAGCTGTTCTTTTTGTCGGAAGAGTTCCAGGCCCAGGCGTTTCCGGAGGCTGATGGAATTATTCATGATCTTCTTCTTTTTGAGGAGTCAGTATGATTTTTACTTCTTGTGTTGTATTTCCCCTATTCCAGCCTTCACCTCCCTGTAAATCTTTACGAAGGAAGGTTACTTTCAGAGAATCGGCCTGGTAGTACGGATTATTTTCGTCGGGGTTGATTTTTAAATTATACTTCACCGTATCGATCGGGAACGCTGCTTGCCGGGTTTCGAATTCTCCTTCTTTTCCGGAGTATAACGTATCGTTGACCGGGTGGCTTCCATAGGGGGTATCGGGGATAAAATCAGGACGGGGTTCGTAACTGAATTCCATATCGGACACGATAATCTGAATATCGGATAGCGCCTGACCTGCCTGATCGGTGACTTTTCCTTTGATGGTATAGGAAGCTGTCGGCGTACCGTACATGCATATGATGTTACCGGGATCGTCCCCGTTATCCTCACAGGAGGAGAAACCTAAAAATCCTAATAAAGTAGTCAATATCCAGTTCAGGCTACGATTCCAGCGATAATGTAATGTTTTCATGGTTTGTTTTTTTATGATTAAACTGTTTAAATGCCTTGATTTTCTTGAGGTCGGCCTTTCCGGACAGGTTGACGGTGAGAAATCGAAGGTCTTTCATATAATGAGTTGTATTTAAAAGTTCAAACGGAATCCGATTTGCCCCGTGAGGTTGAAAAACTGTTCCGAGCGAATCGTTTGTATTTCACTGGCCGGGGTCAGATTCCATAAAAATCCTCCTTCTGCATAGACCGATACATGGCGAATAATGGGGTAGGCAATACCTATTCGTGTGTTCGCTGACCAAAGCGTACCCGGTATTCGTCGACGCTGACTTTTATAGGCCGAATAGATTTTGCCTGAAAGATTAACTTCACAGACAATACCGGCAGACCAATAACAGTAGAAACGTTCCCAATGGGTCAGGCGATAACTGAAAGATGCCGGGATTCCCAGCATGTGCAATCTTTGACGCAATACATCGTAATCCGAACTTTCATATCGCCACTGGTTGCGTAAATAGCTATAGGTAAGTCCGGTATTGAAACTCCAACGGTCCGACAACGTGCGGGATATACTTATTCCGAAAGAGATGGGAGAGCTATGCTTCACTTTATCCGGTTTCAGATCGGATAACAGGGTGCGTGTCGAAATAGGGGATGTTCCGGCCTTCGTCAGAGGAGGTTTGGGGGTATTCCCCTGAAGATGATCGTTACAGGCATAATCGGGATAGCCGGCGGAGTTGCTGGAAATACCGGCTATATTAAAATTACCTCCTCCCATGCCCAAATGCCATTTCCGTGAGGCCTTTCGGACTTTTACCGGTTCGGTTTTCGTGTTGCGGACGATCAGTACCGGTGAAAAATCTGTTTCCAGAGCTTTACTTGCAATGACTATAGGTAATATTTTAGTTTCTTGACTTTTATATTTATCCGTTGAAATCGTTTTTCCAGTTGTGTAGATAGGTTTTCGAGTGAGAACAGGGAGGAGTGAATCGGCTATTTGATCCGTCGTAACTGTTCCGGTAAGCTGTGGTATTTGTATATGATCCACAATAAAAGGTTGTATTCTGTTTCGGACTATTTCTGTCGTAGTTTCCGGGATAAGACGATCGTATAAGAGTCCGCCTCCCACGAGTAAAAGGAGGGTTACGATAGCTGCCGTCCGGCGTATGGATCTGGTGGAAAACCGGGTAGGTCGTAGAGGAAGAAAACCAGCGAGGGTTTTCCATTGTTCTGAATCCGGTTCACATTCCCAATTATGCAACCGTTCCCGGAACAATTCTTCAAATCGGTCTCTTCTATCCATAGTCAATATAAATTTTTTATCATTTGTTGTAAAGTATAACGTGCCCTGGCATATTGTGATCGGGAAGTACCTTCTGTGATTCGGAGCATAGCTCCGATTTCCTTGTGTGAGAATCCTTCGATCGCAAACAGGTTGAAAATCGTTTGATATCCCGGAGGTAAACGATGAATTAAATCCAGCATTTCCTGGGCCGATATTTCTTCTAAAGCATTGGGAAAAGAAGTTTCCTGTTCTGTCTCCTCAGTGGGGAAGGTCAGAGGGAAAACTTTGGATCTACGGATTTTTTCCAGGGCACAATTAATAAAAATTTTCCGCATCCACCCCTCGAAACTCCCATTTCCGCTATATTCGTTCAGATTCGTAAATACCTTTATAAAACCTTCCTGTAACAGATCGTGTGCCATATCCCGGTTGCGGGAATAGCGCATACATACGCCCATCATTTTAGCGGCGTATCGTCGGTACAGTTCTCCCTGAGCTTTCCGCTTTCCTTTAAGGCATTCCTGAATCAGTAACACTTCATCCATTCACGTGATTTCTTTTTTCGTCAATAAGATGCATGGGAGAAACAAAACGTTGCATAAGAACAAAAAAAAATCTTGTTGTAAAATACATCGTTCTCCGGTTTTCCTCGTATTAATTTCGAGAGTGGAAAGAAATATAGATAATTTTATCCTATATTTGTGCTAGGTTGTTTGTTAATTTTGGGTCTTATTTGATATTTTTGTCGCTACTTTTTATAGTTATCGCTATGATGTTAAATATCAAGGAAAATATAGAAGAGATTGTGAAAACGTTACCGGAAGGGGTCAGGCTGATTGCCGTATCGAAGACGAAACCGGTGGAGTATATTGAAGAAGCTTATGCAGGGGGACAGCGTGCTTTCGGTGAAAACCGGCCACAGGAAATGGCTGCTAAATACCGGCAACTGCCCAAGGATATCGAATGGCATATGATCGGACAGCTACAAGAGAAGAATGTAAAATACATTGCTTCTTTTGTGAAATTGATTCATTCCGTGGATAGCCTGAAATTATTGCAAAAAATCGATCGTGAAGCGTTGAAAAACGAACGTATGATCGATTGTCTGCTGGAATTTCATATTGCTGAAGAAGAGACTAAATCCGGTCTGGATTGGGAGGAGGCGTGCAGGCTGCTTGAAAGTGATGAGTTTAAAGTGTTGGAGCATATCCGGATTGTCGGGGTCATGGGGATCGCAACCTATACCGAAGACCGTGAACAGATCCGAAAGGAATTCCGGGAACTTCACCGGATATTCGGGTTGTTGAAAGCGACGTATTTCCAGGAGGAAGAAAGTTTTAAGGAATTGTCCATGGGGATGTCCGGGGATTATCCGATCGCTGTTGAAGAAGGAAGTACGATGGTGAGGGTAGGAAGTGCGGTTTTTGGAGCCAGAGATTATAACAATAAATAATAAACGATAGAGATTATGGTAAATTTGAAGACAAAATTTATCGGATTGGAATTGAAGAGTCCGATTATTGCCGGGAGCTGTGGTTTGACTTCCGAGGTCAGTAAGATTGAAGAAATTGCTTTAAGCGGGGCCGGAGCTATAGTGTTGAAATCCATATTTGAAGAACAAATAAATATGGATGCATCTAAAGCATTGACCGATAATAGTTATCCTGAAAGTGCCGATTATATCCAGAACTATATTCGGGCTAATACTGTCCAGCAACATATCGATTTGGTGAAAGCAGTAAAAAATAAAGTGAATATCCCTGTTATCGCCAGTATCAATTGCTTACGGGACGGGGAATGGATTAGTTTTGCCAGTGAACTGGAAAAAGCCGGTGCCGATGCGCTCGAGTTGAATGCCTTTATCCTGCCGATGGATGAGTTTGCTGAGAGTGTGGAGGTTGAAAACATGTATTTCGATATCGTTAAACATGTGAAAAAGGTGGTTAAAATTCCGGTAATTGTCAAGATCAGCCATTATTTTACGAATTTGCCGGCTTTTGTGAGTAAGCTGAAAGCTTATGGTGCGGATGCCGTTACTATTTTCAATCGCTTTTACGAACCGGATATCGATATCGAACGGATAGCTGTCGGAGCGGCTTCTGTGTTCAGTATGCCGGCCGATTTGAGGACAACTTTGCGCTGGACCGGAATTCTGTCGGGGAAAGATAAACTTTTGCAACTTTCTTCTTCAACAGGTGTTCATAATGGAGAAGCTGTTGTGAAGCTTTTACTGGCGGGGGCGACTACTGTGCAGGTATGTTCGGCTATGTATGAACAGGGAATCGGTACGATCCGTACGATGAATCATTTTTTGAATAGCTGGATGGATAAAAAAGGCTTTGAGTCGATAGATGAATTCCGGGGAAGATTATCCTATGCCGATGCAGGTAATGCTGCCCGCTATGAGAGAGCACAGTTTATGAAA
>ERZ791923.3110-NODE-3110-length-13236-cov-16.660648_pt1 | contig 13236 bp, 10 predicted proteins | sample MGYA00510133_ERZ791923 | MGnify/ENA primary metagenome ERZ791923 (study PRJEB30046, sample SAMN00792106) | human gut metagenome | study: EMG produced TPA metagenomics assembly of the A metagenome-wide association study of gut microbiota in type 2... | reverse complement strand
AAATATCCCAATATCATTAAATAAAACAAGAAGTGTTGATAACCCTAATACACTTGTATTTGCGTGCATATATAATATTTTAATAGTCTAAAATTGTCTCTTATAATTGTAAATAATATGTTAAAGTATACTAAAAAGTATTGCCAAAAGTAAAAAAATTTAGTATAATTTAGAAAGGACAAGCAATGGTAAATAAAAAACAAAAAGAAGGACAAACAAATGAAAAAATATTAAATTTAAAAAATGATGTAATATTTCAAGCATTTTTTTCACGTAAAGGAAATGAAAAATATCTAATTGATTTTCTAAATGCACTATTAAAAATGGATATAAAAAGCATTGAAATACGAGAAGAAGTAAACCTAGAAAAACTAAGTAAAGAAGAAAAAGGCGGAAGATTAGATTTACAAGCAAAGCTTGGAGATGGAACAATAGTCTCAATAGAAATGCAAATGAGAGATGAAGGAAATTTCAAACAAAGGACAACAATGTATGCCGGAAAAGTAGAATCAAGAGAAACTAAAAAAGGCATAAAATATGAAGATATTAGCCAAATAATCATGATAAACATATTAGGATTCAATATGTTAGATGTAGAAGATTACATATCAGAAACGGCTATTGTATTGGATAAACACAGAGATTATGAAGTATTAACAGGAATAAAATGGTATTTTATAGAATTACCAAAGTTTAGAAAAGCAAAGCCAGATATGAACGAAAAAATAAATCAGTGGTTGGCCTTTATCGATGATGATAATAAGGAGATGATTGATATGGCAGAAAACAAAAATAAAACATTAAAAGATGCAAGAAAAGAAATGAATTATTTAACAGGAGATGCAGAAGTAAGAAGACTTGCAGAATTAAGAGAAAAATGGGAAATGGATAGAATAAATGCAATTAGTTATGCTACAAAAGTTGGAAAGGAAGAACGGCGAAAAAAGCAAAAGTATAGAAATAGCAAAAAAACTATTAAAAATAGGAATGACAACTGAAGAAATAATAAAAGTAACAGACCTATCCAAATCAGAAATTGAAAAACTAAAATAGCAACAAAAATAAAAGAACATGCAAAAACATAAGCATGTTCTTTTTATATAAAAAATAAGCACAATAATATTGCAAAAAAAACCAAAAACTGATATAACATAAATAGAAAAAAACAACCAGCAAACAAAGGAGGAAAACACATGAAAGATTTCTGGGAAGAACCAAAAGAAAAAAAGATAAACAAGAAAAAAATAATAATAACAATAATAACACTAATAATAGTAGCAGCAATAGTAGGAATAACAATAACATACATAAACAACAAAGAAGCACGAACATGGATAGACAAAAACATACTACAAAAAGAAAAAACACAAAACAACCTAACAAGCATAGAAATAGAAGACGAAAACAACTCAAACATATACGCCTTCAACAAATACATAGGAATACTAAACAAAAACAACTTTAAAATATACAACAATGCAGGAAAAGAAGAAAAAGAACTAACACTAGAAATATCCAAACCAATATTCAACCAATCAAACCGATACCTAGCAGTAGCAGAAGAAAAAGGACAAAAAATATATCTAATTGCAGACAAAGACATATTATGGGAAAGAGAAATAGAAGGAAACATATCACAAATAAGCATAAACAAAAATGGATATGTAGCAGTAACAATAGTAGACACAAGTTACAAAACAGTAATACAACTATTTGACAGCCAAGGAAATGCACTATTCAAAACATTCCTATCATCAACAAGAGCAGTAGCAACATCAATATCAGAAGACAACAAATACCTAGCAATAGCACAAGTAGACACATCAGGAACAATGATACAATCAAATGTAAAAGTAATGTCAATAGATGATGCAAAAAACAACTCAGAAAATGCAATAAAGAAAATATATGAAGCAGACAAAAACGACCTAATAACAAACATCAAATACCAAGACAAAAACAAACTATTATGCATGTATACAGACAAAATAACAGAAATAAAAACAGACCAAACAGTAGAAACAATGCAAGAATTTAAAGACAAAAAAATATCATTTGCATCAATAGACTTAGACAATGCATCAATGACAATAGAAGAAAAATCATCAGGACTATTTACAGCAGACTCAGCGGTAAGCATAATAAATTCAGAAAATAAAAGCACATCATTATACACTGCAGAGTTAGTAACAAAAGAAATATACACAAGTGGAAATATTATAGCATTAAATTTAGGGTCAGAAGTAGACTTTATAAATACAAACGGATGGCTAGTAAAAAAATACAAAGCAGACCAAGAAATAACAAGCATTGTTCTATCAAACTCAATAGCAGGAATAATATATAGAGATAATATAGAAATTATAGATTTATAAAGAAAGGGGAGTATAGGAAACTATACAAGAAAAAATATGGGAATAATAATTGATATAATTTTAATAGCAATATTAATACTTTCAGCATTTTTAGGATACAAAAAAGGATTAGTAAAATTAGGAGCAAAACTATTTGCAGGAATAATTGCAATAGTTATAACACTAATTTTATATAGACCAATAGCAGGTGTCATAATAAAAAACACACAATTAGAAGCAAATTTAAAAAATACAATAATAACCAATGCATCAAAAGCAATAAACAAAGATGATGAAAAAAAGGACGAAAATAAAATATCAACACAAGTAACAAATCAAGTAGCAGAGCAGGTAGAAAACGAAATATTGCCACAACAAGCAGAAAAAATAGCCAGAGAAATTATATATGCAGTAACAGCAATAGTATTATTCATACTTGTAAAAATAGCATTAAGCGTAGTAATAACACTATTAGGTTTTGTAGCAAATTTACCAATACTAAAACAATTCAACGAAGTAGGAGGACTTGCATATGGAATATTAAGAGGAATAATAATAGTATTTGTAATAGCAGTAATAATGGGAGTTGTAGCAAAAATAAATCCAGAAAGTAGCATAAACGAAAACATGCAAAACTCATTTATAACAAAAAATATATATGAAAAAATAATAAAAATTTAAACAAAAAAGCGCAAATTTGTTGCGTTTTTTTTATATTTTTGCTATACTTATATCATGATTTTTAAAAATTTAGGAGTGGTTATTTTGAAAGAAAAAAAAGAAACAAAAGAAAAAAATAAACATGCAAAAACAAGAGAAAAAAAATATAGAAAAAATAAAAAAGGATGGAAAAAAGTATTACTAGTTATTGTAATAATATTATTAATAGCAATAGGATGGTTCACATATAGAACAATAAAAAACGGTGGAGGCTTAAGCGGAATGCTAGCAACAGTTGTAGGGCACGATGAAAACACCAAAAAAGATTTAAAAGAAATAAAAGTATTAATATTAGGAGTAAGTACAGATATTGACGCAGAATTAACAGACACAATAATGGTTGCATCATACAATCCAAACACACAAAAAGCAAACTTACTATCAATACCAAGAGACACATTCACTGGAACAAACACAAAAAGAGCAGTTGCATCACAAAAAATCAATTCACTATATAATATAAACAAAACACCAGAAAAAACACTAGAAGCAGTAAACAAATTAACAGGTTTAGATATTGAATATTATGTAGTAGTAAGAACAGAAGCATTAATCAAATTAGTAGATGCAATTGGTGGAGTAGACTTCAATGTACCAATTGACATGAAATATGATGACACATCACAAGATTTACATATAGACCTTAAAGCAGGAGAACAACACATAGATGGAGCAAAAGCAGAACAATTATTACGCTTTAGACATAATAACTTCCAAAGAGGAGTAGGACAAACATCATACCCAACAGAATACGGAGACAACGACTTTGGTAGAATGAGAACACAAAGAGACTTTATAATTGCAACACTAAAGCAAACATTAAAGCCAAGCAACATATTTAAAATAGGTCAAATACTAGAAATAGCACATAAAAATGTAGACACAAATATAAAATTATCATTAGCAAAAGACTACATTCCATATGCAGTAGAATTAGACTCAGAAAACATTACATCAGCAACATTGCCAGGGTCAACACCAGATATTTCAAAAACAAATAGTGTAAGTATATTTGTTGCAGACAAAACAGAAACAAAAAAATTAATACAATCAATGTTCTATGCAGATGCACAAGAAAACAGTGATGAAACAAACACAGTAAGCAACACAGTATCTAACAAAACATCAAATAGCAGAACAACAGAACAAGAAGAACAAACACCAACAGACATAAAAATAGAATTACAAAATGCTTCAGGAGATAGTAGCAAATTAGTTGAAGCAAAAAAACTATTAGAAGAAGCAGGATATACAGTTAAACAAACAGGAAAAAGTAAAAAAACATTAGCAAAAACAATAATAACAAACAAAAAAGATGTTACAAGTGAAAATTTGAAAAATATTAAACAAGTTTTAGGAAAAGGCGATATAACAACAAATAAATTAGCTGGAAGCACTGTAGATGTTACAATAGTTATAGGAAAAGATTTCTAAAAAACCAGAATATAAAAAACCGTAACCTACAAAATAAAAAATGTAGGTTACGGCAAAATTTTAAATCAATATAAAATTTAAATCAATAAAAAATTTAAATCAATATAAAATTTAGAATCAATATAAAAATTTTAAATCTTATTTAAACAATCTAAAAGATTTTCTCTTATAATTTTTAGTCTTATTATTACCACCAAATAATAATTTATATAGTAAAAACAGAATTATAACAATCAACACAATTTGGATTGCAAATACATATGAACTAGAAAGTTCAACATTATTAGCAGCAATCAAATCAGAAGAATAATCAACCCCATCAACCGTATAAGTTATTTTACCAAGCACCTGACCCTGAGCAATAGGAGCAAACAAATTATCATTTAATGTAATAGTAGGCGAGAAATCAGATTCTGAAGCATTTTGAGAAGTCAAAACAGTAATATCATCAGAAAGCAATAAATCCAAATTTTGAGTCTCTTTTGTAGCATTAGATATAGTTATTTGTGTAGCAATAGCATTTTTATCTCTAATCTTTTTAATAGCATAATTATTATAACCATATTCAAATAAATTTTTAGTATCCAAAAATTTTCCACTCAAATTATTAGGTATAACACCAACACCAAGAACAACACAAATCAACTCAAATCCATCTTTATTAGCAACAGAAACCAAGCAATTCTTTGCCTCAGTTGTATATCCTGTTTTACCAGCAATAGCATATCTATAATAATAATTACTTTGAACATCTCTATTATCAGAAATTAGTAAATCATTAGTAGTTTTAAAAATACGCTCCTCATATTTATTCGTAGCAGGAATTATACATGATTTTAAACCTGCCAAAGTTCTAAAAGTTGAATTTTTCATACAATACTTCATTATTAAAGACAAGTCATGAGCAGTAGTATAATGATTTTCATTTTGCATTCCACTTGGATTTGTAAAATGTGTATGTTCAAGTCCCAAATCTGCAACTTTTTGATTCATCAAGCCAGCAAAACCTTCAAGTGAACCAGAAACGTGATAAGCAATAACATTTGCAGCATCATTTGCAGAATGAACCATCATAACCTTTAGCAATTGTTCTACAGTAATTTGCTCTCCAGCCTGAAGTGCAGCAACAGAATATCCAGAAGGTATTTGAGAAATAGCCTCATATGGAACAGTTACCACATCATCTAAATTGCAATTTTCAATTGCCAAAATAGCCGTTAAAATTTTTGTTGTACTAGCAGGATACATTTTCCTTTCGGCATCCTTAGAAAATAAAACCTTTTCACTAGAACTATCTATAAGAACGGCACTTTCTGCCGATATATTAACATCATTTGAATCTGCATAACTTGCAGAAATATTAAAAAATAAACTTAGTATAAATATTATTACAAAAAAATTTCTTAATTTCATTATCAGATTAATCCTTCCTACATTGCAACATTTATAATATATATTAGTAACACTATACAATTTTTCTAATATATAAAACTACCATTTAATATATAATAAATTAAGAAAAATATCAATAGAAAAATTAACATAAAGGAGGAAAAATTGAAAAAAATAAATTTTAAAATAATTTTAATAATTCTAATAGTAACAATTGTTGGTATTACCACATATTACTTTAAAACAAAAAATGAAAGCGTTGAAAACATTGAAGTTGAAGAGACAAACACACAGTCACAAGAAACAAATACAGAAGAAAATATAACAGTAGAAAACAAGATAAAAGTATACATAACTGGTGAAGTACATAATCCAGGGTTATACGAAATAGCAGAAAACAGTCGAATAGCAGACGCAATAGAAGCAGCAGGAAATCTTACGGAAAACGCTTTTATAGACAAAATTAATCTTGCATATGTGTTAGAAGACGGAATGAAAATATACATTCCAAATAAAAAAGACAAAAATGACGTTACAGACGAAACAACATCATATGTAACAAAAGAAACAGACGGACAAACAGTATCAGGAGGAAGAAAAAATCCAGGTGGTAATACAAATAAAAAATCAAGCACAACAAGTAATGCAACAAAATCCAGTACTGCATCAACAAAAATCACAGAAAAAATTAATATAAATTCTGCAACTCAAACAGAGTTAGAAACTTTACCAGGAATAGGTAGTTCAACTGCTCTAAAAATAATAAACTATAGAAAAGAAAATGGAAAGTTCAAAACAATAGAAGAAATAAAAAATGTAAAGGGAATAGGGGATGCAAAATATGAAAAAATAAAAGAATTAATAAAAGTCTAAAGCAGTAAAAAAAGTAACCGAAAATAAAAAACTGACCGAGCATTATAATAAAAAATACTTGAAAAAATAAGCAAAATCGTATATAATATGAAAAAAAATAAAAGAGGTAATGAAAAATGGGATTAAGAGACATAAAAGTTCCAAAGATGAAATTCAAAAAAATGAAAATGGACGTAATGGAAGAATTAAACGAAATAGACTACGAAAAACTAGAAAAAAAGAATCTAAAGAAAAAAAGAGAAACACCATATGAAGACATGACACACTACAAAACAGTAAGGGAATTTTTCTTAAACACAGTAGAAAAATATCCAGAAGAAGACTGTATACTAGAAAAACCAGACCACAAAACACCATACAAAATAACAACATACAAAGAATTCAAAGAAGACGTATTTGGCCTTGGAACGGCATTAACAAATGTCCTAAACCTAAAAAATAAAAGAGTAATCATAATTGGAGAAACACAATACGGATGGTATGTATCATACATGGCAATGCTATGTGGAGTAGGAATTGCAGTACCAACAGACAGAGAATTACCACTAAACGAATTAGAAAACATAGTAAAAAGATCAAGAGCATCAGCAATAATATATTCACCAAAAAAAGCAGAAGACATCAAAAAAATAAAAGAAGACATTCCAGAAGTAGAATATTTTATTGAAATGAAATCAGAAAACAAACTAGAGGACAAAGAAGTTGGATTACAATACTTAATAGATTTAGGAAAATCAATAATAAAATCAGGAGACAACAGTTTCGAAAAAATAGAAATAGACCCAGAAGAATTCAAAATACTATTCTTCACATCAGGAACAACATCAAATGCAAAAGGAGTAATGCTAAACAACAGAAACCTAGCAGAAAACATCAATGCAGTAACAGCATATGTAAAACTATATCCAATAGATATGCTATTCTCAGTATTGCCATTACATCACTGCTATGAATCAACAATAGGATTTTTACTACCAATGGCAACAGGAGCATCAATAGCAGTATGTGAAGGACTAAGATACATAGTACCAAACTTACAGGAAGCGCATCCAACAGCAATTTTAACAGTACCATTATTAGTAGAAAGTCTATACAAAAAAATAAATGAAAAAATAGTAAAAAGCAAAAAAGACAAAATGGTAAACACAATGATATCAGTAACAAATGCACTAAAAGGAGCAGGAATAGACATCAAGAAAAAAGTATTCAAAGAAATATATGACAACTTAGGAGGAAGACTAAGAATCATAGTATCTGCAGCGGCTCCAATAGACAAAAAAGTTGGTAACTGGCTTGAAGATATAGGAATCACATTCCTACAAGGATATGGACTAACAGAAACTGCACCAATAGCAGCATTAACACCAGAATACAAGCCATGTGTAGGCTCAGCAGGTAAAGCAATAGTTCAAGCAGACATCAAAATAAAAGACCCAAACGAAAACGGAGAAGGAGAAATCTTGATAAAATCACCAACTCTAATGTTAGGATATTATGAAGATGAAGAAGAAACTAAAAAGGTAATAGACGAAGACGGATACTTCAATGCAGGAGACATCGGATATATAGATGATGATGGGTACATCTTTATAACAGGAAGAAGCAAAAACGTTATAGTAACACAAAACGGAAAAAATATATATCCAGAAGAAATCGAAATGCTATTAGACAAAGTAGATGAAATAAAAGAATCTATGGTTTATGGTAAAAAACCAGAAGCAAATAGCAGAAGAGAAGAAAAAGAATTGATTATTACTGCAAGGGTTATTCCAGATTATGACAAAATCAAAGAACTACATGGAGACCTTTCTGAAAAAGAAATTTATGATGTAATTTGGAAAAATATCAAAGAAGTAAATAAAAAATTGACTTCTTACAAAGCAGTTAAGGCTCTTGAGATTAAAGAGGGAGAGTTTGAAAAAACTTCTACTATGAAAATTAAGAGATATAAGGAATTGAATAATAATAAATAGAAAAAGAGGGATCGTGGGGGTACCACAGAAAATCCCTCTTTTTGTGCAGTAATAAATGTTTTTAGATAAAAGGAAGAGAGTTTTTATGCAGATATTAAATTACGAAAATTTGCAATAAAAAAACACCTACTAAAAGTAGATGCTTTGTATTTTGGTTGCGGGGGATGGACTCGAACCACCGACCTCAGGGTTATGAGCCCTGCGAGCTGCCAACTGCTCCACCCCGCGATGTAACAAGTATTATTATAAGTCTAAACTATGTTTTTGTCAATAGATTTTGAGAATTTATCCAAAAAATGTATATAAATTTTTTTTATATTATATTATATGGTAAATTCTCAAAAATATAACTATATATTATCTTATTTTTTCTTGATTTTCCCAAATATCAGATAAATATATATTTTTTAAACCGTCTTGACTTTTTCCTAAAGGCACTGAACTTAATTTCACATTTCCCATTTTTAAGCCTTTTTCAATTAATTCGAAATATGCTCTATCTTCTTCTTCAGTTCCTCTCATATTTAGCCCTTTTAATACAATATCGCCAATTTCTGCATTTCTTATTCCATTTTTTAATGTTCTTATGTATTTTGGAATTTGATTATCGTTATCTTTAATAGAAAATCTATCGCAAACCTCTTTTGCTCTTTCAAAATCTTTACTACGAATCAAATTATTTACAACTGTTCTTATTGACTGTTCCAAATCCCCTCCACACAATTCTTGCATTTGTTTAATTGTTACTTTAGGATTTTCTATATGGTATTTTTCTGGTTGTTCCATTAAAACTGTTCTTATTTGTATTAATATTTGTTTTTTTTCTTGTTCCTCTGTTAATGAAAATCTAGTTTTTGGTTTTTTTTCTATTCTTTTTTTAGCTTCTTTATCAATAATTTCATTTGCTATTTCAGCATCTAATGTGCCATTGGCTATCTTTGTAATAATAAAAGCTATATCTGTAGGTACATCATTTCTAATTCTATCAAAAACCATCTTCTGATTTATTTTCAATATTTTATTTCCAATTCTACTTTTTACAGCTCCTACATAAATTTGATTACTTTGTTGCATTTTTGTTGTTAGCTTTTTTTCCAAAATTTTTAATTCTTGTAAATCTTCTGTTTGCAATTGAGCAATATCAATAGCATCTGTTAATTTTTTTACTATTGTTTTTTTAGTTCTATTAATGTAAAAATCAATTTTATCTGTTGTATTTAGATTTAATTTTTCTAATTCTTCTGATTGAATTAAAGAATGCAATTTTTCTAACTGTTCAATAGTTAATTGATAATTTTCTATTTTCTTTATTTTAGTTAATATTACATTAGCTCCTTTTTTTCTTTCTTTTTTAGAAAGATTTTTCATACCTTTTACTATTTCTTCAATTTCTGTTATTACTGAATTAATCAATTCAATTTCTTGGTTTGTTAATTCTTTTGGTGTTTTAACCTCTACTTTATTAACTTTAAAAAATAGCTTTTTATATTGTTCTCTCATTTGTTGCATTTTTGAATGAGCTTGTTTATTTTTATTATCAATTATTTTTCTAGCACTGTAAGTTTTTATAGTTTTAGACTTGTTTGTTTTTTCTAATTCCAATTTATATTGCATAATCTCTTCAATTGGTATATCTAATTCAAAAGACATCAATTCTAAATCAAATCCATTCTTTATAAGTTTTTTAATTTCTTCTATTTCGCTATGTTTTATCATATTATCACATTTCCTTACTTTTTTGATTTCTTATTTTCATTATGTGTTTTAGAATATATCTTTTGTGAATACCGTAAATTTATTGAAATTATAGCATAAATCAGTTGTTTTTTCAATAAGTTTTATAAACATTTAATGTTTGTAAAACTTATTATATTTATATTATTTGAAAATGGGAGTATTTTCTTATGCTCCCATTCTTTCTCTTTAGACAATTTCTTCTACTGTCAGATTATCCATCTATCATTCTAAATTGCTTACATACAGAAATTATGTGTATGTGTTTGAATTAAGAAATAAATTCTTCCTCTTTATATATATAAACAATATAGTTATTATATCACTATTTTATATTTTTGTAAAGTTATGTAAATAGCAAAAAACTCCACCGATACATCTAGTGAAGTTTTTGCTCAATACCAAGATTACAATATTACATCAGTCGGTAAAGTCTGAGAAACTTTCAATTTCACTCTCAAACATAATAATTTTCTGCAACTCTGAAAGAAAAGTCAAAAGTTTTACTTTTTTACCACTTTCATATTTCTGCACAAAATCATTGACAAATTTTGAAAATGTCATACGAACTGTCATGGTTTGTTCAATAGGAATGTTAGCTTCTACAAAAATAATATCAAAAGCCATTCTTCCTTTTTTGACAGCTGTACTTGCGATTTCAACAATTTGTTTCTGTTCTTTTACAGACAGATTGTTTAATCCCATTGCTCCTAAAACATAACGAACTCTTTCCTCAACAGGCTGTGTTTTATCGACACTTGCTAATGTTTCCTCAAACTCTTTAATTTCTGGCATACATTCCATTTTTACTCTTGGTTTAGGAAAGACTGTTTCATTGAATTTATCAGTTTTTTCTTCAAAATTCGTTGTTGTCTTTTCCACGTCCTGTTTGCTAGAGTTTTCTTCTGTAGAATATTCTTCTACTTCCTTAAAAGAATACTCTTTATACTTTTTAGTTACATTCAGAAATGACAGCATTGTTGCTGAATATTCTTTCAGTTTTTCGGAAACCTGTTGTCCAGACCAAATTTTGTCCCACTCTGTATATAAAACATTTTTATTTTTTAGAGCCTTTTCTAATTCTTTCCATGTAATCTTATCAACTTCTGCTGATACTATTATCAAACTTTTAAAGAATTCTTTCCTTTTGTCCATTTCCAACCATTTTGCTACTAATTCAGCAAAATGTTCAAAAGAGTTAGATTCTTTTGCAATTTCTTCTAATTTTGGAATATTTATAGTCGGCTCTGACTTTGTCTCTTTCTTGGGTTCTAACTTTTTGGTGGCTGGTCTGCCTCTCTTCTTTTTTGGCTGTTCCGTCTGTTCAGAGTTTTCATTCTCTGCATTTGTCGGTTCAGGCTGTTCGGAGTTTTCGCTCTCTACATTTGTCTGTTCAGGCTGTTCAGAGTCTTCACTCTCTACATTTGTCTGTTCAGGCTGTTCGGAGTTTTCGCTCTCTACATTTGTCTGTTCAGACTGTTCGGAGTTTTCACTCTCTACATTTGTCTGTTCAATTTTCTCGGAACTTTCTACTCCTACATTTCTCTGTTTAGAGTCATTTTCTGTTTCAACCTGTAAGTCTTCATCTTCTTTGTACTCTTTCAAGTTCTTACCGTAGTTCAGTTCAATAACTTCACAATGGTTTATTGCATCGATGATAGCCATAGGAGGCTCCCGAAAAACAATTTCCATTTTTGCTTCTTTTCCTCTTACTACAATACTACTTGCAGGATTAAAGTCCTGAAAGAATGCTCTAATCAAATGTTCTGCATTCTTTTCTTGTTTAACCTTTACCTTTACCCAAAACTTACTCATCGTGTTTCTCCTTTCATTGTTAAAAGTTTTTAATAGGTACAAATGTATCTTGGTATTTCCATGATCTTTCAATATTTAGCAAATTAAACAATTGCCAAAATATAATAAATACACTGGAAATCTTCCAATACAGCTAATATTATACTATAAATTTACATAATTTGCAACTACTAATGAAAAATATATCGGCACATATATTTATGGAGATATAAGGATAGAAAATGGAATTACAAGAATAATAGATGATATTACATTTAATAAAGTATCAGATGACGATGAATTAACAATTGTTTTTAATGCAAAAGAAAATCAAAGTAAAACTATAAATGTTCCCCAAATAGACAAGATAGAAAGTTCGTTTTTGGGTGATTCGGGGCAACCAATTCGGAAGTTTTTACCTAAAGCGATGTCCCTTTAAGAGTAATTTTTAATACAGAGATTTTACTAGAAATAGTAAGGTCTCTATTTTTATTGTTTATAAATCACTTTCATACTTTTTAAATTTGCCCTTCGCAAAATTTGAAAACATGGAGGTGCATATTATGGGAGATAAAGAACAACCCAATTATTATGCAATAATACCTGCAACAGTTAGGTATGACAATAATTTAAAATCAGCTGAAAAATTATTATATGGAGAAATAACAGCACTAGCAAATAAAAATGGTTATTGTTATGCAAAAAATAAATACTTTGCAGATTTATATAATGTAACCACAGTATCAGTTAGTAGATGGATTTCACATCTTCAAGAAATGGGTTATATAGAAACAGAAGTCGTAAGAAATGAAAATAAAGAAATAGTATCAAGGAAAATATATATTCCACATATATCCTATATACAAAAAAGACAATATCCCTCTTATCAAAAAATCAATACCCCTATGTACAAAAAAATACACAGGGTATTAACAAAAATGTTAAAGATAATAATATAAAAT
>ERZ791923.3108-NODE-3108-length-13241-cov-14.044972_pt1 | contig 13241 bp, 14 predicted proteins | sample MGYA00510133_ERZ791923 | MGnify/ENA primary metagenome ERZ791923 (study PRJEB30046, sample SAMN00792106) | human gut metagenome | study: EMG produced TPA metagenomics assembly of the A metagenome-wide association study of gut microbiota in type 2... | reverse complement strand
AATGATTAATTTTATATATGAATAATAACAATTTTTAAATTATCAAAGTATAAATATATTATAATGGGAAAATTAAAAAAATTCAATACATAAAATTTAGAAATAAACATAATAAGGAACAATAAAACTCAAAAATTAATATAATATATAAAAACTAGGAGGTAATAATATGTTTTGTGCATTAAAGAAAACTATAGGTGTTGTACTAATTGGAATTGGACTTGGCATTTTACTTGTATTGTTGCTTCCACTTACAGGTTGGCTATTTATAATAGGAGTTGCACTTGCTTGTGTTGGCTTGATGTGGCTTGCTTGTTAAATAAAGGAGGGAGTTACATATGACTATAGTTGTAAAAAAAGTTCCAAAGTGTTTACGTGGATTTGTAAAATTCATTTTTGGAATTAAAGATTAAAAACAAAAAGGACAGTGAAAGGAAGTCTTATGTGTTTATTAAATTTTTTTGAAAGAATTATCACTAATATGAAAAAAAAAGAGCGTTTTGTTATGCTCTTTTAATTTTTCCATCTTTTAAACATTTTGCGCAAACGTGAACTCTTTTTGTTTCACCGTTTTCCATTATAGCTTTAACACTTCTTAAATTTGGTTTCCAAGTTCTTGGACTTCTTTTACTTATATGTGAACGAGTTATGCTAAGCTTATTTCCATTACTTTGTGATTTACCACAAACTGCACATTTAGCCATTATCTTTGCACCTCCTAATTTTTAATTAACTGACTGACAATAAGTTTATCATAAAAAAATAAAAAAAACAAGTATTTTTTGAAAAAAACCTTGCAAATTAGGAAAAATATGATATAATAAGAAAGCGATTGATTGTACAAAGGTTGCAATTAAAGCGTTACAACAAAATATGAAAATTATAAATTTTTTATAAAATTTATAAAACAAAAAAGAAAGGATTGAAAAAAACAATGAAATGTAAAGTTGAAAAAACAGAAAACGCAAATGAAGTAAAATTAGAATTAACAATAGAAGCACAAAAATTTGAAGAAGCAATAAAAAAAGTATACTTCCAAAGTGCTAAATACTTCAATATTCCTGGATTCAGAAAAGGTAAGGCTCCAATGAATATTGTAGAAAAATATTATGGAAAAGAAATCTTCTACGAAGATGCATTCAACCAAGTAGTACCAGCAGAATTAGAAGAAGCATTAAAGGAAAACAATATCGAAGCAGTTAGCAGACCTGAAATTGATGTTACACAAATTGAAAAAGGAAAAGATTTAATATTTACTGCAGTTTTCCAAACAAAACCAGAAGCAGAACTTGGAAAATATAAAGGTATAGAAATACCAAAAATAGAGTATACTGTATCAGACGAGGATATCAACCATGAATTAGGACATATGCAAGAACACAATTCAAGATTAATATCAATAGAAGATAGACCAGTAGAAAAAGGTGATATAGCAGTAATTGATTTTGAAGGATTTGTAGATGGAGTAGCATTTGAAGGTGGAAAAGCTGAAGGTCACGAATTAGAAATAGGAAGCAACACATTTATCCCAGGATTTGAAGACCAAATAATTGGAATGAAAATCGATGAAGAAAGAGATATAAATGTTAAATTCCCAGAAGAATACTTCTCAAAAGACTTAGCTGGAAAAGATGCAACATTTAAAGTAAAAGTTCATGAAATCAAAAAGAAAGAATTACCAGAATTAGATGACGAATTTGCAAAAGATGTTAGTGAATTTGATACATTAGAAGAATTAAAGAAAAGCATCAAAGATAGATTAGAAAAAGATAATGAACAAAAACAAAAATATGAAACAGAAGATGCTGTTATAAAAGCAGTATGCGAAAATGTAAAAGTTGATATTCCATCTGGAATGATAGAAACAGAAACAGAAGATATGTTAAGAAATATTGAAACAAAACTTTCTTACCAAGGATTAAAACTTGAACAATATCTTCAAATGATGGGTAAAACAGCTGAAGAAGTTAAAAAAGAATATGAACCTCAAGCAATAGAAGCTATAAAATCAAGATTAATGTTAGAAGCAGTTATAAAAGCAGAAAAAATTGAAGCAACAGAAGACGAGATAGTTGAAAAAATGAAAGAAATGGCTAAAAACTATGGAAAATCAGATGATAAAGAATTTATGGAAAATGAAAATGTTAGAAAATACATAAAAAGTGGATTAGAATCTGAAAAGGCTTTAGAATTTTTAGTTAAAAATGCAAAAATGAAAAAATAAATAATGAAAGGTTGGGGTGAAAAAAACAAATATTTTCATGCCAACTTTTTGTGTTTTAAAGGAGGAAAAGTTATGTTTGAAAAAGATAGTTTAGTACCGTATGTAGTTGAACAAACAAGTAAAGGAGAAAGATCATACGATATATTCTCAAGATTATTAAAAGACAGAATTATATTTTTAGGAGAAGATGTAAATCCTACATCAGCAAGTCTAGTAATAGCACAATTGTTATTTCTAGAATCTGAAGATCCAGATAAAGAGATTTTTCTTTATATAAACTCACCAGGAGGATCAATAACAGATGGTATGGGAATTGTAGACACAATGAATTACATCAAATGCCCAGTAACAACAATATGTGTAGGTTTAGCAGCAAGTTTTGGAGCAGTTCTTTTAGCAAATGGAGAAAAAGGAAAAAGATATGCAACTCCAAACTCTGAAATATTAATACATCAACCATTAATAGGTGGTGGCCAAGGTGGAGGAATTTCAGGTCAAGCAACTGAAATTAAGATTCATGCAGATCATTTAATAAAAGCAAGAGAAAAATTAAACAAATTATTAAGTGAAAAAACAGGTCAGCCAATTGAACAAATTGAAAAAGATACTGAAAGAGACCACTACATGTCAGCACAAGAAGCTTTAGAATATGGTTTGATTGATGGTATTATGGATAAAAGAATTTAATAAAGGGTAAAGATGGAGGAAAATTATGGCTAGAAATGATGTACCAAAAAATGTAAGATGTTCATTTTGTGGCAAATCACAAGATAGTGTAAAAAAAATAGTTGCTGGACCAGGTGTGTATATTTGTGATGAATGTGTAGACTTATGCACAAGTATAATAGATGCAGAATGCTATGAAGATGAAGATGTAGGATACACATTAAATGAACTAGATAAAATACCTAGTCCAAAAGAAATAAAGAAAATTTTGGATGACTATGTAATTGGTCAAGAAGAAGCAAAGAAGACTTTATCAGTAGCAGTTTATAATCATTATAAAAGAATAGCTCACGAAGAAAGTGAGAAAAAAGATGATGTGGAAATACAAAAAAGTAACATTTTACTTTTAGGACCAACAGGATGTGGAAAAACATTACTTGCTAGAACACTTGCAAAAATATTAAATGTGCCATTTGCAATAGCTGATGCAACAACACTTACAGAAGCAGGATATGTTGGAGAAGACGTTGAAAATATCTTATTAAAACTTATTCAAGCAGCAGATGGAGATATCCAAAAAGCAGAAAAAGGTATAGTGTATATAGATGAAATTGATAAAATAACAAGAAAATCAGAAAATTTATCAATTACAAGAGATGTTAGTGGTGAGGGTGTACAACAAGCATTATTAAAAATTGTTGAAGGCACGATTGCATCAGTACCACCTCAAGGAGGAAGAAAACATCCAAATCAAGAAATGATACAAATAAATACAGAAAACATCTTATTTATTTGTGGGGGAGCTTTTGAAGGACTAGAAAATATTATAAAGGATAGAACTGGTAAAAAGAGTATAGGATTTGGAACAAAAATCGAAAGTGCAAAAGAAATCAATAAATATGAAGTGTTCCAAGAAATGTTACCAGAAGATTTATTAAAATATGGTTTAATTCCGGAATTTATAGGAAGATTACCAATTATTGCAACACTTAAAGACTTGGATAAAGATGCCTTAATAAAAATAGCAACAGAGCCAAAAAATGCATTGGTAAAACAATATCAAAAATTATTAGAAATGGATGATGTAGAACTTGAATTCAGACAAGATGCATTAGAAGCAATTGTTGATAAGGCAATTGAAAGAAAAACAGGCGCTAGAGGTTTACGTTCAATTATTGAAGAAATAATGAGAGATATTATGTTTGATGTTCCATCAACACCAGACATTGCAAAATGTATAATAACTAAGGAAACAGTTTTAGATAAAAAGGCACCGGAACTTATTATAAGAGAAAAAACAGAGGAACAACAAAAAAATAAAAAAGATAGACATATTCCTCAAAATAGTAAGGAAACGGCATAATATATAGAAAAAAGGCAGATTTTAGTCATCTGCCTTTTTTAGGCGCTATATATAGTACCTGTTAGAGGAATTATTCATAAATCCGATTGCCAATTGCTCTTAGATTTTGATAGTTTGCTCTGCTATCTGTAGGTAAAGCATCAATATTTTCTAAAAAAACATTAAGTGCTATCATTGCATCATAAGCAGAATCAAATTCGGTACTTAAAAGAACATCTTTTGTCATAATGCATTCCTCCTTTCAAATGCGTATTTCATTTGGTTGTATAGAATATTTTAAAACTGTTTTAATAAAAAGTCTGTCGAAATGGCTCCTAAAATTAAAATGCCTAAATTATTTTTGTATATTTCATCAAATTGGGTAATAGGTAAAGGATTTTCTCCTAAACCTGCCTCAATTGTATAACCAGGTTTATTATAATCTTGAATAAACCAATCTTTATAACCTGCAAAACTTGAATTATAAGGAACATCAGTTAGAATATATCCACTCGATTTGGCAAATTTGGTTCCAATCTCATATCCTAGTGGAGGATTGATATTTTGAAAATTCCAATATATTTCTTGACCTTGAGTGTGAAAGGAAATTGTTAATTCAAAATTATGAGCAAGAGTGAAATTATAAATTGCAATAGATTCTGGTTCTGTTAAAGGACCGAAATCCAACAAAATCTCTTGGAGCAGGTTTATTAAATCCTTGAGAATATTTGATTTGTTTTGCACTTTCCCAACCCGCAGGAAACTGTAAATTTAAATCTGTACCGAAGAATATTTGCTTTCCATCCGATTTGGAAACGGAATATCAGGAAAATTCTTACTGATATTTTTAGTATAAACAAAAGAATTGGACGTTTTGGGTATATTACCAGTAACTAAATCAACACCATCAGGATTGACCATTGGCATAATATAAATGGTAACATTATTAAATAATTTTTGAACAGAATAGTTATAGAGGGTAGAGTTATTATTATATGATATGCAATAATCTTCAATAAATTTCATAAGTAAAGTGCTTGTTATCCATTCATTTGCGTGTATTGAGCCAGAATAGAATACTTCTTTTGGGCCATTCCCGTAGTTTGATTACATAAATATTCTTTGAAAGAATACTTTTTCCGACTATTTGAATTGATAAAAAAGGATAAAAGCTTTTTAAAATTGATAAGTTTTGTTGCATTAATGAATAGTTATAATTAATTTTTGTTGGTACAATAGACATATTTATCACCTAAAATATAGTATGTTATAAATTTATAAAAGTTGTTAAAAATCGTAGTCCAAAAAAATTAAGGCTTGTGTATTGTAATAATTGTAACCATTTTTACTAAAAATAATACTAGGAAATATTGATAAATATAAATGTATATGGTATAATAAAAAGCATATGGGGACGTAAAGGTTTCGACATATTACTAGAAAAATAGATAGCAAGTAGTGGATTCTCGTTGGCCACTTAAAAAAACGGGAAACTAAAAATAAACGCTAAAAACGAAGAATTAGCATACGCTGCCTAATTGTGGCGTCATCTAAACTAAATAGCCTACTGATTTAGCAAGGGTGTTATAACTAAAGTAGGAAACAAATCTACTTTTGTTTTAGGAGTAGAGGGTAATTTTATAAAACTATATTATTAATTAGCGTGTTTATCCGCGAATTAATAATGAATAAAAAAGATAAAATAAACTTGTAGAGGTCTATTTGGAAGGTATTATGGACAGGGGTTCGACTCCCCTCGTCTCCACCAATGACGTATCTGTTCGACCTAAAAAAACAGATAGATACAAAAATCAATCAGAAAATAAATCTGGTTGATTTTTTTGTTGTCTAAAAAAAATATAAAAATCATCCAAACGAAAGGATGGTGTATAAATTGAAAATAATTAAACAAGAACTACAATAGAATTTGCTATGACAAAGATAATAACTATAAAATTGTTAGTGATGACTTATATAAAAATGGCATATTTGACGACAATGATAATGAAATCATTAATAATATTTATAGAAAAGTAACTATACCCAATGAAAACAAAGTTGAAAAAATGGAAGAAAAAACGATATAAAATTTTAATATGGAGGTAATTTAAATATATGGAAAATGAGAAAGTTAAATATTTGGTAAATATAATAAATAATATGAGTTTAAAAGATAAATTAATATTAGGAATATGTTTATCTACAAGTAATTGGTCTAATATCTTGTACAATAAAACAGAAATGTATGATAAAGTTGTATTATATTTAATAAATAATATCATCTAATATTAAAGCTAACTCGGATACGTCTTGTTTGAGAGTATACCTAAGTTAGCTTTACTTAAATATTTAATCGCCTACATTCCATCCTTCAGAGCTGTTAATTAATTCCTTAATACTTTTTTCAAATCCTTCCGCTATTTTTCTATTTTTTCCACCATCTATAGTTTGTAGTTCTTCAAATGTTTTTCCAAAAAAATCTTCAGGTAAATTAATTGTATTGCTCCTATCTTTACAATGAATTGCACTTGATATATCTACATACTTTAATTTTCCATTTATCATTATTGCATTCCATGCATGTCCTACATTATACCCTTCAGAATCGATTGAGCCTTGTATATGCTTACAAGGTAAAGAAAATTTTTCACACAAAAATTCATATATTTCTGCAAAATTCATACAAACACCATATTTACTAAGCCATACACTATCAGTATTTCCAGATATAAATCCTTTTTCCTTTTGCTTACATTTTTCACATTCCTCTAAGTGTTCAATTATTTTTTGAGTTCGCACAATGGCTTTATTCGGAATATCAGTGTTATTTTTTGAATCTTTCAAAAATTTTTTTCTACTTCCTAACCCTAAAAGTTCGCATTGAGAATTATTATTTCTACAATAAATTCTATAATATTTAGTTAAATTCTCATCAGATTCTTTTCTCCATTCTTGCTCTGCATAAGCATAATTTAAACCAGAGTATGCATAATTAAAATAATTAACACACCAATCAAAAATAACTTTATATTTTTCTTCATCTGTCATTTCTGAATTAAGTCTTTTACTTATTTCATTTATTGCTCTTTCTTTTCTTTTTTCTGTAGATGCTTCGTATTCTCTATATTCTTTTGATTTTGCTATTAATTCTTTATTTCTAAAATAAGTGTCTGTTTCTTCATCATAAAAATATTCTGGAGTATCACCTTCTAAATACATTTCAGACAATTCTTCAAATGATTCTGCTGGAATTATTTCATCTTCTTGTTTTTCTATGTTAAAAACAGGGCATTCAGATTTTTTATATAATCCTTTTATATCAACTCTTGGTAGTTGACTTTCTTTTGCATATTCCTCTCGTGCCATTTGAATATCTTGAAACAGTAATTTTCTTACTTCTTTAAACAATTGATCAACAACATCTGAAACTTCTGTTAATCCTTCTTCATATTCTACATATATTTCAAAAGTGTAGTTTGGTAAAAGGTTTTTAACATCTTTATATGTTGGTCTTTGTAATTTCCAATGATTAGGATTGTTTTCACAATTTTGCTTTGCTATAAGAAAATTTTCTTTAGATAAGCCATCTAGTGGTATTCTTATATGAGCATTTCCTGTTAGTCCACTCCAATTTGTAAAGATATTTTTATCATATAATTCTTCAACAATTGGAATGAAAAGTTCAGCAGCAACTACATCTTTAATTGTATCTCTTGTTATGAAATCTGTTGATGTTATTTTATTTTCTTCATAATCCCATTCTAATTTTTGTCTAATCTTCATATCAATACCTCCAATCACTCTTATAAAGTTCATATATCCTAATTATACTATATTTTTCAATATATTACAAATTATATAAGAAAATTTGACATAATTCTAAATTAGTGCTATAATAGAGTTAGTTTAAGTCGATAATGTGACTTAAAGAGGGTAAGTTCTACCATACTTTATTTAAAAAATAAAATTATTAAAAAATAAAAGTATGGGCGCCCATACTTTTAAAATTCAATTATGACCGTTATAAAGTACACTAGTTGGAAATATAGCATAAGTCCATCCTATTTGGTGGAACAAGAGACTGATTAATTGAAAAAAATTAAATAAGTATGTGGCAATGATACACACTAACTTATTAATTTATGACCGTTCTTAAAGTAGCCAGTTGAAATAAGAGCATAAGTCCCATAAGTCAAAATGCAGGAGACTGATTAAGATAAGATTAGAGAAAGTGTAGCCCTTGTAAATGAACTAAAAAAGCTAAATCAAAAAATAAGATAAACAAAAAATAAAAATAAAAAGATTTAGCAAAATAAGTAGCCTATATAATTAATATATAGGTTACTTTCTTTTTAAAATAAATTATTTTCAAAAAGTGAAATTTTGTCTAATTCAGTTGCAATTTAATAAAAATATGATATAATTCTATTAACTTGATTGATATTTGTATCAATCGTCAAGAGAGCCAAAAAAGTTGTAGATAACTACTTCGTTGGCACCAATAAAAATATAAGCATTAAAGACAAAATAGGAGAGACTTTAAATGTTAGAAAAAATAAATTCGCCAGAGGATGTAAAAAAATTAAAAAAAGAAGAAAAAGAAAAATTAGCACAAGAATTAAGAGAATATATATTAGAAACTGTTTCAAAAAATGGAGGTCATCTAGCATCAAATTTAGGAGTCATAGAACTAACAATTGCGTTACATAGTGTATTCAATACACCAAAAGACAAAATAGTATGGGATGTTGGTCACCAAGCATATGCACACAAAATAATAACAGGAAGAAGGGAACAATTCAAGACATTAAGACAATTAGACGGCTTAGCAGGATTCCCAAAAACAAGCGAATCAGAATATGATAGTTTTAACACAGGACATAGTAGCACCTCAATATCTGCGGCACTAGGAATGGCAAGAGCAAGAGACTTAAAAGGCGAAAAAAATCAAGTAATAGCAGTAATAGGTGATGGGGCATTAACAGGTGGAATGGCGCTAGAAGCGTTAAATGATGCAGGATTTAGCAAAACGCATATGACAGTTATATTAAATGATAATGAGATGAGTATATCCAAAAATATCGGTGGTCTTAATATGTTTTTGAGTAAACTAAGAACAAAAAAATTATATACAAAATCAAACATATCAGGAAAAAAAATAATTAGTAAAATACCAATTATAGGAAAACCAATAGTTAAAATAGTCCAAAGAGTAAAAAGAAGTATAAAACAATTGATAATACCAAAAATGTTTTTTGAGGACATTGGATTTACTTATTTAGGACCAGTTGATGGGCATGATATTGAGCAACTAGAGAATATAATGAAACTTAGTAAACAAGTAACAGGGCCGGTGTTGATACATGTATTAACAAAAAAAGGGAAGGGCTATAAAATAGCAGAAGAAAATCCTGATAAATTTCATGCAACTGCACCATTTGATATTGAGACAGGAAAAACAAAAAAAGAAAAAAAAGATGACTATTCAAAAATATTTGGAGAGAAGTTAATAGAACTAGCCAAAAAAGATAAAAGAATAGTAGCAGTTACTGCCTCTATGAAAGATGGAACAGGGCTTACAAAATTTGCAAAAGAATATCCATCAAGATTTTTTGATATTGGAATTGCAGAACAACATGCTTTAACAATGGCTGCAGGAATGGCAATAGATGGAATGATTCCATTTGTACCTATTTATTCATCATTTTATCAAAGAGCATATGACCAGGTAATACATGATATAGCAATGCAAAATTTGCCTGTTATAATGTGTGTTGATAGAGCGGGAGTTGTAGGAGCAGATGGAGAAACACATCAAGGTACACTAGATATGGCGTTTTTTAGACTTGTGCCAAATTTAACAATAATGGCACCAAAAGATTTTAGAGAATTAGAAGATATGATGGAATTTGCAGTAAAATTAAATAAGCCAGTTGTTATAAGATATCCAAGAGGTGGGCAAGATGAAAATATCAAATTTGAAAAACATCAAAAAATTGAACTTGGAAAGGCAGAAATTTTAAGAGAAGGACAAGATGCAAGTATTATTGCAATTGGAAAAAGAGTGGCAGATGCAATGAAAATGGCAAATAGACTTAAAACAAATGGAATTGAAGCAGACGTTATAAATGTAAGATTTTTGAAACCATTAGATGAAGAAATAATAAAAAAATCAATAGAAAAAACAAAAAATGTTATTACAATAGAAGATGGCACAAAAATTAATGGATTAGGAACGGCAATAGAAGAATTAATTGTAGAAAATAATTTACAAGATATTAAGTTTGAAAAACAGGCGTGGCCAGACGAATTTTTGAAGCAGGGTACAGAATGGAGGAAAGATGGATAAACAAAAAATATTAAGTGACTACAAAAAGCAAGAAGATAAAATGTTATTGGCACAAATACTTGACAAAATCGAATTCTCAAAACAAAGAGAAAAACTAGAATATACAGATTTTTTAGATATGTATCAAGTTGCATTAGCAAAGACATTTATGAAAAAAATTGAATTTGAAAATTATATATTATATGGTGGCTTTGAAAATGCGGAAAGAAATGTACTTATAATATATCCTGAAAAATACAATATGAACATGGTAGAAAAGAATTATTCAAAAATTATCAAAGTTATAAGAATTTCACTTGGAGATGAAGAAAAAGGTAAGTATTCACATAGAAATTATTTAGGTGGAATTGTAAAACTTGGAATGAAAAGAGAAAAGGTTGGAGATATTCTTGTTTCAGATGATGGAGCAGATATTTTGGTAAAAGATGAATCAACTGAAACATTGAAACAAGAATTAGGAACATTAACAAGATTTGAAAATGCCAAAATAGATATTGTTGGATTACAAGAATTAAAAGAACAAGAAATCAAAGTTGAGGAATTAAATATTATTGTTCCTTCTTTAAGACTTGATAATTTTGTGTCAGATTTAGCAAGAACTTCTAGAAGTAAGGCAGTTCAAATTATTGATAGCGAAAGAGTTTTTATAAATGGTCAAAATGAAACAAAGGCTTCTAAACAAGTTAAATTGGGAGATGTTATAACTATCAGGGGAAAAGGCAGATTTATTGTCAAGGAATTTGGTGGAAATACTAGAAGCGGAAGAACAGTTGTGAAAGTTGAAAAATATGTGTAAAAAATGTCCTTTTGGAAGGTGAGGTCCTAAATAGAACTGTCTCCCAAAGGACATTTTCTTATAGTTGTTTGCTCATTATAATAGCATCACTTTCTCCATTATAGTATTTTTTTCTAATTCCTAATTTATCAAAAGAAAATTTATCATATAAACGAATGGCAGAAAGATTATTTTCATTAACTTCTAAAGTGATAGTTTTTAAATTTATATTTTTTGAATAATTTATTAAATTTTCTAGTAAAAGTGAGCCAATACCATGATGCCTAAAATCTTTTTTTACAACAATATTCATAATGTCTGCTTCATCCAAAATTACTTTTATACCTGCAAAACCAACGATAGTGTTATTGATATCTCTGGCGACAATAACATATGAATTGCTACATTCTAATTCTTCTTCTAAAATATCAAAACTCCAAAAATTATCAAAATCTGTAGTTAAGATATTTTTAATACTTTTTAAGTCTTCAATAGACATTTTACTAATTTTAAAATCCATAATTACTAATATTCCTTTCTTAAAATGCACAAAATTTGATTAAAAATATTGTTTTACAAACTTAATTTTCTAAATTTTTGCTTTTAATTTCTCTTCTAGTTGAATTTGCGCTTGAGGCTTTTTTAAATATAAAGGCAATATTTCTTCACCTATTTTTTTGTTATTAATAAATTTTTTATAACCGGCAGTTCCCAAATTTTCAACATTTAGATAAGATGATATTATATTTTGGGTAACTTCTGAATCTGCATTATTATAATAAATACTATGCAATTTTTCACTAGGAATACCATCACCAACAAAAGAAATACATTTGTTATAATATTGAGAATTTAATAAATCCAACACATCATTAACAGACTTTGCACAAGGCTCTATAAGAACATTGTAATTTCCTGAATTTAATTCATATAAAGCAAAATAGCAATTATTATTTTTACAATCAATTGTGCTACAAATAATACCGTCATTTTGGATGTTATATGCTAAAACTTCAAGACTAGAAATTCCAACACATGGAATATTTAAACTGTCTGAAAAAGCCTTACAAGATGAAACACCAATTCTAATTCCTGTAAAAGAACCAGGACCAATATCAGAAACAAGTAAATTAATATTATTTAAACTTAATGAGCATTCATTCAATAATTGTTGAATTAAAGGCATTAATGTTTCAGAATGTGTTAGACCATTGTCTAATTCTAATTTTTTTATTAAATTTTTATCTTCTAAAATTGCTACACTGCACAATTTACTAGAAGTATCAACTGCTAAAATTTTCAAAATTATTCTCCTTTCAAACTTTCAATAATATTATCATATTTTTCACCAATAGATTTAATATTCAAAACTCTCTCGTTTTCATTCAAGTCATTTCTTGAAAAATCAATTTTAATGTATTCATTGGGTAGTGCATCTTGAATTAACTCGCCCCATTCAATTAAGCAAATACCATTTTCAAAATATTCATCTCCACCGATAGCATAAAATTCGGAGGAATCTTCTAATCTATAAACATCAAAATGATAAATATTGATATTGTTTTTTTTATATTCATTAACAATAGTAAATGTAGGACTTGAAATCTCATTTTCTAAGCCAAAATAAGTTAGAAAACCTTCTGTAAATTTTGTTTTTCCTGAGCCTAAATCACCACAAAGTACTAGAACATCACCTTTTTTTAGCATAGAAGCCATTTTAAAGGCTATTTTTTTTGTATCATTTTCAGATTTTGAATTATATATGTAATCTTTCATTTGAATCTCCTAAAAATTTTATATAAAATATTATAATGTTACCATTTACAGTATAATAGTATATATAATGAAATTAATGATTTATTTATTTTTTTGTTGCCCCATTCTA
>ERZ791923.3107-NODE-3107-length-13250-cov-2.316938_pt1 | contig 13250 bp, 15 predicted proteins | sample MGYA00510133_ERZ791923 | MGnify/ENA primary metagenome ERZ791923 (study PRJEB30046, sample SAMN00792106) | human gut metagenome | study: EMG produced TPA metagenomics assembly of the A metagenome-wide association study of gut microbiota in type 2... | reverse complement strand
TGGATAATTCGTTCTGAGCGCGTTTTGCGGTGTAAATATCGGATGCATCGATCATCAACACCTTTCCGGCTTTATCGGCCGGTTTCTTGTCGCGGAAAATAAGTAAACAAGCAGGAATGCCCGCCCCGTAGAACAGATTGTTGGCCAGTGTAATTACGCATTCAAGTTTGTCGGATTGTACCAGTTGCTTTCGCATCTCATACTCTTTTTTCTCCCTGAATAGTACTCCTTGCGGTAAGACTATCGCAGCACGACCTTTTTCCGGTTTCATTGAACATATCATATGTTGAATCCACGAATAATCGCCGTTCGAAGCTTGAGAAGTTCCCCAGATATTTCGTCCAAACTTATCGGATTCCCATATTTCCGCACCCCATTTATCGAGCGAAAAGGGTGGATTGGCAATGACACAATCGAATTGAGCCAATCTGCCATTCTGTACGATACGCGGATCTCTCAGTGTATCGCCCTGCATAATGGTAAAATCTGATGCTCCATGCAGGAACAGGTTCATGCGCGAAATGGCAGCATTCGTCACGTTCTTCTCCTGTCCAAACAACCGGCCGCAACACATGGTTGAATTGTGCATATAGTGAACGGCTTCTATCAGCATTCCGCCACTTCCGCAGGCCGGGTCATAGACGCTCTCGCCGGGTTGAGGCGCAATAATCCGAACCAATAGCTTAACTACTGCCCGAGGAGTATAAAATTCACCGGCCTTGGATTTAGAGATGTCAGCGAACTTCTTCAGCAATACTTCGTAGGCATCACCCATTAAATCAGCCGAGTATTTCGTATTGCCTAAGTTGACTTTGGACATATGCTCTACGAGGTTCCGTAAGCGCTCGTCGCTTAAAACGGATTTATTGGTCCATTGAGCTTTCGAGAACGTACTCAACACACCGTAAAGTGTTGTTGGGTTGTTTCGTTCAATGGCTCTCATCGACTCAATAATTGCAGAACCTATATTTTCTGTGCGTATTCTTAAATCCTGCCAATGACAACCATCCGGAATTATGAAACGATGCTGCTCGGGGAAACGGGCATATTCATCGTCGCCATCCGACTCTTTGAGCGCTTGGGCAGTCTCTTCATCCCATACGTCCGATATTCTTTTGTAATACAGGAGAGGGGTGATATAATCTTTAAAACCGTCCTGACCTACTGGACCGCGTAGAATATTACAGGCTTCATACAAAAAATTGAATAGAGCTTGTACGTCGGTTATAGATTTGTTATTTGTTTTCTTGGCCATTATGATTTGTTGCAATTAACTCTTTAGGATCCACTTGGAGAAGTTTTGCCATTTCGAACAGCAATTCAAGGCTCGGTTGACGCCGGTTGCACACGTAGGCATTGACGATACTGAAGCTTTTCCCCAGTCTTTCGGCCAGCCAAGTCTGTTTAATGCCTTTTTCTTCAAGCACTTCCTTTATTCTGTTCATGGGCTTGCGCATTTTTCATAGAATATTTCTTATGTAAAGATATGAAATATTCTGCCATGTAAATATGATAAAGTTGTATTTCTACCTTTTGCCTCATACTGCAAATCGTATTACTGTTCTCTACCACCAAATATTTTGTTCATACTGTTTCTCATTTTCTCTTTATCGCTGATTGTATAATAATGTCTGTAAATAGTCTGCGGCGAGTTCCCTGCGAGTTCGGCAACTTGAAGGGGATGAAATCCTTCGTCGATCATTTTCGATATGTAACTGCTGCGGGCAGAGCTCCATGTAATCCTTTGGTCGATACCGGAAAGCTCGCATATTTTTCGCAGTGTCCCGTTGACCTTCGAACCGATCCGCTTGACGCGGCCGTAAAGTTTGGATTGGGTGGGGTTGCAGCGTTTAATCGTCGGAAAGACGTAATTCATATAAGCCTCGCTGCGGTATCGCTCGATAATCTCAATTGCTTTGTCGATAAGTATTACGCGTGCCTGTTTGTCGAACTTCATGCGGTCGTAAATAATCATGCCGTCCCGGATTCGATCCCGGGTAAGCAGGCATACGTCGATGGGCGACATTCCTCCGGCATAATAGCTGAACAGAAACAGATCGAGACTGAATCGCTCCTTCTTGTCGAGGAGCGCCCGGTCGAACGTTTCGATCTTATGGATAATCTCCGGTGAGATGCCTTTGGGTATAACCAGCCGGGGTTTGAGCTTTTCTCGTACGACATTGAAGGCGTTCAAATCGACTTTATATACGCCTGTTTCTTTGGCGTATAGACAGACTGCCCTTAGTTTCCTCAAGTGCGCCCGGACATTTCCTTCGTTCCCCTGCCTGCCGCCACAGACCTGTCTCCAAAGTATGTAATCGAGCAGGAATTTCTCCGTGATGTCCCGAAAACGGTATTTCGAGAAATCGCGACGGTATTTACTTCGGGTAAAGCGTTCGAGAGACGTTTTTAAATATTTGTATTCCATGGCAGTAGATTCGCTTTTTAGAATTCGCCCGTTTTTGTAACGTTCCCGTTCGGCAAATTTTTCGGCCATCCTGTCGATCATTTCTGCGATGGTAATATACCGATTTACATATCTGGGATCGTTGTCGAAATAATGGGACAGTTCGGTGGGAATCCAGTCTTTCCCCTGAGACTCCCAGCGTTCGGCGATCTTGAGATATTTGAGCTTTTCCTGTTGCAGAAACTTGTTGGTCTCAGCCATCTCTTTTCCGGAGAACAACTGTGTTTTGGGATCCCAGTCTTGATATAATCCGGAAATTTTAAGCACTTTGGTTACACGGGCATATCCTCGTTTGTAAAAGATCATGTCGATCTTGGCCATTTCGATATTTCGAGGATTCCGACGTCCTTTGAAATTAATGGTAAACATCGCATCTGAATTTTAGTTTGTGGGTGGCAAAAATAAAACAGACGGATGGTCAATACGATACCGGTTGAATCAATAGAGGATTTCAATCCGAGTCCGGATGGAAAATAGGCATAAGGTGTTGTTAATTAGATAACTATTGAATAATAGCTATATATAAATAAAAAAGGGCACGTAATTATGCGTGCCCCTTTTTATTTGTAATACAATGACTATCAGATTCTATTTTGGAATGCTTAAAACCTCAGGAAAGAGCCTTGATTTTTGCTCTGTATATGTTTTTAAAATGTTCTGTTTGGTAATCAGCAGCTATTTGATGGTCGTTGATGCGTATTATCACTATAATAATAGTGGTAAAGCGTAGTAAGTTCATGTCTTGTTTTCTTAGTAGATTCTATGACGTGCAATCAAAAACAGCGGAGATTTTTACTCTGCTGTTTCCGTTTCTTCCTGTCCAAACAGGTTAATGTCCTGTTTTGTCAGTATATATTATGCATTCCATACGGAAGTCTGTCGGCCAGTTTCGGATGGTTCCAATAATATTCATCGACTTCGAGGGCGGTTTCCCCTATGATTCGGTAGAGTTCCACTATGGAATCTCCCTCTTTGAGTCGGGAATCTACATATGCCTGCCTAGCTCCATGCCATGACAATTCTTTGCATCCTGTTACCATTTCAATTATGCAAAATGTCTTATTGATACAGTCGGTCATATAGCTCAACCGGCTTTCCTTTTTGGGTTGCGAGTCATCCTCCGATGTAAAAATAGGGAGTAAATAATCGCCACAAGTTTGATCCTTATATCGGTTTATGATCTTTAGCATTTTAAGGCTCATTGTCAACTTAATACATTTGGGGCAGGTAATTGTTTCGCAGTTCAGGAATCCATTTTGGATTTTGTCGACAGTCAGGGTTGCCATATCCCGGAGCGACATCCCGCCGGCGTAGTAGCTGAATATGAACATATCCATACATAACTGTTCTTCGGATGAGAATAGTGACCGGTTGCAGTTTTCGATCCGTTGCATCGTAGATGACATAATGATTCCTGAGGTTGCCTTAGGGCTGGTGTTTGGTGTTTTCATGATTTTGAGAAATAATGGTTTAATAAACGTTTTTCCGGCTTCAGTATACCGGTATATACTAAGAATAGGGAGATAATGCAGATTAGTTTACTTAATTCACATTATTTTTCTTCCATGCTGAATTTTGTTGTGCTGAGCCGCTGCGCAAGTTTGTCCATCTCATCGCTGATCGTCTTATCCACGATCCGGGCGTAGATCTGCGTGGTGCTGATTTTCGTGTGGCCGAGCATCTTGCTGATCGACTCGATCGACACGCCGTTGGCATAGGCGACCGTCGTCGCGAACGTATGCCTGGCAAGGTGTGAGGTGACGTTCTTCTGGATGCCGCAGGCCGAGGCAACCTCCTTTAGATAGAGGTTGTACTTCGCATTACTCATTACGGGCAGCAGGAAATCCCCGTCCCGTTTGGCTTCGTACTTTCGGATGATTGACAACGGGATGTCGAGCAGCTTGACTTTCGACGGTGTTCCGGTCTTGACTCGGTGCGTCTCGATCCACAGGCAGCCGTCGTCGTCCGTGACGATATGTTTCTCCGTCAGCGCAGCGGTTGTCGAGTAATCAAAGCCCGTGAAACAACAGAAAAGAAAGATATCCCGCACCTTTTCCAGTCGCTTACTGTCGGGCATGAAGTCGATGATGAACTCCAATTCGGCCTTGGTCAGGTAGCCACGGTCCTTCTTAACCTTTTTGAGCTTATGTCCGCAGAACGGATCGCGCGTCATCTGTCCGTTGCGGAAGCACATCGTGGTAATGCGTTTGAAGATCCGCATCAGCTTTTCCGAGGAGTTGGTGTCGAGCCGGTATTCGGTTTTAAGATAGGTCTCAAAATCCATCACGAAGTTTTGGTCGATCTGGCCGAGCAAGATATCTGTTTTCCGATAGCGAACCTTCAAGAACTCCTGAAGCCGCCGGAAAGTCAGATCATACTTATTGAAGGTAGACTGGGCGATGTCAATCCCGATAAGTTGTTCCTGCCTATCGTTGAACTCCTCGAATACTTTGAGCAGTGTGTTGTTCTTGGCATCGTAGCCGAGAAAGGCGTCGCGCAGCATCGCAGCCGTAACGACCTCGTTCGCTTCGGCCAAGCGATGGTAATGGGCGATAAGCTGTCCTTTGATGCTGTCGAGATAGCGGTTCACCTGAACGGCCTCTTTGGTTTGGCCGATGGCTTTGCCGGCCTTCGGATCCCAGAGTTTTGCCGAGACTTCGATCTTGAGGTTGAAGCGGACTTTGTCGCCGTCGAGTGTCAGGCGTGTGTGGATGGGAACTTTGCCGTCGGCTTTCTGGAGCTCCCACCGCACGAAAAAGAGAATTCTGAAGGTGCTTCTCATGCTGTTTTTCTGTCGTTTAGTTAATCGTAAAATTAGCTGAACGTCGAATAAACAGCGCAGACAAAGCATTGCCAATCAGCGACATCATCCGGTCAAAATCCGCAAAGTGTCTCACCCCGGAAGGGGAAGTGTCTCACTTTTAGGACGCGTGAGACGACTGGGACACTTGCGTGGCGCGGATGTGTCTGAAAACGGCTTTCGGATGTCTTGAGAAGTCTGCACAAAAGACATGAAAAACCCTCTGAAACATCGTTTCAAAGGGTTTTTGTCTGTTTTGGCTCGACAGCGTCTTTCTCTGTCTGGGCCTTAAGAGCGGAAAACGGAGCTTCATCCGTTTATAGAAGTCACTGTATATCAGTTGAAATGCAAAAGAACTAAATCACTTACCACGCTTTGGCATTGCACAAAAAGCGTTGGTTTACTCGCCTGTTATCGGGTTTTTCAATATGTTGTAAATATACATAGAGATTCTGAAATATCAATGTATTTCACCTTTAATTGCAAATTATTTGTTGCATTTCAAGGTGACCATTAAATCTGATTAATAATATTAGTTACTTTAGATATTTCTTTTTGTCTCGACAAATAATCTTTATAACTATCTAAAGATTCATTGATAAGTTCATCGTAAGTAATAAATCGCGCATTAAGTTCTAATAATTGTCTATTGATAACAGAAATATCATCGCCTGTCGGAGGTGTGCCCAATAGACATATGATTTCGTAACTATGCGACCGTTCGGGGAACTCTTGTTTCAAGCATTTTAGAAGAGTGTTTTTATATTTACGAACTTGGGTCAATAATTCATCAATTGAAACTTTCCGATCGTATTTTTTGAGTTCAATGATTATATGTTTTCCCGATGTCGTTCTATATTTAATATCGAGTCTTCCGTTTTTTTCTTCCGGGTTTAAATTAGCTTTCTCAATATATTCTTGTTTAAATATTCGATTTACAGAAACCTCCATATGAGAATCATGCGTCGCTCTATCCCAAGACGGATGTAATAACCATAAATGTTCGAATAAATATTCTTGCAAAACTTTCTCTTTTGTTTCTGGTTTAGTTAGAGATTTAAATTTTTCCAATACTTGAAGACGCCCTTTAGTAATTTCATAATAATTAGCGCCTTCTAAATCGTCAATGTCGCTAAATAAATCTAAAAGCGTGGAGATTTTATCTTCCTCGATGCTATCGATTTTGGATAAGTTCTGAGTCAACGCAAGACGCTCAAAAGCTAAAATCGATGATTTATACAGTTCCTTTTTTGTTTCCTCGTCTGCGCTTTTCAAAGATTCGATCTTCTGAAATAAAGTTTTAGCGTATTTCTTATTGTCCCCTTTTAACGAATCGAACCAAGTCTTTATAGCTTCATTGCTAATGGCTTGCGATACTGCTGCTTCTTTTCTGAATTCAGTCCACTCATTACCGATTTTATTTAAAACCATAGATTTAAAATAATCTTGGAAAATTTCCCATCTATCATCGGTTTCTAAAATTCTTTGCCTATCGCTCGTTACGATATCGTCTTTTTCATCAATATCCATAAAATCGGCTTCGACTTCGCCGATAAGATATTTTGAAAACATGCGCCCTTCTTTGAATTCTGGTAATAAGTCTTCCTTAATAAGTTTTCCTCGAGCGAATAATATAATTTTATTCGTGTCTTCTTCTTCGTCGCCAGCCCCGTGCTCTTTGAACGTACCGATCCAACCATTGACCGAATAAGTCGTTTTATCGTCGTAACAAAACTGATTCTGGAGTTTAATTTTTTTAGTCGCATTTTTGCATCTATCTGCATACGACGCACTGTTTTCTCCTAAATACCATACGAATTCTATCTTGTCGTAATAATCTCTATCTTGAGCTGAAATAGGTACATCGTTGAGAATTACCGAAAAATTGTATTCCTTTCCGATTACACTGAAGCGTCGGGCAAGTCTCTTCCGAGAAAACGATAGACTTCTGACATTTCGTTTTAAATTTTTCAATACGATCTTAGTGCCATGTGAGATGTCGATCTTTTCCGTGGCAATAGGTTTTGGTAAGTATGATAATTGCTTTTCTTTGTCACCATTGAAAATATTTCGTATATCCTCGGCACTCATAATGAATCCGTTCTTTTCATCATCTTTAACGCTATATACTTCAACGATATCTGCAATGGAAAAAACTGAAAGCTTACCGATGCCTTTCCGTCCCATTTGTAATCTTCCGTATTTTGGAGTTCGTGGATTCTCTTTGTATGACGGATCATTTCGTTTTTGATACCCGACATACAGATATTTATCATTGATGTCTTGAAGACTCATTCCACAACCGTTATCCGTAATGGTAATTATTTTCGAATCTTTATCTATTTCTATTTTTACTTCAGAAGCATCTGCATCCCATGCATTGGCAACGATTTCGGAAAGCACAGAAGGTAAATTGCTATATAAATTTATACCTAAATGATTAAGTACATTTAGGCTTATCGACATTATATACTGTTTATTTTCCATAACTTTTTAAATGTTGAATGATGCTTTTTCCAATCACTGACCCTAATACGGGCGGAACGGCATTCCCGATATAACGCGACGCTTTCGTAATAGCTACGGTTTCTTCGTCTGCGAAGAATCTGTACGTTTTAGGAAATGTTTGGATCAATGCTGCTTCTCTGACACTGATAGCTCGATTTTGTGTCGGATGCCCGAATCGCCCGTTTCCGAGTCCGGTGCATTGTGTCGTCATGGTCGGAGCCGGTCGCTCCCAGACCATCCGACCGTAAACGCTTCCGAACGATTTTCCGGCCTCCGATTTATGACATCGTAATTTAAGTTCTTCCGGCCAATCTTTCCAACTTCCACCGTAAGGCGTATTTCTAATGCGACGAAGATTCAATTCCGATAATGCCTTGGCTTTATGTAGCGGATCGTCGGAGCATTGTTCGCCTGCATGCAGGGCAGGCAAATCGCCTATCGTATCTTTTACCGTAATATAATTCTCTGGAGTATGCGTCGGAGGTATCAGATTTATTTCACCAAATTTCGAAGCTAATAACACTAATCGCTTGCGTGTTTGAGGTATACCGTAATCCGGGCAATATACTATTTTGACACTGACATGATAATGGAGTTTCTTTCTCAATAGAGTTACGAAATCGTTTAAAACTGGCTTCAGTTTGAATTGAGCGATTTGCGATACGTTTTCCATTGTAACGATGTCCGGACGGACGTCTTCGATCAGCCGTCCGAATTGATACAACAAATCGTACTTATTCGGATCTTTATCTTTATTGCTGAAGGCATATGATGAAAAGGGCTGACACGGAGCGCATCCGGCCAATACTTTTATTTTCGAATCGCCGAAAAGAGTGTGAATATCTTTGTCGGTGACTCGCTTTATATCCGTATCGAAGAACTTCGCTTCGTTATTCTGTTCGTAAGCGAATCGGCACGTTTTATCGATATCGAATCCGGCGATGACGTTTAATCCGGCTTGCTTGAGTCCGTAACTCAAACCGCCGACTCCACAAAAGAGATCTATCACTCCGATGTTCTTCTTTAACGGCATATTATTATTGATACTTCTTTTCAAAAAAATTATCTTTGCACAAAGATAGCCAAAGTCTTTGAATTATGGAATAACTTTATATAAGTTTATGGACCGTTGTAGCAAGCAGAAGCGTTCCGAGATAATGTCCCGGGTCGGACAAAAAAATACGAAACCGGAAATAACGGTACGTAAATATTTATTTTCTCATGGCTTCAGATATAGAATCAATGTGAAAAAATTACCCGGTTCCCCAGATATCGTTTTGCCTAAATATAGAACGGCGATATTCGTCCATGGCTGTTTTTGGCACGGTCATACGTGTAGAGCCGGTCATCGGCCGCAGAGCAATACCAATTATTGGCTACCTAAAATCGAAGCCAATATAGAGCGCGATGCTCGAAAAATATCCGAATTAGAAAAGAATGGATGGAATGTTATCGTAATCTGGCAATGCGAAATCAATACTATCGGTAAACGAGAATCGAGATTATCATCTCTTGTAGAAGATATTAAATCGGCTTTATTCTGACCGATTTCAATACGATCTATCGGACTATTTCGTGATGAGTATCTGCGAATTTCATATAGATAATGAGACGAGCGGATATATCCGCTCGTCTCCTATTAAAGCTTCGGTTTGTAGTAGTTCTGCTCCAGCACCTCGCGGATCTTGGATTCGGGGTAAAGGAGTGTTCCGCCGATAGAAGTGTAGGAAACGATTCCTTTGTCCCGATAGTTTTGTAAAGCGCGGCGGGAGATGTGGAAATGCACCATCACCTGCTCGGTGGTCAAATAGCGTTCGCCCAGCAAAGACGGCTCGACCTCCGCGATCAGTTTGTCCACCGTCTGCATGGCGAGGCGTAGGGCTTCGGCCAGCTCTTTGTATTCGGTCGTATCGCGCGTAAGTGCACTGTAATTCTCAATCATCGCTTTCTCGTCCATAGTTATCCGCATTTAATGGTTGTGTCCTTGTCGAACAGTGCCCGTACATCTTCGATCTTGTAATAACACTTGTTTCCAAGCGTCGAGTATGGCAGTTTCCCGCTGGTGCGCAGATATTGCAGCGTGCGCTTCGAGATATGGAGCTGGCGGCAGACTTCGGCGTTGCCTATTCAGCCGCTCTCGGCCGCAGGATTGAAATGACGGTCGAGCCGTCGTATCGTGTCGGTCAGCCGGCGAGCATGGGCTTGCAGATTCGTCCATGCGTGTTCTTCTATCAAAAGATAATTCATAGTTGTAATTTTTTCGGTTTATAAATTCGATTTCGGTAGCGAGTGGCTGCTTTCACGCATCCCGAATCCGATTTGCACCTTGTTTCATATTCAATTATTTGGGGTTTCGGGTGCAAGATATGTCGGATTCAGTACGGTTCTACCGGAATGACCCGAGGTGGCAGCTTGTGGCGTCCGTTTGGCACCCTTTGGCGCCGACTCGCACAAAAAACGCGGGACAGATCATTGTCCCGCGTAGCCATTTATCGGCGTCGTGCTTGTTCTTTCTCGTCATCGCGCTGCATCCGCAAGTTAAGACGTTCCCGCAATTTGTCAAGAAAATAGGTGCGACTGTCGTTCTTGCGGCGTTTCATCTCTGCATAGGCGTTATAGCAATGGCTATCCTTAATTTCTAACCCAAACAAAGAGTCGAAAAACGCGACCAACTCGTTGATCGGTACTTCGCCGTCGTCAATGCAACGCAATTCCTGCAAACCGTAAATCAGCTCGACCAACTCAACGATCGTTCCCGTCCAACGAAACGTATTTGGTAGAGAATCTACGAACGATTTTCGATAGTGTAATAACAGCTCCAACTCCGTATCGATATATCCGGTCAGAATTTGCAACCTGTGTAGCCGCTCATTATCGGAAAATTGGAGAATGTACAGTCTTGCCCTAACATAATGCAAAGCACGGAATGCAGAAATGAAATCTCGAAAGCGATCAGTCCAAGATTGGAGTGTGCGGCTGAACTCAACGAAATACTCGTCGGTTCCTGTTTCTATGGTGCGGATAGCGAGGCGGAATATATCTTCTGCGGTAATATGTTGTATCATTGTTGCTCATTTTAAGTGAATAAATCATGTCGGCAGAGCGCCGTAAAACCTTGTTGGAGAATCCAAGCAATGGTGGAGGCGATTTATTTCTTAAAGCGGTTGCAACAAATTGAACTGAAAAAGGTTAAACCGGATGAAAACAACAATCGGCTACTCATTCGCAGATAAGAATAGCCGATTGAAGTAAGTCGGATCTATGTATTTACATTACGTAGCATAATAACGACATTTAGAATTCGAATCCTACTTCGATACCGATACTTCGATGTCTCAAATTCTCGGTAAATTCGGCTTTCAAGAAATGATTGCCGTAAGTTTTCAACCGCTCCAAATTCTGCGATTCATAACCTATGGCGACAAAGATTCCGTGTCTGCGGCCGACTGCATAACGCACACCAACAGCAGGATTCAGGTAAAATCCGCCGTTGGAGTTAGTGGAGGGCGCGAAACCGTAACCGATGCGACATTCCAAAAAAAGGGCGAATTTGCGAGGCTTCGTCATCAGGAACCTGACATCGGCAAAAACCGGAATCAAAGTCTTTTCGTAGAATGATAATCCCGTACCGGCTCCGACCGAAAACCGTTCGACGATTCGATACTGTCCGCCTACTCGCCAAAGCACGGGTGTAACGGACGGAGTGGATAAAGCGATACCTGTTCCAACGGAAGTTTGTACGGTAAATTTTTGTGCATGAACCGCTATACATAATATGCCGGCAATGCAAGTCAGAAAGATTCTTTTCATTTGATTTGGACCGTTATGCGTTCGACAATATGCAGGGCGGTCGTCAGTTCCGAAATATCCTCATAAATTCTCCCCGTATTTCCGTCCGGCGAGCTGTGTCCGAGCAATTCGGCTTCGAACTCCTTTCGATCGCTTTCCAAATCGACAAAGGCAGCATAAACGACGGCAGGCTGTCCGCTTCCTTCTTTGCCACCCGAATAGTTCGGCTCGCCCTCCTTTGCCGATTTAGGATAGGCTTCGTTCCAATCGGTCGAATGATTGACCTCGACTTTCACTAAGAATTTTCGGAGCGATTCGTTTGGCGTTACTTTGACACTGAACCCGCCGCGCGGTGTGGCTCCTGAAATGCCATCGACCAGCGGTTCGTTTTTCGTAGGTAGGTAGAGACCGTCGGCGTATTGTACACCACGTGAATAACACCAATGCGGCAGAGCCTCCTTGCGTCGATTGCCTCCGGCCATTTGCCACGATTGTGTAGCGATTTTATGCGACACGTAAATTGTCGACAAATAATTACCTTCCGTGTCTTCCAACCAAACGGCTATTTGGGGCGGATTCTTTTTGTTGATACCTAAAAACACGGGAAAATCATGCAGCCACTCTTTTCCGGCCTCGATACGGACACGAATATCTCCGGTCTCGTATTCGATTAAATCTTTTTCGCAGGAGCATAGTCCCGCAAGCGTTAAAAACAACATCAGTAAATTCATTGTTCGTTTCATTATTGTAAGATTATTATGTTACTTATCGGGAACATTTGAGACAAAAAATAGCCGCAATTTTCGGTTGTTCAATGAAACATCCCGAAATATACGGCAATAGATCAGGGTAATATCTTGTCTATTATCCTATTTATTCCTTTTTGAAACTGCTTCCAACCGGCATCCTTGTCAATGGCGATTCCGTTATACACAGGACAGAAATCACTCAGCATAGCCAAATAGGTGATGGAGGCGGCGAACAGGGTGGATATGTTTTCGGCCTCAGGTTGTTGCATCCCGCTTGCTTGGCAAAACTTACGAATCAATTCCAATCCGACTTTTTCCCGCTGCTCGCGGATTTTTGCTATCGTCTCGTTATTGCAGGATAGTTCCCAGCGGTACAGCCGCCGAAGCGTGGCATCCGTGCGCAATCGGTCGATATGTTGTTGAAACAGCATTTTGAGAAATTGCGGCAGCTCTTCTCGTTTTGGAACATCGGCAGGCAAATTGAGCCAGAAATCATATTGGCGGATATACGCTGCCAACAATCCGTCGACCGAGCCGAAATAACGATAAATCAAAATTTTCGACACTCCCGATTGTGCTGCGACCGCATTGATTCCGATTTGCTCGAAACCGTTTTCTGCAACCATTCTGCCGACAGTTTCAAGCAAACGTTTTTCTGTCGCCTCTCTATCTCTTTCAAATCCTTTCATTTTACTGTATGTTACCTATTGGGAACAAATTTAAAACATTTTGCCATAACAACCAAAAATTCGACTTGGATTTTTCGCCTCACTTAGAGATCGCCCGACTTCGGAGGAGCGATTGTTCCCCGTCAGGGCAAGGCTTTTGAGAGCAACTCAAAAGGTATCGAGCAACTCGATACACACCTTGCCGTGTTCGGGCGAACACATTTCGGAGAGTTACTCTCCGGCCTTTGAGTTACTCAAAGGACACCTTG
>ERZ791923.3084-NODE-3084-length-13384-cov-2.495461_pt1 | contig 13384 bp, 15 predicted proteins | sample MGYA00510133_ERZ791923 | MGnify/ENA primary metagenome ERZ791923 (study PRJEB30046, sample SAMN00792106) | human gut metagenome | study: EMG produced TPA metagenomics assembly of the A metagenome-wide association study of gut microbiota in type 2... | reverse complement strand
GAGAGTAACTACGTTTGACCATGAAACGAGTCTATCGAGTCGGTGATATTTCGCAATTGCGCGACAGAGATATTTTTTTCGATGCCAATATTCTATTGTATCTTTATTTTGCTACTTCAAGTATGGAGTATTGGCCTGCGCAATATAGTGCGATGTTCAGTCAGTTAATACGTAACGGAAATCGTTTGGTCGTAGATTACAATGTGCTTTCTGAGGTCGTGAATAAAGAACTGAGGTCGAGCTTTAAAAGTTATGCTGTGGCCCATGGTAAACCCGATTCTTATTACAAGACATGGCGGAATTCCACAGATGGACAAAACGCAGAAATCAGGACATACAAGATTGTTCGGTCCATGTTATCGTCTGTTTTTCAGTTGGATGGTAAAATATATGGAAAAGAAGACATACACGCCATGTTGAGCCCGACCAATCAAGATTTTACAGATAAGGCGATCATTAACTTGTGTCAAGAAAAGCACTTCGTCCTACTTACCAATGACAGGGATTTTGCTAATGCCGATCTGGAAATTCTCTCTGCCAATAAGAAGCTCTCCTAACCTTTAATTTTCCTCATTGGCCGATGTGGAGTCCCTATCGTTTCCACACTTTCCATATGGCCACTTGTCAATAAGGGACCATCCTATATAATACGCAATCCACCGCGAATAAAACGACTCCGCAAAAATACCGGGACTACGAACAGCAATTCCAAGTCCAACGAAAGAAAGAAAAGAAACGGGGAGCACAACTATAAAAAAGCAGCGCTTAAAGCGCTGCCTAAGTATCCGATGAATCATACCGCTTTTATCGCTCGATACACATAATCGTACTCTCGCGTGTAATAGCGTAGTCGGATAAAGTGTTACCGTCAGCTAAATATCTTCCTGCAAAATACAGGGCTTGTTGATCGGCGACAATGCCCTCTTTGTCATAAATTTTTGCTTTTACGTTCTCAATAGTATCTGAGGCATCTACTTCCAAAGTGATCGTTTTGAGAGGTCTCGTTGAATTACGATAATACATCTGTACAAAAATCTGATAACTACCCGCCCGGCGCAGCATCACGCCCGTTTCTGATGGAACAGAGTTAACACTTATCCCGTTTGCTGCCATAGAGTCGGTACTTAATGCCAGCAAACACAATATTCCAAAAAAGAATATTATTTTTTTCATAATGAATCGATTGTATTGTTACTTACGAATAATGCACATAAGCTGTGAACCTGCTTGAATATTGTAATCGGAAAGTGTACGGCCATCCTCAAGTTGTCGATTGGCAAAGTATAGCACCAAGTTGTCGGCTCTACCCCCCTCCTTGTCTATAATTTTATTCTTTACGTTTTCTATTGTGTCGGACAGTTCACACTCCAACGTAATCGTTTTCGCATCCGCAGTAGTGGTCGTATTATACACTTTGACATAAATCGCAGTATAGCGCATAACAGCACTACTGTTCATTGCGGCAATATTACCCGCAAAACTGTTTGAGACCGGCATTAGCAACAACATGAGTAATCCGGCCAGTAGACATAGTTTTTTCATGATAGGTTATATTAAATTGTTGAACAATGCTTTAAAGTTAAATATTAAATCGTGTATTTACAATATGTATTGACTTAAATATTTCATTATAGTAGAGTTGTATATGCCTTATTTTTTTGCCGGTATTTAAAAATTATTGTATATTTCTTATCCAACAATATTCCGCCCGATGAATAAATGCTTGCTATATATCGCCTACCTTGTGGGTCTGCTATTGGTATGTGAAAGCGTCCGGGGGCAGGAGCGATACGGCACGGTGATCGTCCGGCTATATTCAGTCGATCAGCATGGCGAGGACAACGACCGGATTCCTGCGAACGTGGTAACAGAAATTTGCACGACAGGCGATACGCTCCATCAGGTTGCCAATCAAGGTATCGCATTTTTTGAACGGGTCCCGGTAGGCAGTGCCTCACTACGGATCACCCATATCAATATAAAGCCGCAAGTTATTACCTGCGAGATTAAGCCGGGAGAAGTCTGCAATATCAGCGTCAAACTGGAGGAAAAGGTTAATCAAATCAAAGAGATCACGGTCAACGGCGTGATTCCAGTTATGACGCAGCACGGCGATACGCTTATTTACAATGCGGCGGCGATTCGAACACTGGAGGGCGACGTAGCGCTCGATATCATCGAACAACTGCCGGGCGTTGCGATCGCTGCTGGAAAAGTCACGGTGCTCGGGGAGGAAATTGCCCGCACCTATATTGACGGCCGGCTGATCTTCGGCAAGGACCCTATGACCGCGCTGGAGAACCTGCAAGCCTCGGACGTAATCAAGATCAGGACCTATAACGAGTATGCCGACCGGAACGTCAACCGCAAGCACCGGCGGGGCGACAAACAGGAACGTGTATTCGACATCGAGACACGTAGCAAGCTGATCGGGCAAATCAACGGCGAAGTGATCGGCAGCTACGGGGCCGACATCGGACAGACCGGGCGGGACAGCCGTAACCGCTATGCGGTGGGGTTCACCGCCAGTTCATTTTCAGAGGGCTTGCAGGCGTTCGCCGGAGCCTCGTTTAACAATGTCGGGCGCTCCGAGACCTCGATCAGCCGGCTCGTGCAGGCACAAACCCCGCCGAGCGCCTATACGCGCCAGACAAAGGCCAATATCAACCTGTCGCGCAACTGGCAAACGGCAACCAAGGAAGTTGCATCGGTAAGCGGCTATTACCGCTTTTCGGACGACTATTCTCGCTCGCAGTCCACCATCGAGCGGCTTTATTTCCCCGCGGCCGATTACACGAGCCGGACTTATACCGATACGACGCGCAACGTCACAACTTCCCGAAAGCATCGAACTGACCTTGCGATCGACCATCCCAACGTCTTGGGCGGTAAGCTCCGCGCGAATCAGATACTTAATTTCACAAGTGACGATGCCGACGGCTTGCAATCGGCAGTCTCGATATTGGACGGCAATCGATCCGCCGGGAACCGACAACAGTCGATGGGGCGCCAAAACGGTTATGACCTTCAAGAGCATATCGCATGGGATATGGCAACCGACAGACGGTTTAGCGCAGGCGTGGGCGCATGGTACCACCGACAGGACGGTGACGGGACAACGGCCCGGATCGACACGCTCACTTCGACGACAACGCGACAGATCGTGCATATTGCCTCCGACGATCTGAGCACCGGTTATCAGCTCGACGCCAATGTATACTACAAATTCTCCAAAGAGCGAAAAAATGACTTACGGCTTTCCTATGTCTACTCATACGATAACAGTCGCAGCCGGCAAATGGCACTCGACCTTTCAAGGCCCAGCTTCCCACAGACCGATACGATAAATACCCATAACTTTACCAATCGGACTCGTGAACACCGCGCCGCCACTACTTGGGAGGCTTATTTTACGTCGATCAATCTCAATGTGAAACTCGATCTGACTTACAAGGCGGCGACACTCGATCGGGACGAGAGCTTTCCCGAAATGAATCCATACAACAACCGATTCCAATCGGTTTTACCTGCCATGATATTGTGGAGTGCGTGCGATAGCAAAAGGCGGCGGGTGAACCTATTTTATACGACAAGTACCTTGCTGCCATCGCTTGAACAACTTCGTCCTCGACTTGATAATACAAATCCCTATTGGCTGACAGGGGGAAACCCCAAACTCCAACAGAGCTATGTACACAACATTCTCAGCGAATATGAAAAAATATTCGGCGAAGCCCTGAACACCATCAACATTCAGGCAAGCGCAAGATTTACGCGCAACCCCATCGTGTGGCGGACGCAGTTCTTCGCTGAGGCGACGCGGCTGCCCGAGTGGGATTACACGGCTCCGGCTCAGAGCACGCTGACCACCTATGAGAATGGGGGCGGGGCGACGACGGCCGACGGGCGCATCCAGTTCAAGCGGATGATCCGGACGATTCGGTGTAACCTCGACGCCTCAATCCGGTACGCCTACGAGAACGTCCCGAGCTATATCGGCGACCGGGCCAACCGCACGCGCAGCCATATCCCCGGCGCAGACCTCGGGCTCAAAAGTAATTTCTCGGACAAGGTGCGCCTTACCCTCGGTGCGGCGGCCACCTATGTCCACTCGGAGAACACGGCCAGCGAGACGGACAAGTATTGCCGCACATCGCTCTCGGCCGGACTGGAACTGCCGGCCATCCTCAGGCACCTCTATTTCAACGCCCGCTACAATGCCGCGTTCTACAACCGCTTCGGCGGCCGGGCTTACAATACCGCCGACCATATCCTGAACCTCGCGTTCGGCTGCAAGTTCCTCAAGCGCCGGGCCGACCTGAGCGTCGTGATTTACGATGTGTTGAACCGAAATGCAGGCTTCCAGACGGCCATGTACTCCGACTACGTGCAGAACCGCTGGAGCTACTCGTTCGGCCGATATTTTACCGTCAATCTCGGGTACAAGTTCAGCAGCACCCGGAGCGGAAAATAGATCTTGCTGAAAAAGCAATATGTTTATTTGTACGAATCGCTCCGCTATTCAAACCTGTTTTTCGTTTCTACGGAAAGCAAGATCAACGTGGTATACCAATATAGATAAATACTTGAATATTGTGATTCTTTCCTCATTGACAGGAAATATACAAGCGGATGCGCCAGCGTGACCTTGAACTAAACGACCAGTGGGGTACAATTTGTACCCCGGTCGAAATGCTTGCCGCCGGCAGTCGCCGATGCGACGTAGGACTAATCAGCAATGATCGCCTTTCTGTTACGCCGTATGATGGTATAGTTGATTTTCAGATCATCACTTCCATACCGTCGGTGTAAAAAATGCTGCACCTCATGCACGTATTCAAAATCCTGCTCGCGGACTAAATCCAGAAGTGTTTTGTCGGATTTTTCGATTCTGACTTTCTCAAAGGCATCGAGGTAGTATGAATCATCCGTCCAGTATGCCGGGATAGGCTGGTTAGGCAAAACAGTAGCCGCGGCAATAACTGGAGCATAGTAAATATCATTATCTTCGGCTCCGTCGATTTTTACCGGGAGGATGTCTTTTGTCGTCAGTGGTCGCTCCAGCCCGGACAATTTGATTTCGTCCGGATGGATGGCGGCGATCTTAAATAGATTTTCTTTGTAAATAAACGATTGTGTGTACTTCTCCGGGTTGACAAGCTTAACGATGTCGCCGACTTCAAATGTGATTTTCATATCTTAAAAATTTAATGATTAATACTGTTTACAAAGGAAAAAACGCTCTGCACATTATGCAATCCTTGTATCGTTTTTCCGTGATTTTGTCCTTGTTACTATCCGGTTTATTGATCGTATTTACAAAATAATCCGTATGTTTGCGGCGTTAATGTAACAGAGTTTTAGTTAAATGGAGAGTTTATTTGCCGATAGTGACAGGCGCGCGAGCAGGCGTGCAGGCCGAGGCAGATAGTCCGTTCCTTTCCGGTGTGGGCTGTTTCCGGGTTCGCGCCTTATCATGTCCATCATACGGCTTGCGTATCGTCCGACCTTCGGACGGAATGAAGCGTTTTCGGCATAAAGAGTTCTTTGTGCGTCAGATTCCTGGCAAAAGAGGTGCGAACGAGGCACTGTCCATTCCAGGACAAGGCGAAAGGGACAAAAAGAGATTGAAAAATTAAGGAAACAGAACACCCGACCGTTGCTTTTTACGATTCGTTTCGTACCTTTGAGGTAACGTTTGCCGGAAACGGTGCGTTGGCTTTGCTGTTACAGAAATCTGGTAAATTAATGTCGACTGCAAAGCATAGGTAGCCCTCACTTTTATGGCTTACGCCATCGGGTGGGTGTTAATCTGATACCATGCTAATGGCGTGGGCCTCTTATGCTTTATATTGTCGACGGGTTTACCAGAACCTCTGTAACGTATAGGGCATAATGTCCACGCTTCTTTTGTTTTCCTGCGAATAGAAAACTTTTAAAAACGAAAAAGTTATGTTACATTCGCGGAGTAAATACGGCTAAGGTCGTAACATATTTTAAAGGTTAAGACAAACCATTACCCCCAGTAAACTTGCAGACTGTTATATTTTGTATAACAGGTTTAATTCGGTGTAAAATTTGTCTGAAACCTAAGTCATGCCCCGGCACGAGTTGCTGGGGCGGGCTTGGGCGTAAGGGCAATTACCGAACTAAGGCACTGCAAGGCCGACTGGGGAAATTGCACCTGCGTCCTTGCCCTTTTTTTATTGTCTCATCATAAAGTGCCGGGCGTAGGGAGATCAAATGCAATCGATTCCCGACAATATGTTACGGCAACACTCCATTCCTCATATCGTACAGACAGCCGCCGGAAAATTCCGGCTGTCTGGTACCGGTATGTTTGCCGTTCCTTCCGCTTCTTTCACGCCTACTTCCAACCTTTCACTATATATGTCCGCACGGTCGTTTCGGATTTTCGGAACGGCCGTGCATTTTTATTTCGACTTCTCCGGGAGACGTGCGGCGCTCGCTTGTTCTTGTGAGGGCGGCAAGTCGGGTAATCCCATGCCGCTGCGTTTCCCGTCCGGCTATCCGCAACGCTTTAACATACTTTCCGGGGGGCATTCCCTGAATGCACCGAGGGTACATCGAGCTGATACCGTTCAGGGTTCACCCACTCGTGTCCCCCGTTTTTTACGGATAGTCATCATAATAAGAGGACCGGAGTTTTCACAAAACCTAATAGGGGAACAGGTACAGAACCGTGTTTCGGAAGACTCATCGGGCGGTTTTTCCGGGAAAACGGTTCTGCCGGCCTCTTTATTCTATCTTATTCCGGGGAGTGCGCGGCACCCGCAAACTTCACGCGGCCCACGCCTGAACCGCCGCTGCACTCCCTTTTTAACGAATCGGCAGAATTTTTTCGCAGTTGAGCGACCCCAAGAAAGGGCGGGAATAATACCACCGCAGCGGCCATGCCGTTGTGTTTCCGTCCTTTCTTTTTCATCGAACAATATAGTGCAAGACGCCAATGACTCATGCAGGAGAAAGGAGCGCGGCAAATACATACGGTTCAGACACGACAAAAGGCCGCCGCGCTCCTTTTTATCGATTCACGAATCAATCCTAAAAATGAATGGAGAAGAACGAATACTGAAACTATTGACCGACCCGAGGCGCACGGTAGCTCTTTCTGGTAATCGGCCGCACAAAATCGGTCCGTCGGTCGATTCCCGCACGGTCCGCGAAACGATCATCCGCCGCATGGCCCATACCGTATCGAGACTTTACAAGGAAGGATACGATACTTATCTTTGCGGTATGGCTATGGGATTCGACTTGTGGGCCGCTCTCGCCGTGTCGTTCGCCAAGAATTACTACCCGGATCTGCGGCTGATCGCCGTCGTGCCGTTTCGGGGGCAGGAGCAGCGTTACGATCCGGAGAGCCGGGAGTGCTACCGCACGATGCTGAACGAGGCGGATCACTGTGTCTGTCTGTATGAGCGTTATCCCGGTTCCTCATGCTATCACGAGCGGAACCGGGCGATGCTCGACCATGCCTCGATGTTGGTATGTTACCACAACGGAGCGAGCGGCGGAACGGCTTCGACGGTGGCCGAAGCCCGGACGAGGGACATGCCGGTTCTGAATCTCTACGGCACGCCGTTCGGACACGGATATAACTGGAAGGTAGACGGCGAACTGCTCGATACGATTCTGAGAATTCGATAAATCATACGACGCTCTCACCCGACTACTCACCCGGCAAACAGACATGACAACAGAATACGAACGGCTTTCTCCAGAAGGCAAGGTGATTTACGACCGTAGCGTCGAATTTTTCAGGACTCACCGGGTGCCGTTGGTTACGGCGGACGAGATTCCGGTCGATCTGCTGAAGGCATGGGTAACGCCCGATCCGCTGCGGCTGATGCTGATGATTCTGGGCGGAGTGGCCGAGTCGGACGACGTATTGCCGCTCGTACTTTACTTGAAGGCTTACGAAGCGCACGATGCGGTCTATTCCGACGTTCTTGACATGGAATACCGGACGCCCTTCAAAACGATGATCCGTCATTTCGACCTTTATCAAAAGGCATTGCGTCGTGTGGTTGAACTACGAGAAAGGAATATGCCCGCACCGTTCGATATTCTGCATTTTGCGATTTATCCCAACGTATACCGACTATTAGAGAAGCAGTATCGGAATGCCTTGTATCCTCAAACCCGGTGATTTTGAACCGTAGGATAAATTTCTGATAATCAATGGGTATGGAAAGGGGTGTGTCGGATTCGAAATCGCAAGTTTCACATCGCGAGCGTTTTGCGATTTTTGATTGTCGACCTTGCATGGTCCGTTCCGACGGAGCGTTTCCGCGGGTTTTCAAATCTTCCTTTCTACATTTGCTGGCATCGGTTATTTTAACTTTTTTGGATTATGCAATACGAGGATGATTTGCGAGGCATGGCGAAAGTCATACAGTTCATGCGGGCGGTTAGCGTGCTTTTTTTACTCACCCACCTTTATTACTATTGTTACGAGTGAATCGAATCGCTCGGACTGACGGCCGGGATAGTCGATAGGCTCCTGCTCGGCTTTCAACGATCTTGCGGCCTGTTTACCTCTCCGCTTACGACCAAACTATTCTGCCTACTTTTTATCGCGCTGGGATGCCTCGGTACCCGCAGCAAAAAAAGCGAAAAAGTCACGCTCGGGCATGTGATCGCCGTCGGGTGCTTGGGCTTCCTGTTATTTCTCGGTAATTATTGGCTGCTCGATCTCGACAGGGAAAGTCTCGCACCCTATGTGGCGTATACGGTAACGCTCGGGCTCGGCTATCTCTGCCTGATGCTGGCCGGCATACTGGCCGGCCGCCTGTGGTCTGTCCGCCTGCTCGATGATCCGTTTAACCGGACCAATGAGAGCTTCCCGCAGGAAACTCGTTGCATATATAACGAACATTCGATCAATCTGCCGACCCGTTTTTTTTATAAAAAGAAATGGAACGACGGATGAATCAACATTCAGAATCCGTATCGTGGAACAGCCGTAATCGGCACTCCGGGCAGCGGCAAGAGCTATGCGATCATCAATCAGTACATCAAACAGATGATAGAGAAAGGATTCTGCCTTTATCTCTATGATTTTAAATACGATGATTTGAGCCAAATTGCCTATAATCATTTGCTCAAGCATTATTCGGCCTACTCTAACCCCCCTCGGTTCTATGTCCTGAACTTCGATTGTCCGGCCAAAAGTCACCGGGCTAACCCGATCAAGGCGTCGCTAATGACCGATATAGCTGACGCCTTCGAGTCCGCGCATACGATTCTTGTGGGCTTGAATAAAACGTGGGCCGAGAAATCCGGCGATTTTTTCATCGAAAGTCCGATCGTTTTGCTGAGCGCCGTGATATGGTTCCTGAGAATCTACAAAGATGGAAAATATTGTACGTTTCCCCATGTACTCGAATTTCTGAATAAACCCTACGAGGATATTTTCTTAATTCTTGCCTCACACAAGGAACTGCAAAATTATATGAGCCCGTTCCGCGATGCCCTCGCCGGTCAGGCGTCCGAACAGTTGCAGGGCCAGCTTGCTAGTTGCAAGATACCCCTAAGCCGCCTGATCTCGCCCGAACTGTATTGGGTCATGTCCGGCGATGATTTCGACCTGACGCTCAACGATCCCGAGAGTCCGAAAATTCTATGCGTAGCTAATAACCCGGAGCGACAAGTGATCTACTCGGCGGCCTTGAGCCTGTACAATGCACGAATCGTCAAACTAATCAATAAAAAGGGACGGCTGAAAAGCGGCGTGATCGTCGATGAGCTGAGTACGATCTATTTCCGGGGACTGGATCAACTGCTGGCTACCGCGAGAAGCAACAAGGTGGCCGTATGCGTCGGATTTCAGGATTTCAGCCAACTCGAACGAGATTACGGTACGAAGGAAAGCAAGGTGATTGTCAACATCATTGGCAATCTATTCGCGGGCCAGTGCAGCGGCGAGACGGCACGCAACCTGTCCGAGCGTTTCGGTAAAATCGTGCAGCTCCGTTCGTCCGTGACAGTCAATCCGGACAACAAGTCTTCCACGACCAACACACAGCTCGACTCGCTGATTCCTCAGTCCACGATCAATACCCTGTCGCAAGGTACGTTCGTCGGATTGGTGACGGATAATATCGACGAGCCTGTCGATCAAAAGATATTTCATTGCAAGATCGTCGTCGACAACGAACAAGTCAAAAAAGAAACCGAGGCGTATGTGCCCATTCCCGAGATCAGTGACTTCCGGGATGCGGATGGAAACGATTGCATGAAACGAATTATTGAGGAAAACTACGACCGTATCAGGGCCGAGACGGACCAGATCGTCATCGACGAGCTGGCACGCATAAACAGCGATCCGGCACTCCTGAAAAAGCTGCTCGGGAAGAAAGCCCCGAAAGAGGAATAGCCCCCCTGTGCGGTCGGCCCTGAACGGTCCCGAACGGCCACCCTTGCAAAAACGGTATTTTCTATTGGAAACCTGCCTATTTTAGCACCGAAACACTTTTTTATTAACCATTAAGCATACTTGAAATGGCACAAAGAAAAGGTAATTTACAAAGCGATCCTGCCAAGCCCAAACCGGCTGATATGGAAGCGAAAAAACAAAATCCCGAGATGGGTCCGGTACAAGCGCAGCCGGTTTCCGCAGAACCGGCCATTGATGCCGGGCACTTGTACCCGAACGGAGCCGAGCGCATGGCCTACATGATCCTCGACCGTGACAACAAGGAAACGCGCGTTATTAGCGAAATGATCGAGGACGGGCCGGTCCGACGCATGACGTTCGTCGAGCCGAAACTGGCTAACCGCCCGGCCTTTTTGCGCGGTCACGACAGCACATGAATAGGTAATTTTCTACAACACTATTTCGCGCAGCTCAAACAAGCCGACGGAACAATGCCGAATCTGAATGTTCTGGAAGCAAGGCAGAGCGAAGTGGAGCAAGTGGCCGACCTTGCACAGCGCTCGTTCGAGTCCCCGAACAACGACGAGATAAAAACGGCGCTGAACAAATACAGAGTTTACGCAAACGATCTGGTTAGCCGCAAATTCTCCCCGAGCGAGATTCCTGCGGCAGTATTGCGGAACATGGGGGTAAATCTGGGTACGAATAATATCCGCGAACTGCTTCAGGGCAAGCCGACGATTGCCGACTTCGACCTTACGCAGGGCGGAATCGTAAACCGTAACTATATGCAAATCCAACTGTTTCGTGAGGCCGACCGGACCGTATCTACTGAAGTCAAGCACCCTCGCGCCACGCCGGAATACCTCGACCCTAAATATGCCCTTGACTTTACGCAGGAAGATAGGGTCAGACTGGCTACCGGCCAGCCGCTCGGCCGCCTTGTCAAGACCGAAGCGCCGCATTACGGCACAATGGAATACTGCTTTGCCGGCTTCGATCCCCGGATGAATACGCTGGCTCTCGTTCCTCGTCAAGAAGTGACCGAGAGCAAGTACATTCTCGGCGGATATGCAGACCCGACCCAACTCGCGGAGATCATGCGGGGCGGAGCGGCCCGAATCGAGAACTGCAAACAGTACGGCGACGAGTTCGGGGCGAATGTTTATTATGATCCCGTCACGCGGGAATTTGTAGCGGATGAAAAGTCGAAGGTTTATAAGGAGCCGCATCTGCATCCGTTCTTTGCCAAGCAGCTCTCCCCAGACGAACTGAACAAGTTCCGGAGCGGTCAGGCTATCGACGCACGGCATATTAAAAATAAAAAGGGCGAATGCCCATTTATGACCTTGCAGGTGAACAGAAATAACAATCAAGGTTATTTCTCCTACCAGAATCAGGCCCTGCGCCAAAGCTACGTGCAAGCCCAAGAGCAGAAGCAGGGGCTGGGTCCCAAAATATAGCGGCTGCGGTATTCTTTTGTTCAGATTTCAAAACCCATCTCTGCGATGAAAAAAGAAAATCATTTGCCACCGCTATCGTTTTTCCGGGATAAGTTGCTCCGATTCATTCAGGAGCGACATCCGGGACTGGCCGACGCGACCGATTTGATTCGCTTGCGGGCAGAAAAGGCGCTCATGGCATACGCCGATGCTTCCGATGCGGGCTATCGTCCCGAACAGGCCATCCGGCAAGCCGATGCCATACTCTACGAGGGGCTGCTATTCTCGAAGTTCGACACGATCCGCTGCATCTTACTGACCGAATACCCATCGCTCCCCGCTACCTGACAGCGGACTCTGGCTTTCATGCTGCAACCCGAGTGCGAAGATATATTCGCCCGGTACGACCTCTCTGACGAAATTCTGGGACAGTCCGTACTCAATCACTTGATTGTCGAGCTATCCGGACGAATCCGGGAGCTCATGCCCAGCTATCAGATTTAAACACCATAACAAAATCCATTACCAACATGAAAAGGATCTTTTTTGCCGCTGCCATCGTAGCGGCGCTGGCATCGTGCACCGATGACCATTCGGAATTTATCAATCCCGGGCCTGAGAACGGGCCGCTCGTCTCGGTCGATTTCGCTGCTGATCCCGAGGTGCTACCTGCAAGCAAGGCATTTTTCGATGCCACGACCGAGACATGGGAAAAAACGCTCAATAGCGTTGCGGTTCTTGTTTTCGACAACTCCGGGACGCTGCTCGTACAGCGTAACTTTACGGCCTCTGAGCTCTCGGCCAAGAAGTCTACGTTTGCCATCCCGGGCGTAACGGCCGGGACCGCGTGCGAGTTTTACGCTGTCGCCAACATGGCCGTAGAAGGGATTGAGGACAAGGCAACGCTACTTGCCAAACTGGAAAGCTCGGCTGCCGAATATAACGGAACATTTGCCGAGGTAACGACAAAGGCCAAACGGGCGGGGGGCTTCGTAATGAGCGGATCGGCCACCAAAACGATCGCTGCTACCGGAACGCAAACCGACGTGACGATCACGCTCAAGCGGACGGTCGCCAAGATCGCCTTACAGGTGAGCATGTCGGCCGACTTCTCCAGCAAGTACAAAGGTGCCGTGCGGATCAACTCGGCCAAACTGTCAAGAGCGGCCAGCCAATCCCTCGTCATAAAAGCCGCCGCGCCCTCGACCGGCACGATGAACTACACGCACACGCAGGTGAGCAATGCTTCCGGGGCGACTTACCAGAACCTGTTCTACGTTTTCGAGAACGGGACGCTTGCAGCCGGGAGTCGGGTACTACTCGAACTCAGCGCAACCTATGACAGCGATGGTAATTTTTCCTCGACCGGCGATCAGGCTACGATCACCTACTCGATCGAACTCGACGGCAAGGCCGGGGGGCTTATCGAAAGAAACGGTTACTACAAGATCGACGCTACGATCAGTGGCCTTGTCGGTAGCTCGGCATCCGTCACGATCGGCGTCGCAGATTGGGAAAGCCCGATAACGCAAACCGTCAA
>ERZ791923.3081-NODE-3081-length-13392-cov-3.702782_pt1 | contig 13392 bp, 6 predicted proteins | sample MGYA00510133_ERZ791923 | MGnify/ENA primary metagenome ERZ791923 (study PRJEB30046, sample SAMN00792106) | human gut metagenome | study: EMG produced TPA metagenomics assembly of the A metagenome-wide association study of gut microbiota in type 2... | reverse complement strand
GGCTGTACACAGCCGTGGATGTGCAGGACGAGCGCCAATTGGCGTTTTATGAGCACAACGGCTTCAAGATGGATTACACCGAGGATTTGGTGCGCCTGAACGACCCTGACGAAGTGCCGCAGCTGTTCAACTGCTCGTGCATCACGCTTCCGCTCAACACCGTGCAGGAGCAGATGGATTTGGTGTCGCGGATGCGCGGCGCCGGGTTCAGCTACTTTGACCACGGCTTCCTGCTTCAGCAGATGAATCGGCAGAATTTCGCCGCGCTGGGCATCCTGTATGGGTCGAATCTGGTTGGTGCGTGCGTCGCCGCGGGGCAGTACACGTCGGCGGAGGTTATGGGGCTGTATATCGTGCCGGAGTTCCAGCGCAAGGGCTTGGGCACGCGTTTGCTCCAGCAGACGAAACAGGCGCTGGCGAGCACGGGTGTGACGGATTTGACGATGCGGGTGATGAGCGACAGCGAGCCGCAGGTGCGCTTGGTGCAGCGATTCCGTGCGGAATTGGTGGAACACACGAGTGTGTTCCCCTCGATGCAGATTTAAGAGGGGCGTGGCGATTGCTCTCTTGAATGGCTTCACGGTGTACGCTTTTGTGACATTATGGTCATGTCGCAGGGGAAATCGCCTCTGCGGAGGCGAAATCCCTGCATCAACACGCGCATACAGCAGGAAAATGCGCACAACTTAAATCGCGCAAGGAGAAGACAAAATGAGCATTGTGTCGCTGAAAGACTACCGCTGGGATGGCAGCAAGAAGCTCGAATTGAAGGACGCGGAGACGGGCGCGCCGGAGTTCGTGGATAAAAAGACGCTCAAGGCGCAAACGATGGAGAACCTTGCGGAAGCGGCGGCACTGCAGGATAAGCTCTATGCGCAGGGGCGCGAGGGCATCCTGATTGCCATTCAGGCGCGTGACGCGGCGGGCAAGGACAGCCTCATCAAAAAGGTGTTTGGGCAGCTGAATCCGGCGGCGCTGGAAGTCGCGGCATTCAAAGCGCCCAGTAAGGAAGAACTCAGCCATGATTATCTCTGGCGTATCATCCGCACCGTTCCGCCGCGCGGGAAAATCGGCGTGATGAACCGCAGCCACTACGAGGATGTGCTTGTGACGCGCGTGCACCACATGGAGAAGGGCTATGCCATGCCGTCGCGCGTGACGGACGACCCGGATTTCTACCCTAAGCGTTATCGGCAGATTTGCAATTGGGAACAGTACCTTTACGAGAACGGATACCGCGTCGTCAAGGTGTACCTGAACGTCAGCCGTGACGAGCAGAAGCGCCGCTTCCTTGACAGGCTGGAACGCGAGGACAAGCACTGGAAGCTCTCGGTGGATGACATGCGCGAACGCCGCCTGTGGAAGCAGTATGACGAAGCGTTCGAGGATGCCATCAATGCGACCGCGACGAGGGAATCCCCGTGGTACGTCCTTCCGGCGGATGACAAGTGGTTCACGCGCTACCTGATGAGCGAAATTCTGCTGGATGTGCTGATGGATGTGAACCCGGATTATCCGCCGCTTGATCCGGCGGAAGCCGCGAAAGTTCCGATAATTCTGGCAGAGCTGGAGAATGGCGAATAATCAGCACAAAGTGTATTTTTTGTGGATTTCAAGGGAGAAATATGGAAGTACACATTTTGGTGTGTGCAAACCGGGTTGATTTTATGGGAAAGGCGCGGTATGATGAAGGACGTGCAGGGCACAATGCCTTGCACGCAACGCCCGAAGGCAGATGCCTGAAATACAAAAGCATACAGCAATACGCCTTATGCGGCTCCTGCACAACGCCGTAGATTTCTCTCTTCCATGCTTCCCCGTCTACCCGATTCGTGGGCTGACGGGGATTCTTTTACTATAATGATACTATTTCCGAATTCACCTGCGCCTTTTCCGCACTGGGAATAGTATGAAAATCATGTTTTTAAGCAATCGCATCCGATTGAACAAAAACCAACGACTTTTCCTGCAAAAGCAAGAGGATTTTTCGCGGTTGATGGCGAATTAAAACGATTCGGACTGCACCTCGCTGCGGGAGAAACGGCAGAGCGCGCAGAACGAAAAACCAATCATTTTCCGGGCGCTTTCGCTGGTGGTGGCGGCGAAAAGCCCGACGGACGAGGTACTGGAATGGAAACAAACACCTATTATTATGCGGGCATTGACATCGGTTCTACCACCGTCAAGCTGGTGCTGCTGAACGAAGCGGGAGAAATGGTCTGGGGCGAATATCGCCGCCACTGCGCGCATACGCAGGAGACACTGGCGGAGATGATGCGGGAAGCGCGGAAGAAACTCGGCGCGTGCCGCGTGAAGGTGCGCATGACCGGATCGGGCGCAATTTCGCTGGCGGAAGCGCTGCGCGTCGGGTTCGTACAGGAGGTCGTTGCGGTGGCGGAAGCGCTGCAGAAGGCCGCGCCGCAGACCGACGTCGCCATCGAATTGGGCGGCGAGGACGCGAAGATTATCTATTTCACCGGCGGATTGGAAGAACGCATGAACGGCGTGTGCGCGGGCGGCACGGGGTCTTTTATCGACCAGATGGCGGCGCTGCTGAAAACCGATGCGCCCGGCTTGAACGAACTGGCAAAGCACTATCATGAGCTGTACCCCATTGCGGCGCGCTGCGGCGTGTTCGCCAAGAGCGACATTCAGCCGCTGATTAACGAGGGTGCGGCGCGTGAGGATCTGGCGGCGTCGATTTTTCAGGCGGTTGTGAACCAGACGATTTCCGGGCTGGCGTGCGGCAAGCCGATTCGCGGGCATGTGGCGTTCTTGGGCGGACCGCTGCACTTCCTGTCCGAACTGCGGCAGGCGTTTGTCCGCACCCTGCACCTGACGGAGGAAACCGCGATTGTGCCGGAAAATTCGCACCTCTTTGCGGCGACGGGCGCGGCGATGGCGGCGCTTTCGGACGGCGAGGACGAAGCCGTGCCGATGGATAGCCTGCTCGAACGCCTTGAACACGGCGTCATGCTGACCTTCGGCCTGAAGCACCTGCCGCCGCTGTTCCGCAATCAGGAGGAATACGCGGCGTTCAACCGCCGCCACGCACAGGCGAAGGTGCAGCGCGGCGATTTGGCAACGTATTCCGGCAAGTGCTATCTGGGCATTGACGCGGGTTCGACGACGACGAAAGTCGCGCTGATTGGCGAAAAGGGCGAATTGCTGTACAGATACTATGCGGGCAATTCCGGCAGCCCGATTGAAACGGCGCGCACGGCGATGCGCGAGCTGATGGAGAAAATGCCGGACACGGCGGTGATTGCGCGCTCCTGCTCTACCGGCTACGGCGAAAGCCTGCTGAAATCGGCGTTCCGGCTTGATGACGGCGAGGTGGAGACAATCGCGCACTGCACCGCGGCGGCGTTCTTTGACCCGAAAGTGGACTGTGTGCTGGATATCGGCGGGCAGGACATGAAGTGCATCAAGCTGAAAAACGGCTCGGTGGACACGATTCTGCTGAATGAAGCGTGTTCGTCCGGCTGCGGCAGCTTCTTGGAAAATTTCGCAAACTCGATGGGCTACACAGCGGAAGGATTCGCGGCGGAAGCCCTCTTCGCGCCCGCCCCGGTTGATTTGGGAACACGCTGCACTGTGTTCATGAACTCCAACGTCAAGCAGGCGCAGAAGCAGGGCGCGACGATACAGGACATCAGCGCGGGTCTGGCGTGCTCGGTCATCAAGAATGCGCTGTTCAAGGTCATCAAACTTGCTGATCCGAAGGAACTGGGGCAGCATATCGTCGTGCAGGGCGGCACGTTCCACAACAAGGCGGTGCTGCGCGCGTTCGAGCAGCTTGCGGGTGTGGAAGCCGTCTGCCCGGATATTTCCGGCATGATGGGCGCGTTCGGTGCGGCGCTGATTGCGCGCGATCGGGCGTCGAGCAGCGATACACCCTCCTCTACCCTGCCGATTCAGGACATTCTGGGCTTGCAGTGGCAGACGCGGGCGGCGCGCTGTCAGGGCTGCACGAACCATTGTATGCTGACGGTCAGCCTCTTCCCCGGCGGACGGCGGCACATCACAGGCAACCGCTGCGAAAAAGGGCTGGGCAAGACCGCAGCGGGCGAAAAAGGCCCGAACGTGATGGCGTACAAGCTCAAGCGGATGTTCGACTATCAGCCGCTGACCGCCGAACAAGCCACGCGCGGCGAACTGGGCATTCCCCGCGTGCTGAACATGTACGAGAACTTCCCGTTCTGGATGACGCTGCTGACGAAGCTGGGCTTCCGGGTGGTGCTGTCCCCTGCGTCCAGCCGCGCGATTTACGAGAAGGGCATGGAGTCCATCCCGTCGGAAAGCGAGTGCTATCCGGCGAAAATGGCGCACGGGCATGTGCAGTGGCTGATTGATCAGGGCGTCGGGACAATCTTCTATCCGAGCGTGTTCTACGAGCGGCAGGAGGACATGAAGACCCAGAATCACTTCAACTGCCCGATGGTTGTGGCAAATCCGGAGAATATCGCCAATAACGTCGAGGACGTGACCGAAGGGCGCGTGCGGATGCTCAAGCCGTTCCTCGCGCTGACCAGCGAAAAGACGGCGGCGGACACGCTTGTGCGCTTTTTCCGCAAGACCTTCAATATTCCGGAGCAGGAAGTTCGCGACGCGGTTCACGCGGGCTGGGACGAGCAGCAGTGCGCCAAAACCGACGTGCGCGCCGAGGGCCTGAAGGTGCTGCAATGGATGGAGGAAAACCATCGGAAGGGCATCGTGCTGGCGGGTCGCCCGTACCACGTTGACCCGGAAATCAACCACGGTATGCCGGAGCTGATTGCATCCTATGGTCTGGCGGTGCTGACCGAGGACAGCATCCCCGCTTCCTTCCACGGTGAGCATCCCCTGCGCGTGAGCGACCAGTGGGTGTACCATTCCCGCCTGTATGTGGCGGCGCAGTTTGTCAGCCAGCGGGATGATTTGGAGCTGATTCAGCTCAACTCCTTCGGCTGCGGGCTGGACGCCGTGACGACCGATCAGGTGGCGGAGATTCTGGAACGCTGCGGCAAGCTGTATACGCTCATCAAAATTGACGAGGTGAACTCGCTGGGCGCGGCGCGCATCCGCGTGCGGTCGCTGCTGGCGGCGATGGCGCAGCGCGAAAAGCGCGGCATCGTGGCGCATCCCGTTCCGGCGACGTATCATCGCGTGGAATATACCCGCGACATGCAGAAGAAGGGCTACACCATTCTTGCGCCGAACATGTCACCGATTCATTTCCGTCTGCTTCAGCCGGTGCTGGAGAAGCACGGGTATCACATCGTCATGCTGGAAAACGATACACGCTCCGCCATTGACACGGGCCTCAAATTCGTCAACAACGACGCCTGCTATCCGTCCATCATCACCGTCGGGCAGATGATGGAAGCCGTGCTGTCCGGCAAGTACGACACCGATCGCCTTGCCCTTGCTATGACGCAGACGGGCGGTTGCTGCCGCGCAAGCAACTACGTCGGTTTCATCCGCCGCGCGCTGGCGAAAGCCGGACTGGGGCATATCCCGGTTATCTCCATTAACGCCAACGGCATGGAAACGAACGAGGGCTTCCGCTTCACGCTGCCGATGCTCATCGGCGCGGCACAGGCGATTGTTTTCGGCGATTTGCTGATGCGCTGTCTGTACCGGGTGCGCCCCTACGAAATCGAGGCGGGAAGCGCCAACCGGCTGGCGGAGACATGGTCGCAGAAGATCATCGACCATCTGGTGAACGGCACGGGCCGCTACGGCGACCTCTGCCAGCAGCTTGTGGACGACTTTGACCATCTGCCGATTCACGAGGACATGAAGAAGCCGCGCGTGGGCATCGTCGGCGAAATTCTGGTGAAGTATATGCCCGTGGCGAATAACCATCTGGTCGATTTGCTGGAAGAAGAGGGCGCGGAAGCCGTTGTGCCCGACCTGATGGACTTCATGAACTACTCCGTTTACAACGGCAAGTTCAAGCACGAGTATCTGGGCAAGGGCTGGACAAGCGAAGCGAGCGCGGTACTGGGCGTGAAGGGCATTCGCGCGCTGCGGCGTCCCGCACTCAAGGCGCTGGAAAAGTCCAAGCGCTTTGAACCGCCGATGCATATTGAGCAGATTGCGGAGTTGTCCGATCCGTTCCTTTCGCAGGGCAACCAGTACGGCGAAGGGTGGTTCCTGACGGGCGAAATGGCGGAACTGCTGCTGACGGGCGTGCCGAATATCGTGTGCATTCAGCCGTTTGCGTGTCTGCCGAATCATGTGGTGGGCAAGGGAGTCATCAAGCAGCTGCGGAAGAAGTATCCGCAGGCGAATATTTGCGCGGTGGACTTTGACCCCGGCGCGAGTGAGGTGAATCAGCTCAATCGTGTGAAGCTGATGCTTTCTGCCGCACGGAAAAACATGGAGCAGGCGGCAAAAAAAGAATAAGCACGCGGAAGGAGTATGGGAAAAGCAACCAACTCAATCGCGCGAAAGGGGTCAAGGGGGAAATTCCCCCTTGCAGGGTGCAGGGGCGGCGCCCCTGCTGGGGCTTGGGGCAACGCCCCAACTGTTCCGCGGACGACTGGTATGCCCAACGCGCTCAACAAAGGTGCAGGCAGCGAAGCGTCCCTGCCAGTAACTTCGCGCGTCCGCAGACGCGCCTCCAAGCTGCTCTTTTGACCAACTCAACATTGTCGCGCCAAATGGGCGCGACCGGCCAGCATGGGAGAAGGTTTTCTCTCAATGCTGGTCTTTTTCATTGCAGGGGAAAAACGGAGAGCGTATCCTGCCGCAATAGAAAACCCCGGCAGCCGCTGGACAATCGTCCTTGTGTGCTGCCGGGGTTGTTATGCAGTTGGAAAATGTGTTACGCCTGCTCGAACTGCGAGTTGTACAGCTCGGCGTAGAAGCCGCCTTTTTGCAGCAGTTCTTCGTGCGTGCCGGATTCGATGATGTCGCCGTGGCGCATGACCAGAATCTTGTCCGCATTCTTGATGGTGGAAAGGCGGTGTGCAATGACGAACGAGGTACGCCCCTTCGTCAGCGTGTCCATCGCCTGCTGAATCAGCATTTCTGTGCGCGTATCGACGGAGGACGTCGCTTCGTCGAGAATCAGCATCGGCGCGTTTTCAATCATCGCGCGGGCAATCGTCATCAGCTGCTTCTGTCCGGCGGAGAGGTTCAGTTTGTCGGAAAGCAGGGTGTCGTAACCCTCTGGCAGGGTGTGGATGAGGTGGTACAGCCCCGTTGCGCGGGTCACTTGGTCAAGCTGCTCGTCCGTGATGCCCTCCTTGCCGTAGCAGAGGTTGTCGCGGATGCTGCCCTCGAAGAGCCAAGTGTCCTGCAAGACCATGCCGAAGAGGTCGTGCACATGCTCGCGCGTCATCTGCGACAGCGGCACGCCGTCAATGCGAATTTCGCCGCCGCCCAACGGATAGAACTTCATCAGCAGATTGACCATCGTAGTTTTGCCCGCGCCGGTCGGACCGACGATGGCGACCTTCTGACCCGGCTGCACATGCTCGGAGAAGTCGTGAATGATGATTTTGTCCGGCGTGTAGCCGAAGCGGACGTGGTCGAACGCCACTTCGCCGCGGACGGTTTTCGTCTGCGCGGGCAGGTGGGATTCGTCGGGCATTTCCTTCGCTTCGAGGAATTCAAAGACGCGCTCTGCCGCCGCTGCTGCGGATTGCAGGTTCGTCGCCGCCTGTGCAAGCTGGCTCAGGGGCGAGGTGAACAGGCGCACATACATCATGAAGGCGACAATCACGCCGAAGGAAATCGTGCCGTTCATCGCCAGCACCGCGCCGACGACGCACACCGCCACATACGCGAAATTGCCGATGAAGCCCATCAGCGGCATCATCAGGCCGGACATGAACTGGCTCTTCCAGTCCGTCTCCTGCATCTTGCCGTTGATGCGGTCGAACGCCTGCTGTTCGCGCTGCTCTGCGCCGAAGAGGCGAACGACATTGTGCCCTGTGTAGATTTCTTCAATATGGCCGTTCAGGTCGCCCAGCCACCGCTGGCGCGCGACGAAGTACTTCTGCGAGCGGCTCATGATGCCCAGCATCAGCCCGAAGCCCAGCATCGACGATACAATCGCCGTCAGCGCCATGACCCAGTTCGTTGAGAGCATCATCACGACGCTGCCGATGAACATCGTCACGGCGGAGACAAGGCTGGTCAGGCTGTTTTGCAGCGTCTGCCCGATGGTGTCCACATCGTTGGTGACGCGGGAGAGCACGTCGCCGGTGGAGGTGGACTGGAAGTAGCTGACCGGCAGGCGGTTGATTTTGTGGGATATGCCGTCGCGCAAGCCCCGGTTGACCTTCTGCGTGACGACGGTCATCACCAGCCCGGTCATAAAACTCAGCAGCGCGCCGACGACGTAGAGAATTATCAGCGTGATGCAGATTTTCTGGATGGCGGGCATGTCAATCTCGCCGCGCAGCCCGGCGGTAATCAGGTTGGTGATTTCGCTGATTTTGTTCGGGCCGATCAGGCGGATAATGACGCCTGCCAAGTCGCCCAGAATCGCGATGCAAATGACCGGATAGAAGGGCTTGCAGTGGCGGATGAGCTTCCCCAGCGAACCGCGGAAGTCCTTCGCCTTTTCGCCCGGTACGCCCGGCCCGCGCATTCCGGGATGACCGCCCGGACGGCGTTTCGTTTCACTCATGACGCAAGTTCCTCCTTCGACAACTGAGAATACGCGATTTCCTGGTAGACCTTGCAGCTTTCCATCAGCTCGCGGTGCGTGCCCTTGCCGACAATCGCGCCGTCCTCAATGACGAGGATGCAGTCCGCGTCGCGAATCGTGCCGATGCGCTGGGCGACGATGATGTTCGTCGTGCCGCTGGTCTGCTCGCGGAGCGCCTGACGCAATGCATGGTCGGTCTTGTAGTCCAGCGCGGAGAAGGAGTCGTCAAAGACGAGGATTTCCGGGTCGCGCGCCACTGCGCGGGCAATGGACAAACGCTGCTTCTGCCCGCCGGAGAAGTTCGAGCCGCCCTGCGCGACTGTGCCGGAATACCCGACCTCCGGGGATTCGACAAATTCCACCGCCTGCGCGATAGCAACCGCCTTGCGGATGGCAGCGCCCGACGCGTTGTCCTCGCCGTAGCCGACGTTGCTGCTGACCGTGCCGGAGAACAGGAACGCCTTCTGCGGCACAAAGCCAATCTTGCTGCGCAGGGCATCCTGCGTGTAGTCACGCACGTCCACGCCGTCTACCAGCACCTGCCCGCTTGTTGCGTCATACAGGCGCGGAATCAGGTTGATGATGCTGCTCTTGCCGCAGCCAGTTGCGCCGATGAGGGCAAGCGTCTGTCCGCAATGTGCGGTGAAGGAGATGTGGTGGATGGTGTCGCCGTCGGCAGCGGGATAGCGGAAGGAGACGTCACGGAACTCGATTTCGCCCTTCATTCCGGGCTTGCCCTGCGTTTCCTTGCCGTCCACAATGCGTGCCTTCGTGTTTAGCACCTCATTGACGCGGCCCGCGGAAACAGTCACGCGCGGCAGCATGACGAAAATCATCACCAGCATCAGGAATGCCATGATGACCTGCATCGCGTACTGCATAAAGACCACCATGTCCGAGAACAACCCAATGCGTTCCATCATCGCGGTGGGCGACGTGACCGCAATCGCGCTGATGAGCGCCGCACCGATCCAGTAGATGCCCAGCGTCAAGCCGTTCATCGCCAGATTCATGCCCGGATTCATGACGGACATGGCGATATTCGCCTGCTGGCTGTTGCGGGTCATTTCCTCGTTTGCCTTGGCGAATTTGCCCTCCTGATAATTTTCCGCGTTGTAGGCGCGCACGACCTGCAAGCCCGTCAGGTTCTCACGCGTGATGCGGTTTAGGTTGTCCGTCAGCGCCTGCATCTTCTTCATGCGCGGCACGGCGTAGAGCATGATGAACACCAGCAGTACGCACACGAACGCAATCACGCCGCCTGTCAGCAGCGACCATTCCCAGCTCTTCGTGCTAATTTTGCCCACGGCAATGAATGCCATAATCGGCGCTTTAATCAGCGACTGCATCCCGAAGGAAAAGAACATCTGCAATTGCGAAATGTCGTTGGTCGTGCGGGTAATCAGGCTGGCTGTGGAGAAACGGTTGATTTCCTCGTTTGAGAAGCCGACCACCTTGCGGTACATTTCGCCGCGCAGCCGTGCGGAGAAGCGTGATGCAATCTGTGCGGTAAAGAATGTTGTGCAGACCGTCAGCAGCATTGACCCCAGCGCGCACAGCAGCATCTTGCCCCCTGCGAGCAGGATATCGCTCATCTGGCTGCCTTCCGTCTGCACCAGCCGGGTGATTTCCGACATATAATCAGGCAAGGCTAAGTCAAGCTGCACCTGCCCCACAATCAGCACTACACAGGCGGCGACGAGCAGCCACTCTTTCCACCTGAGGTGTTTCAAAATCCGTAGCATGGGTTTCAATCCCTCCTTTTCTGTTTGCGTCCGCCATCATACCATAGAAAGATGGATTCAGAATGAACTGGCAGAACATTTTTCAAGATTTTTGGAACTTCGCAGGGAAACTGCGCCTTGATGCGTTTATTTAGGTAGGGAAATACCTCCAAAGGAGTTGAGAGCGATGAAGAAACGGTGGATTCTGCTGATTTTGCCCTTGATGATGATGGTAATGCCTGTTGCCACCGCGAACGGCTGGGGCTTGCCCGAGGCCTTGGTGCCGCTTGTGTCGAACACGAATGATTATGACGACTATTATCATTTGGCGGATGATTATGCGCGGAAGGAGAATAGCGCGCGCATCATCATGCAGAGCCGCTATCACAATCAGCTGATTGCGGCGGAAAAGGGCGCAGACGGTTGGGAGGGCGTGATTTATTCGACGACCGCCGTTTATCAGCCGTCGGAGCAGAGCACATCCGGGAAGCCGAAGCTCGCGCGCATCAATAACGGCTTTGAGTTGGCGTATCCGAAGGTGAAAGAACTGTATCGCTTTGAGCGCATCAACAATGACCGGGGCGAAACAGCGTATACGCTGACGTATGCGAAGATGGGCGGCGTGGAGGTGGAGCGGCAGGAATCCTACCGCTATCTGGTAACGCAGGGCGAAGACAGCGCAATGTGGGTGACGGAAGTCACGCTGGAAAACTTCAACATCCACAATATGCCCCGCCGCGGCGTGGGCGACGTGCGGCGGATGCGCGATGTATACAGCAGCATGGCGCTGTACGAGAATTACGACGCTGTGGGCTGGATTGGCGCGCAGAATGTTCCGGGGAAGAAAAGCGGCAAGCAGTCGTACCCGGTCTATGCCGCGCCGAGTACGGAGGCGTCCCGCGCGGCGAAGGGGAAAGCGTCGTTCAGCACGGGGGATGAGTATCGCCTGTATTGCACCGAAGGAGACTGGTCGCTGATTGAATACCGCGTCAGCCTGCGGACAAGCCGCTTTGGCTGGGTAAAGATTGGTCAGCCGACCCAGAGCCAGCGCCTGCATATCCCGATGCTGACGGCGTATGACACCTACCTGACCGACGATCCGCACGTCAGCGAGTACCATCAGGCGGAACTGCCCGCCGGGACGAAGCTGACGATGTGGTATCTGCTGGGCGTGAGCGACGACTGGGCATATGCCTACGTAGAAGCGACGGTGGACGGCAAGCCGATGTGCGGGTTTGTGCCGCGGCGCGACGTGGTGATTGACGATGTGGAACAGCCGGACGAAGCGGCGAAATATGTCGGAAGCTGGTATCTGTATTCCGGTAGCGAAATCGGCTATTTCTATCTCCGGCTGGATGCGGACGGACGCTTCTACTGCTCGGATGACGACGGCGCACAGCCCTACGGCGGAACGTGGTGCGTGGTGCGGAATCCGATGGCTGGGGAGGACAACCTCTGGATTTCGACAGAAAGCATCCTGGCGCTGAATTACAGCGACAGCATGACAATGCGCGTCGGCGTGGACTATATCGTGTCCACAACGGAGGAGGATGGCGAAGGGCTCACCCTGCCGCTGGTGAATCTCGCCTACGGGGAGGGCGGATGCACCTACGTCCCCTATGGCGCGGTGGACAGATACGGCAATTGGGTGGCAACGGCGGACGGAAGCGTGCGCCAAATGACGCTGCCGATTCAATAATGCAAAGGAGCTGCGAGCGATGAAGAAACGGTGGATACTGCTGATTTTGCCGCTGATGATGAATGCCGCGTCTGCGAGCGAATTGCTCGGCAACGTGCTGTCCCTCGTGCTGAATTCGCCGGATGACGCCGTTCTGGCTGATGACTGCCGCGCGGATGCCGAAGATGCCCGTATCATCATAGCCAGCGGAGCACATTATCAGCTGATTGCAGCGGCAAAACAGGAAAACGGCTGGGAAAGTGCTGTCGTCTCGACAAACGCCGTCCATCAGCCGTCGGAGGGGCATGGCGTGCCGACGCTCACGCGGACGGAAGACGGCTTTGAGCTGGCGTATCCGGAAGCGTGGGAAGTCTACCGCTTTGCATTGAGCCATGACAGCACGAATCATCCAATCTACACGCTTGTCTTTGCGAAAATGGGTGACATAGTGGTCACAAAGCGGGAGAATTTCGGCTATCTGGTGACGCAGGGCGAAGACAGCGCGGTCTGGTCGAAAATGGTCACGCTGGCGGACTTCAATATCCACCAAATGCCCCGCGGCACAGCGGATGTTCGGCGGATGAACGAAATGGCTTGCGGCTTGCAGCGCTTTGCAAATGTGCGGAAGGACGGCGTCAAGGAAATCCGCCAAGAATGGCGGCATGTGCCGATTCAGACGGTGTGCGACACCTATCTCACGGATGACCCGCATGTCAGCGAAGCGCATCAGGAGGAGCTGCCCGCCGGAACGAAACTGACGGCGCTGGGTTACTGCGGCTGGGCGTATGTGTACGTCGAAGCGGAAGTGGACGGCGAAACGCTGTACGGTTTTGTGCCGCAGCGGGATGTGATATTCGACGATGTGGAGCAGCCGGAATTGATGGCGGAGTTTGTCGGGCATTGGCGCGCCAAAGACGGCGGCGGCTGGTACGATGATTTCCAGCTGGATGCAGATGGGAATTTTTCCGCCGCGGATGATGATGGCGAGAGGACGTGCAGCGGCACTTGGTCTATCGTGCAGACCCCGGTGGGGAGCAATCTCTACTGGCGGGGCGACATTCCCACCATCGTCCTGCGCGGAACGGACGGCACGGTGTCCCGCTATGGGATTCAGGTGGAGAAAGAGAAAATCATGCCGGGCGCTTGGAGCATTTATTTGAGCCTTTCGACCAACGAAACAGGCAGGAGTTATGTGCAGGATGGAGCAGACGGCGATTGGGTGTATACCGATGATATTATAGGCTGGTTTGCTCGGCTGTTCTTTAGTATTTTGGGATATTGAGCAAAAGCCTGCAAATAAAAAGTCAAGCCCCAAATGGGACTTGCTGCAAGGAAATTTG